>Ga0105054_10002747_pt1 | contig 27813 bp, 22 predicted proteins | sample BON02_FD_78091 | JGI IMG/M metagenome (GOLD analysis project Ga0105054, IMG submission 78091) | Freshwater microbial communities from Lake Bonney liftoff mats and glacier meltwater in Antarctica - BON-02 (megahit assembly) | ecosystem: Environmental > Aquatic > Freshwater > Ice > Glacier...
GTTCGCCTGGTGCGCGCCAGCCATATCGAGTTCGATGGGCGCGGCGCGCCGGCGCAGAGCGATGGCGACGATGTGGGTGCTGCGCCGATGACGGTGACCGACGCGCCCGGCCCGATCGCGGTTGTGGTGGGCTGAGTTCCGTCATATCGCCCGCCCCAGGGCGGCCGCGGCGCTCAGGTCGGCGGCCGGGGCCTGGAAGCCGCCGCCGCGCACGAAAAATCCGCCCGGGCGGTGGCACCCGGGCGGATCGGCAGACGCGAGACGTAAGCCGCCGGAGCGTCAGCCGCCCTGCTGGATCGCCGAGAGCACCCACGGCTCGCCGGGCACGCGCATGAAGGTCCAGATCTCGGTGGTCATGCTGCGGACGGCGGCATCCCCCTCGACCACGCGGCCGGTGGCGTCGCGGGTGACGTCCAGGTTGGAGAATCGCATGGCCACGGTGGCGTATTCATGGCCCTGCTCGGCCCAGGCCTCGGCGAGATCGCCTTGCTCCAGCTTCACGTCCGTCACCTGGTTGCGCAGGCCCTGGCTTGCCATCTCGGAAAGCTGCTCGCCGAAATAGGAGGCCATCTCGGGCGTGGTGAACGCGCGCAGTTCGCCCTCGTTGCCGGCCGACCAGGCGGCCTGGACCGACTGCAGCAGGCGCTCGAACTGTTCGTAGTCGGCGGCCTCGATCGCCACCGGCGCCGTGGCGGCGATCGGGGCGCCACCGCCGCCGCCCATCGTGCGGGCCATTGGCTGCATGTTGGGGTCGTTCATGGTGCGCTCGGCCATCGCCGGCCCACCGACCATGGCCGGCTGGCTGCGGCGGCGGCGGAAGAAGCGCACCGCGAACACCACCAGCATGCCGATCAGGGCGATCTGCAGCATCATTCCCAGGAAGCCCATGAACCCGCCGGCGAACAGGCTGCCGCCCAGCATCATGCCAATCAGGCCAGCGCCGAGCAGGCCCCCCATGAACCCACCCATCATGCCGCCGCCGAACATACCGGCCCGCGCCGGCTGGCCGGCCGCACCGGCTGCCGGGGTACCGGGCTGGGTGGTGCTGCGCTGCATCGGTGCCGCGGTACCGGGTGCCGTGGTGGTGGCTGGCGGCGCGGTGTAGGTCCGGCTGCCGCGGCTGCCGATGGAGCCGCCCCGTCCGGCCTTGGCATCCGCCAGTGCCGGGACGAGCACCAGGGCCAGGGCGGCAAAGGCTGCAAAAAAGATGGAGCGGCGCATCGGCGTGATTTCTCCCGAGGGTTTATTCTTCAAGTGGAGCATATAGCGCACCGAGACCTACTTTCGAGGGCAGATCAGCTGCCGGCAAGTGTCATCTCTGTAACCCGCAGCGTGGGCGCGTCCACCCCGCGGCGCAGCTTCAGGTCGTCGGCGGCCGCCAGCCCCGCGAACATCGCCTGCAAGGTGCCGGCGATGGTGATCTCGGCTACCGGCTCGGCCAGCTTGCCGTCGCGGATCATGAAGCCGGCGGCACCCCGGCTGTAGTCGCCGGTCACCCCGTTCACGCCCATGCCGATCATCTCGGTGACGTACAGCCCCTCCTTGATGTCGGCCATCAGCGCGGCGGGGGAGAAGGAGCCGGGCGCCAGATAGAGGTTGGTCGGGCCGGGCGACGGCGGGCCGCCGGTGCCGCGCCCGGCATGGCCGGTGCTTTTCAGCCCGAGCTGGCGGGCGCTGCGGCTGTCGAGCAGCCAGGTGGTCAGAATGCCGTCCGCCACCAGTTCGCGCCGCTGGCCGGGCACGCCCTCGCCATCAAACAGGCGCGAGCGCAGGCCGCGGTGGCGGTGCGGGTCGTCGATGATGGTGATGCCGGCGGGGAATAACCGCTGGCCCATGCTGTCCTTCAGGAAACTCGTGCCGCGCGCCACGCCCGCGCCGTTGATGGCGCCGGCGAGGTGGCCGAGCAGGCTGGAGGCCACGCGCGGGTCGAACACCACCGGCAGCTTCGTGGTTTTTGGCCGGGTGGGGTTCATCCGCGCCACCGCCCGTTCGCCGGCGCTGCGCCCGATCGCGGCGGCGTCCTCCAGGTCGGCCAGATGGACGGCGGAGGAATAGTCGTAGTCGCGCTGCATCGCCGTGCCGCTGCCGGCGAGTGCGGTGGCCGAGATGGAATGGCCGGTGCGCACCGTACGCCCGGCGAAGCCCGCCGAGGTGACCAGTACGACCTCGGTGCGGCTGTAGCCGGCCGAGCCGCCCTCGGAGTTGGTGACGCCGGCCACCGCCATTGCCGCTTCCTCGGCCGCATTGGCGGCGGCGATCAGGTGCGCTGCGTCGGGTTCGGCGGCATCCACCAGGTCGAGGTCGAGGGCCGGTACGGGGCCTGCCTCGTCGGCCAGCCCGCCATGGGGGTCTTCGGGGACGACGCGGGCCATGTCCACCGCGCGTTCGGCCAGGGCCGCGAAGCCGGCCGGATCGACGGCGGTGGAGGAGACGATGGCCGAGCGCCGACCGACGAATACCCGCAGCCCAACATCGCGGCCCTCGCTGCGCTCCAGCTGCTCGGTCTGGCCCATGCGGCGCTGCACCGACAGCGAGGTGCCGGCGATCAGCACCGCATCGGCCGCGTCGGCGCCGGCGGCGCGGGCGCGGGCGATCAGGTCGCCGATCAGGTCGAGGGCATCGGCGCTCATGCGGCCAGCCGCTGGCTGATCTTGGCCAGGTCGGGCACCCGCCCCGCCGGGCCCATGGCGGCCAGGGTGGGGGCGGCGCGGAACACCCGGGCGGCGGCGCGCTGCACGTCGGCGATGCCCACCGCCTCGATGCGCGCCACCGTCTCGGCGGTGGGGATGACGCGGCCGAACACCTGGATCTGGCGAGCCAGCTGTTCGCAGCGGCTGCCTGTGCTCTCCAGCGACATCAGCAGCCCGGCCTTCACCTGGGCGCGCGCCCGGCCCAGTTCGGCCGGGTTCACGGAATGCTGGACCTTGTGCAGTTCATCGAGCGTCACCGGGATCAACTCCGCCGCCTCGCTCTCCCCGGTGCCGGCATAGATGCCGAACATGCCGCCGTCCATGCACGGGGCGGTGAACGAGTAGATGGAATAGACCAGCCCGCGCTTCTCCCGCACCTCCTGGAACAGGCGCGACGACATGCCGCCGCCGAGCAGGGTGGAAAGCAGCATGGTCGGGTAGAAGTCGGCGTCGCCGTAGGCCACCGACGGGAAGCCGAGCACGATGTGCACCTGGTCGAGGTCGCGGGCCTCGCGGAACTCGCCGCCGGTATAGATGCCGGGAAGGGCGGGTGGCGCCCGGTCGGTCGGCAGGTCGGCGAAATGCTGCTGCACCAGGTCGACGAAGCGGTCGTGCTCCAGGTTGCCGGCGGCGGCCACCACGGTGTTGCCGGCGGTGTAGTGGTGACGCATGTAGCCCATCAGAGCGTCGCGCTTCATCCCGCGGATACGCGCCTCGGTGCCCAGCACTGGGCGGCCCATCGGCTGGCCGGGATAGGCGGTTTCCTGGAAGTGGTCGAACACGATGTCGTCGGGCGTGTCGTTGGCCTGGCCGATCTCCTGCAGGATCACGCCGCGCTCGCGCTCCAGCTCGTCGGGGTCGAAGGTGGAGTGGGTGAGGATGTCGCCGATCAGGTCGGTGCCCAGCGCCATGTCCTCCTTCAGCACCTTCACGTAGAACGCGGTCTGCTCGCGCGCGGTGTAGGCGTTGATGTGCCCGCCCACCGCCTCGATCTCCTCGGCGATGCCCGAGGCGCTGCGTCGCTCGGTGCCCTTGAAGGCCATGTGCTCCAGGAAGTGGCTGGCGCCGTTTTCGTCGGCGGTCTCGTGGCGGGCGCCCGAGGCGACATAGGCGCCCAGTGAAACGGTCTCCACCCGGTCCATCCGTTCGGTGACGATGGTCAGGCCGGAGTCGAGGCGGGTGACGCGGATCGCCTGGTCGGCGGCGCCGGTCGGCAGGTCGGTGGTCGGCACGGGGGTGGTCTGCGCGGGGGTGGTCGGCGCGGGGGTGGTCTGGCTCATGCGGCATTCCTCAACACGGTGGCACGCACCCGCGCCTGGATGGCGGCGAGGTCGGCCGGCAGGCGGGTGTAGCGTTCGGGACGGTCGTACAGGTCGGCGAGCGATGGCGGCAGGGCGGGGCGCTGGCCGGTCGCCTGTTCCATGGCATCGGGGAACTTGGCCGGGTGGGCGGTGGCCATCGCCACCATCGGGATGCCATGTCCGGGCATATGGGCACGCGCGGCGGCGATGCCCACCGCGGTGTGCGGGTCGGCGAGGTAGCCGCATTGCGCGTGCAGGCGACGGATCTCGGCCAGGGTACCCGCGTCGTCCAGCGCGAAGCCGTGGAACAGGGTGCGGGCATGATGCCACGCCGCGTCGGGCACTTCCATGCGGCCACTGGCGCGGAACCCGGCCATTGCCGCCGCCGTCGGCCCCGGGTCGCGGCCCAGCAGTTCGAACAGCAGCCGCTCGAAATTGGAGCTGACCTGGATGTCCATGCTCGGCGACAGGCTTGGTTCCACCTGGTGCATCGACATGTCGTTGGCGGCGAGGAAGCGCGACAGGATGTCGTTGCGGTTCGACCCGATCACCAGCCGGGCGACCGGCAGCCCCATGCGCCGCGCCGCCCAGGCGGCCAGCACGTTGCCGAAATTACCGGTGGGCACGGCAAACGCGACCTCACGGTCCGGCGCGCCCAGGGCCAGGGCGGCGGCGACGTAATAGGGGATTTGGGCGGCGATGCGCGCCCAGTTGATCGAGTTCACCGCCGACAGCGCCACCTCCTGGCGGAACGGCGCATCGGCAAACATTGCCTTCACCAGGTCCTGGCAGTCGTCGAAGCTGCCGGCCACGGCGATGTTGCCGACATTGGGGGCCATCACCGTGGTCATCTGCCGGCGCTGCACCTCGCTGGTGCGGCCCTCGGGGTGCAGGATGACGATGTCCACCCGCGCCCGCCCGGCGCAGGCCTCGATGGCCGCCGATCCCGTGTCGCCGGAGGTGGCGCCCACGATGGTCACCCGCTGGTCGCGCTCGGCCAGCACATGGTCGAACAGCCGGCCGAGCAGTTGCATCGCCATGTCCTTGAAGGCGAGCGTCGGGCCGTGGAACAGCTCCTGCGTCCATAGATGCGATTCAAGCTGCACCATCGGCACCACGGCGGGGTGGCCGAACCCGGCATAGGATTCGGCACACAGGCGCTGGAGGGTGGCGGCCGGCAGGCAGTCGCCCATGAAGGGCTGCATCACCCGTGCCGCCAGTTGCGGATAGGACAGGGCACGCATCGCCCGCCAGTCCGCCGGGCCGAAATGCGGCCAGGCCTCGGGCACGTACAGCCCGCCATCCTCCGCCAGCCCCGCCAGCAGCACGCCGGCGAAGTCGCGAACGGGGGCCTGCCCACGGGTGGAGATGTATTTCATCGTACTGTCGCCTGCGCGTGTCGTCCGCCGCGTTAGATGGGCCAGTACCGCGATGCGATCAATGGCAGCCAGCGGCACGGCGCTTCGTGCCGCCCCCGCCTGCCCCCACCCTGGTTGCCATTGCCGTGCGTGATCCATACCGGGAAAGCCGAACATGAAGCAGCCCGATCCCGCCGCCTTGCGCGATGCCGTCCGTGAAATCCGCCGCGAGGTGGCCGAAGGGGGGCTGGCCATCTACCAGGACTGGCGACCGCGCCTGGCCCATCGCGCCTTCGCCGCCGGCGCGCGCAACCTGGCCAACTACCTGGCCCTGCGCGCCATCGACATGACCGTGCTGCAGGCCGCATTGGCCGCACACGGTCTGTCGTCGCTCGGCCGCAGCGAGGCCCATGTGCTGCCGAGCCTGGATGCGCTGCTGGCCAGCCTGGCGCGGATCACCGGCGATCCGACGCCGCCGCCCTATCCGCCGCGTGCCAGCTTCGCCACCGGCCAGCGTGCGCTGGACCGGGCCCAGCATAGCCTGTTCGCCGGCACGCCGGGCGACCGCCAGACCCGCGTGATGGTCACCCTCCCGTCGGAGGCGGCGACCGACGCGGCGCTGGTGCGGGGGCTGGTCGAGGCCGGCATGTCGTGCGCGCGCATCAACTGCGCTCATGACGACGCCGAGGCCTGGCGCGCCATGGCTGCCCTGGTGCGCGCCGCCGCCGCCGCCGCGGGGCGTGAGGTGCGCATCCTGATGGATATCGGCGGCCCCAAATGCCGTATCGCCACGGTGCATGCTGCCGGCCATGGGCGGTTGTTCCGCGGCGACCGATTCGTGCTGGTGAAGTCGATGGCCGATGCCCGCGACAGCGACACGCTGATCGCCACCATCGCCTTTCCGCAGGTGATCGATCGGCTGGAGGAAGGCGCGGAGGTGTGGGTCAACGACGGCCGCATCGGCACGGTCGTGGTGGCGCGCGCGGGCGGGCGGGCGGAACTGGAGGTCACCCTCACCCGCGCCAAGGGCGAGCGGCTGCGCCCCGAGAAGGGGCTGAACTTCCCCGGCACCGAGCTGGACCTCGATCCGCTCGGGCCGCGCGACCTCGCCGATCTCGACGTGGTGGCCGGGCTGGCCGACCTGGTGGGCTTCTCCTTCGTCCAGCGGCCCGACGATATCGTGCGGCTCGATACCGAACTGGCCCGCCGCCGCCCGGGCCTGCCGCCGTTGCCGCTGATGCTGAAGATCGAGACTCGGCTGGCGGTGCGCAACCTGCCGCGGCTCATCGTGGCCGCCGGCGCGCGCGGGAAGCTGGCGGTGATGATCGCGCGCGGCGACCTGGCGGTGGAACTCGGCTTCGCCCGGATGTCGGAGATGCAGGAGGAGATCATATGGCTGTGCGAGGCAGCACAGGTGCCGGTGGTGTGGGCCACCCAGGTGCTGGACCATCTGGTGAGCGACGGCCTGCCGACGCGCGCGGAGGCCACCGATGCGGCGATGGCCCAGCGCGCCGAATGCGTGATGCTGAACAAAGGCCCCTATGTGGTGCAGGCGGTGCATTTCCTGGTCGACGTGCTGGGCCGCATGACCCGCCACCAGCACAAGAAATCGCCGCGCTTCAGCCGGCTGGGGTCCTGGCCACCCGATCAGCTGGCGTTGTGAGCGACTACCAGCGCGACCGCGGTGCGGCCGGCGGCGGGAAATTTGCCCGCCAGTGGCGCGCGATGTCGGCGCGCGTCGCTACCCACACGCGCTCGTGGCCGGCGACGTGGTCGAGGAAGCGTTCCAGTGCCGCGGTGCGGCCGGGCCGGCCGGCGATGCGGCCGTGCAGGCCCAGGCTCATCATGCGCGGCCGGCCTTCCAGCCCGTCGCGGTACAGCACGTCGAAGGTGTCGCGCAGATAGGTGAAGAAGGCCTCGCCGTCGGGGAAGCCGCCCGCCACCGCGAAGCGCATGTCGTTGGCTTCCAGCGTGTAGGGCACGAAAAGCTCCGGCTTGCCGGCAACGTCCGCCCAGAACGGCAACTCGTCGGCGTAGTTGTCGGCGAAATACAGCATGCCGCCGATCTCGCTCAGCAGGCGGTAGGTGGTGGCGCTGGAGCGGTTGTACCAGCCGACGGCCGGGGCGCCGCATATCTCGGCGTGCAGGGCCAGGGTGTGCTCGATTTCGGCACGCTCGCCGGCGGGGTCGGTCGGCGGGTCGATATTCCAGCGCAGACCGTGGCTGGCGATCTCCCATCCCGCCTCGTTCATCGCCGCTACCGCTTCAGGGTTGCGCGCCATGGCCATTGTCACGCCGAAGCAGGTGACCGGCAGGGCGCGACCGGACAGCAGCCGCCACAGGCGCCAGAAGCCCACCCGGCTGCCGAACTCCCACAGGCTCTCGGCGGTCAGGGCGCGCACGCCCACCTGGGCGGTGGTGATGTGTTCGGTCAGGAAGGCGACGCTCTGCGGGTCGCCATGCAGCACGCTGCTCTCGCCGCCCTCCTCGTAGTTGACGACAATGTTGAGTGCCAGCAGGGCCCCGCCCGGCCATTGCGGGTCGGGCGGGTTGCGGCCGTAGCCCACCATGTCGCGCGGATAGCCGCACGTCGCGGGATCGAACGGGTTTGCCATCCCCGCATCAGACCATATAGGCCGGCCCCATGCCAGGATGTCGGCGCGTCAAGTGAAGGCGGCAGGCTCAGCCGGTGGCGGACTTCTTGGCCGGCGCCTCGCCAGAGGCCTTGCGCGCCGTGGTCTGCGCCTCGGCCATGATGCTGCGCAGGTCGCGCAGGAAGGCGGTGCCCTTCAGGGTCCGCTGCACCAGGACGCTGCGGCGGTCCATCGGGTCCACCTTGCGGCGCGCGAGGTCAAGCTCGCCCAGCCGGTCGAGCGCGCGGGTGATGGCGGGCTTGGACACGTTCAGCTCGGCCGCGAGGCCACGCACGGTGTGCGCGCCTTCCTGGAGGTAGCAGGTGAGGAACACGCCAAGCTGGCGCGCGGAGAGGTCGGGTCCGTCGCGGCGCACGAGGGAGACAATGGTATCGCGCAACACGCCCACCAGATTTTCGGAAGTCGGGTTGGTAGCCATCTAGAGGATCCTTTTGCTGATTGAGGTCGCCGCGCGTCGGCGGCCGGGGTCTTGCTGTACGAGGGCCGCCGCGCGTCGGCGGCCGGGATTTACTGCACGAGGGCCGCCGTGGGTCGGCGGCCGGGTCAGGCTGCGAGCAGCTTTGCCTCGATGGCGGCGCACACGGCTCGCATCGCCTGCGCCTCTCCCCCTTCGGGGCGTCCGGGTCGTGACGTGTCGTTCCATGCATAAAGATCGAAATGGACCCAAGTGGTTCCGGGTGCCACGAAGCGGCGCATGAACAATGCGGCAATGATGGCGCCGGCCATCGGCTTGGTGCCCACGTTGTTGAGGTCGGCGATGGGGCTGTCGAGCCAGGAATCGTAGCCATCCCACAACGGCAGGCGCCAGGAGGGATCGTGCGTTGCGGCCCCGGCGACCTGCAGCGCCTCGGCCCAGCCATCGTCGTTGGTGAAGAAGGCCGGCAGGTCGGGCCCCACAGCCACGCGCGCGGCGCCGGTCAGGGTGGCGCAATCCACCAGCACTGCCGGCCGCTCGTCGGAGGCCTCGGCCAGCAGGTCGCACAGTACCAGGCGACCTTCGGCGTCGGTGTTGCCGACCTCCACCGACAGGCCGCGGCGGGTGGACAGCACGTCCAGCGGGCGCATGGCGGTGCCGGATACCGAGTTCTCCACGCAGCCGATGCGCACCGCCAGGCGGATCGGCAGGTCGGCGTCCATCAGCATGGCGGCCAGGCCCAGCACGGTCGCCGCGCCGCCCATGTCCTTTTTCATACGTAACATGGCGCTGCTGGGCTTGAGGTCGTAGCCGCCGGTGTCGAAGCACACGCCCTTGCCGCACAGCGAGACCAGCGGCGCGTCGGCCGCCGCCCGGCTGCCTTGCCAGCGGAAGGTCGCCACCAATGGCGGGCGTTCCGAGCCGCGGCCGACGGCGGCGATGGTGGGGTATTCGCGGGCGAGATCGGCGCCTTCGGTCAGCGTCCAGGCCGCCTTGTGTTCGGCGGCCAGGGCCACGGCGGCGGCGGCGAGTTCAGCCGGACCCAGCAGGTTGGCCGGGGTGTTGATCAGGTCGCGCACCAGCCATGTTGCGCGAACCTGGGACAGCGCCCGCGTGGCACGGCCGTCGGTGACCAGGCGGGCGGCCGGGCGCCGCGGCTTGCGGAACTGGACGTAGCGGTAGGCGCCGAGGCCGAATCCAAGCACGGCGGTCGAAAAATCGTAATCTCCGTCTACCAGTTTCCACGCACCTTCGGGAAGTGAGAAGGCCAAACCGCCAAATGCAAAGGGGGAACGATCCTTTCCAATTCCCAGCACGGCCGCAGCCACGCCGTCTGGCCCGGGCAGCAACCGCAGTTCCTGGGGCAGGGCGCCAAATCCGGAGTCGCGCAGGAAGGCCGCCTGGGGCGCGGGGAGGCCGGCGAGGAACGCCTCGAGCCCCCCTGGCCGCACGGCGTGCAGCGGGCGCGATTGTTGTGTTTCCAGAACGAACGGCATTTCGTGGTCGGACACGACCGCACCTTTCATGAAAGAATCCAGACACACGGTATAGATTCAACGCTGCAATCAGATGGCACCCAGGGCGCTATAATACAACCTCGTTACGGAAACGAATTCCGGAATGTTTCTAAAAAATCCGTAACCCTTGCGTGAGATAACAGTTTGGTGAGAGGGCGCCATAGACCGGAGCGACGGCGCCTGGAAGCCTCCGGCGCGGCCTGCTTCGGGCGGACCCGCGGGCTTCCCAAGGGGTGGCTGCCCCCAGGGTGGCCGCCCTCAGGGGCCGGCGACCACCGCCTCCTGCAGGCTGCGCTCCACCTGCCGGGCGAAGGCGGCAGGGTCGCGCGGGGGGTCGCCGTCCTGGATGCGTGCAAGGTCGAGCAGCATGCCGGCCGGCCCCTCGATCGCCACCCCGGCCGCCACCTGTGCCGCCAGCGCCGAGATCAGCGGATGGCGGGCGTTCAGTTCCAGCACCGGTGCCGTGGCCATGGCCCCGCGCCCGGCCCGCTTGAGCAGGCGCTGCATCTGCAGGTCCGCCCCCGCCCCGCCGGCGGCCAGCACCACGGCGCTGTCCACCAACCGCTCGGTGGTGCGCACGTCCGACACCGCCTCGCCCAGGGCGGCCTTCAGGGCGGTGACCAAGGCATCGGTCTCCGCCGCTTCGCCCAGCGGCGCCTCCAGCGGGGCGATGGCGGCCAGGTCGGCGGCGCCATGGGTCACGCTGCGGATCGGCTTGCCGTCGAAGCTGTCCATCCGGTCGGGCCAGAAGGCGTCGATCGCGTCGGTCATCAGCAGCACTTCCACCCCGCGGGCGCGGAAGCCCTCCAGCTGCGACGAGCGCCGGAGCGTCTCGATGTTGTCGCCGGCCAGGAAATAGATCGCCTCCTGCCCCTCCTTCATGCGCCCGACATACTCGGGCAGCGACACCAGCCCTTCCTCGGCCGACGAATGGAAGCGCAGCAGCGGCGCGATCTCGGCGCGGTGCTCGCTGTCCTCCCACACCCCCTCCTTCACCACGGCGCCGAAATTCTCCCAGAAGGCGCGGTAGGCGTCGGCGTCGCGGGCCTGGTTCTTCAGTTCGCTCAGCACCCGGTTGGTCACCGCGCGGCGGATGCGGGCCAGCACCGGCGTGGATTGCAGCATCTCGCGCGAGACGTTCAGCGGCAGGTCCTCGGTGTCCACCACCCCCTGCACGAAGCGCAGCCACGGCGGCAGCAGTTCGGCCCGGTCGGTGATGAACATGCGCCGCACATGCAGGCGCAGGCGCGACACCCGCTCCTGCTCCCCGGCCGGCTCGAACGGCTTCATGCCGGGGATGAACAGCAGGGCATGGAACTCCACCGTCCCCTCGGCGCGCCAATGGATGGTGGCCGAGGGCGTGTCGAAGAACAGGCCGAGATGGCGGTAGAAGCCGTGGTAGTCCTGCTCGGACACTTCGGCGCGCGGCTTGCGCCACAGGGCGGTGCCCTCGTTGGCCGCGACATCCTTGCCGTCGCGCGCGATCATGACCGGGATGGTCACGTGGTCGGCCCATTTGCGCACCACGGTCTCCAGGCGCATCGGGTCGAGGTATTCCTCGGCATCGGCCTTCATGTGCAACACGATTTCCGTGCCGGCCTGCTCGCGCTCGGCCGCGGCCAGGGTGAAGGCGCCGCGCCCGTCGCTGCTCCAGGTCCAGGCGTTCTCGGTGCCCGCCTTGCGCGAGGTCACGTCCACCCGGTCGGCCACCATGAAGGCGGAATAGAAGCCCACGCCGAACTGGCCGATCAGGTTCACCCGCTGGTCGGGCGCCGCCTCGGCCAGCTTCTCGCCGAAGGCACGGGTGCCCGAGCGCGCGATGGTGCCGAGATGGGAGATCAGTTCGTCGCGGTCCATGCCGATGCCGACGTCGCTGATGGTCAGCGTGCGGGCCGGCTTGTCGGGCACGATGCGCACCGCGGCCCCTTCGGGCGGCGTCAGCGCCGGATTGGTCAGGCCCTCGAAGCGGCGCCGGTCGGTTGCATCGGCGGCGTTCGCCACCAGTTCGCGCAGGAAGATTTCCCGCTCCGAGTAGAGCGAGTGCACCACCAGGTCGAGCAGCCGCCCCACCTCCGCGCCGAAATCGTGCCGTTCGACCGTGCCGTCCTGTGCCGTCATCACCAAGCCCCTATCCGCAAGCCAACCGTGCGCCGGGAATATGTAGCCTATGCAGTCGGTTTCAACGGGTTCATCCGCTGGTCATCATGCATCGCTTGCATTTCGCAGCGCAGCATCGGACCATCGCGCCATGTCGGGATTCGCTCCCCGGGTGAAGGCGGTGCTCGGCCCCACCAACACGGGAAAGACGCACCTCGCGATCGAGCGCATGCTGGCGCACGCGTCCGGCATCATCGGCTTTCCGCTGCGCCTGCTGGCCCGTGAGAACTACGACCGCATGGTCGCCCGCAAGGGCGCTCGCCACGTGGCGCTGATCACCGGCGAGGAGAAGATCGTGCCCCCCGAGGCGCGCTGGTTCTCCTGCACCGTGGAGGCGATGCCGCTCGACCGCCGGGCCGAGTTCCTCGCCGTCGACGAGATCCAGCTTTGCGCCGACCCCGACCGCGGCCACGTCTTCACCGACCGGGTGCTGCATGCGCGCGGCCTCGTGGAAACGATGTTCCTCGGCGCCGAGACGGTGCGCCCGCTGTTGCAGCGCCTGGTGCCCGGCCTGCGCGTGGAAACCCGCCCGCGCCTGTCGCAACTCAGCCATGCCGGCCCGGCCAAGCTGGTGCGCCTGCCACCGCGCAGTGCGGTAGTCGCCTTCAGCGCCGCCGAGGTCTACGCCATCGCCGAGCAGATCCGCCGGCGCCGCGGCGGCTGTGCGGTGGTGATGGGACGCCTCAGCCCACGCACCCGCAATGCCCAGGTGGCGCTGTACCAGGAGAAGGAGGTCGATTTCCTCGTTGCCACCGATGCCATCGGCATGGGGCTGAACATGGACGTGGACCACGTCGCCTTCGCCCGCCTGTCCAAGTTCGACGGCCACCGCCCGCGCCGCCTGATGGCGACCGAGGTGGCGCAGATCGCCGGGCGGGCCGGGCGCGGCATGCGCGACGGCACCTTCGGCAGCACCGCCGACTGCCCGCCGCTGGACGACGAGTTGGTGCGCGCAGTGGAAGGCCACAGCTTCGAGCCGCTGGAACAGCTGTGCTGGCGCAACAGCGCGCTCGACTTCTCCCATATCGACGCGCTGCTCGCCGGGCTGCTCGCGCCGCCGCCCGGCCCTGGCCTGGTGCGCGGCAACGACGCCACCGACATGGAGACGCTGGCCACCCTGGCGCGTGACCCCGAGATCCGCGCGCTGGCACGCGGCCGTTCGCGCGTGCGTCTGCTGTGGGAGGCCTGCCAGGTGCCCGATTTCCGCAAGATCGCCGATGACAGCCATGCAAGGCTGTGCGCGCGCATCTTCGGCCACGTGGTGCGCGACGGCCACATTCCCACCGACTGGATCGCCGGGCAGGTCGCCGCCCTGACCCGCGCCGATGGCGACATCGACACGCTGATGCAGCGCCTGTCCGGCGTGCGCGTGTGGTCCTATATCGCCGCCCGGGCGGACTGGGTGGCCGACGCCGCGCACTGGCAGGGCCGCGCGCGCGAAGCCGAGGACCTGCTGTCGGACGCGCTGCACGAGAAGCTCATCGCCCGTTTCGTCGACCGCCGCGCCGCCATGCTGATGCGCCGGCTGGAGCCGGGTTCCACCGAGGCGTTGCTGTCGGCGGTGACTCGGCGCGGCGAGGTGGTGGTGGAGGGCCATCCGGTCGGCCACCTGGAAGCCTTCGCCTTTGTGCCCGACCCGATGACCGAGGGCGACGCCCGCAAGCTGGTGCTGCGCGCCGCCCGCCGTGCCCTGGGGGCGGAGATCCCGCGCCGGGTTGCGCGGCTGGAGGCGGTGGAGGATGAGGGCCTCGCGCTGCTGCTGCCGCCGGCCGTGCCAGTCCCGTCGATCGGCTGGGAAGGCCATCCAGTCGCCACCCTGCGCGGCGGCGCGAGCCGGTTGCGCCCGCTGGTGGAGGTGCGCGATTTCCCGCTGATCGACGGTGCCCAGCGCGAGCGCATCCGCTTCCGCCTGCAGCGTTTCCTCGACGCTCATTTGCGCGCCGTCCTGCCGGCCCTGTTCGCCGCCGCCGATGCCGCGCGCACGGCACCCGCCCTGCGCGGCGCCCTGCACCGCGTGGCCGAAGGGCTGGGCGTGACCACTGCCCTGGAGCCGGACAGCGAGATGCCGGCCGGCCCGCGACGCCAGCTCAAGGCCCTGGGCGTGCGGGTGGGCCGCCACGCGCTGTACATGCCGGCGATGCTCAAGCCGCACCCCACCCGGCTGCGGGCCATGCTTTGGTGGCTTGGCCAAGGGGGGGCGGGCCAAGGGGGGGCGGGCCAAGTGGGAGCGGGCCAAGTAGGGGCGGGCCCCGCCCTGCCGCCGCCGGGGAGCGTGTCGCTCGCTCCGCCGGCGGACTGGCCGGATGGGTTTGCTGCCGCGCTGGGCTGGGTAGAGGCCGGGCCGGTGCTGGTGCGGCTGGATGTGGCCGAGCGGATCTGCGCCGACCTGGCCTGGTCGGGCCGGGGGCGCCCCACGCCGCAGCCGCCGGACCTTGCCTCGCGCCTGTCGGTGAAGGCCGAGTTGTTGCCAGCGGTGCTGCGCCGCCTGGGCTTCCGGCTGTTTCCCGCCGCCACGCTGCCGCCGGGGCACTATGGGCCGCCGGCACCGGCGATGATGGCGCCGGTGCGGCGGCGGCGGCCGGAGCCGGAGGCCGTGGACCTGCCCGACGAGCGACCTCAGGGACCCTTCGCCGCGCTGGCGACGCTGCGCGGCCGGCGCCGCCTGCCATGAGCGGCGACCAGGAGGATGTCGGCTGGCAGCGCCTGGACAAATGGCTGTGGTGCGCTCGCTTCATGCGCCAGAGGTCGGATTGCGCCGCCTTCATCGGCCGTGGTGGGCCGCGCATCAACCGCCAGCCCACCGACAAGCCGCATGCCCGCCTGCGCGTGGGCGACATCGTGACCCTGCCGTGGCGGGGGACGGTGCGGGTGGTGGAGGTGCGGGCGCTGGCGGTGCGGCGCGGTTCCGCCAGCGAAGCCACGACACTGTACCGTGAGATTCCGGACCGTGAGATTCCGGACCGTGAGATTCCGGACCGTGAGATTCCGGACCGTGAGATTCCGGCCGGCGATTCATCCCCGTCCGGCGCGCTCTCTTGCGATGCCGGTGAAACCGCGCCATATCCGCAGCCTTCTGAAGACCGACAACCGACCGGGAGCCAGCGATGACCTATGTGGTCACCGAAAGTTGCATTCGTTGCAAGTACATGGATTGCGTGGAGGTCTGTCCGGTGGACTGCTTCTACGTCGGCGAGAATATGCTGGCGATCCACCCCGACGAGTGCATCGACTGCGGGGTGTGCGAACCTGAATGCCCTGTCGACGCCATCGTGCCGGACAGCGACGACAAGGCCTCGGCCTGGCTGGAGCAGAACCGCACCTATGCCGCGCTATGGCCCAACATCACCCGCAAGGGCGAACCGCCGGCGGATTCCGATGAGTGGAAGGACAAGCCGGACAAGGCTGACCTGTTCTCGCCGGAACCCGGGAAAGCCTGACGCCCCGGGCATCTCCGGACGCATCGGAAAATCCTGACGCGCCAGGCACGGCCTGAGCGCCGGCCGGGCGAATAATGCCGGGGCCGGCCGTGAATCCCCCTGACTTGGCGTGGATTTTGTGTTACACTGCCATTGTAGGTGAACGACCGCCGTGGTTCGCGGTCACCCGCCTGCCTCGCAAGGATGCAGAATTGCCGCGGCGGCCGGGAGACAGCCCGGTGCGACGCCAGCGGTTGTTCGCCGGCCGGGTCACTTGCGCGGATCGTGGGATGATTTGGAAAGACGGGGTTCGCCATGAAGCCAGAGGGCGCGTCGGAAGGATCGCAGGGCGCGGGCAAGGGCGCCGCCACGAAATCCCGCAAGGCCGCTGCTGCGCCGCGCACCAATGCGGCAGGCGGCAAGACCGATAGTTCGCCCGTCAGCGTGCCGCCCGGCGAGATGGGAAAGATTGCCGTCACCAAGACGAGTCCTGCCACCAAGACTGCCGCCACCAAGACTGCCGCCACCAAGACGGCCGCAACCAACGCGAATGCCATTCCGGGTAATGCCGGCAAGCCGTCAACGAACAGGCCCGCGCCGGCCGCCAAGCCGAAGCATGCCCCGCCTGCCGCCGCCCTCATGCAGGTGACGACAGTCGGGCCCCGTTCATCCGCCATTGCGGCCCCGGCCAAGGCTGGCGGGGCCGCCCGGGCTGCCTCCCGGGCCCAAGCGACGTCCCAGGCCAGCCCTCCTCAAACCAGCATTGAGACACACGCGACCGTGACAGCTTCTGCCAAAGACATCGACGATCCCCGGCCGGCCACCACGCTCGTGACCGGCCCAGCCGATTCCAGCCCAACCTCGTCCAGCCCAACCTCGTCCAGCCCGGCCGCGTCCAACACGGCCGCGTCCAGCCCAACCTCGTCCAACGCGGCCGCGTCCAGCCCGGCCGCGTCCAGCCCAACCTCGTCCAACGCGGCCGCGTCCAGCCCGGCCGATGCCGGCGGCGTCAGGCCGCAGGAGGCGGTACCGGCGGGGCGGCCGATGCATACCGCGCCGATGAACGGCCGTCCGCCGCAGATCTCGCGCGCTTCCAACAAGGATGAGTCGTTCGCCGAGGGCGACTTCGTGGTCTATCCCACGCACGGCGTCGGCCGGGTGGAGAAGATCGCGGTCGAGGATATTGCCGGCCACCGCCTCGAACTGATCCATATCACCTTCGAGGAAAACCGCATGACACTGCGGGTGCCGGTGGCCAAGGCGCGCTCCGCCGGGCTGCGCAAGCTGGCCACCCGCAAGGTGTTCGACGAGGCGCTGGCGGTGCTCAAGGGCCGCGCGCGGGTGAAGCGCACCATGTGGTCGCGCCGTGCCCAGGAATACGAGGCCAAGATCAACTCCGGCGACCCCACGGCCATCGCCGAAGTGGTGCGCGACCTGCACCGCAATGCCGGGCAGCCGGACCAGAGCTTCTCCGAGCGGCAGATCTACGAGGCGGCGATGGACCGCCTGGCCGCCGAACTCGCGGCACTCGACCAGACCGACAAGAACATGGCGCTGGCCAAGATGGGCAACTACCTCAAGACAATCTGACGCTCCAACCTCCCAACGAGCTTCGGCCACGAAAAAGGCCCCGGGATTGCTCCCGGGGCCTTCGTCGCGTCAGCCGCCTCGCGGTGGCGTCAGTCGCTGCTCTGGCGCACGCCGATCAGCTGCAGCAGCAGCATGAACAGGTTGATGAAGTTCAGCAGCAGCGACAGGCTGTCGAACACGCTGCGCTTGGCCGCTTCGTCCGGCCCGTAGGCGTGGGCGAACTGCACGTAGTCGGCCTTGATGCGCTGCGTGTCATAGGCGGTGAGGCCGACGAAGATGAACACGCCGATCACCGTGATCGCGAAGGCCAGCGCCGAACTGCCGATGAAGATGTTCACCAGGCCGGCGATGATGATGCCGATCAGGCCCATGATCAGGAACGCACCCATCTTCGTCAGGTCGGTGCGCGTGGTGTACCCGTAAAGGCTCATCGCCCCGAAGGTGCCGGCGGTGACGAAGAACACCTGGGTGATGCTCTGCCCGGTGTAGATCATGAAGATGTTGGTGATGCTGGCACCCATCGCCACGCAGAACGCCCAGAACAGCGCCTGGACCGCGGTCTTGGATAGTTTGTTCACGCCGAAGCTCAGCACCAGCACGAAGGCCAGCGGAGCGAACATGGCGATATAGGCCAGGGCACCGGGCACATGGCGCACACCGCGCGGCGTCATCACCGCCGGATAGAACAGCTCGTAGAGTGCCGGAACGCTGGAAATGCCGTAGGCGACGATGCCGGTCAGCACCAGGCCCGAGGTCATCCAGTTGTAGACCCGCAGCATGTAGGCACGCAGCCCGGCATCCAGCACCGCCGCATCGGCGGCGCGGCTGACGCCCGGATAGGTGCGATAGTCGGGAGTGAGAGCCATATGTGTTGCTTCCCTGATCAGGCGGGGATGCCTGGTTACCCGTCATTTTGGTGAGAAGTCGGCGGCATTCAAGCGAATTCGCTGTAATGTTTGACGATCCTGCCGCTTATTCGTTGCGCAGCAGCGGAGCCGCCTTCGATCGCAGCGCCGCTTCGGTGCCGGCGAAGCCCACCAGCAGCATCATCCCGATGCAGGCCAGCACCGTGCCAGCAAGCGTGCCCGGCAGGAACGCCCATTCGCTCTGCATCAGGAAATGCACCACGCCCCAGCTTGCCGCGGTGCCGACGGCCGCCGCCAGCACGCCGGCCACCGCGCCCAGTATGCCGAATTCCACCAGCCAGGCCGCGCGGATCTGCCCGCGCGTCGCCCCCAGGGTCTTGAGGATCACCGCCTCGCGGATGCGCTGGCGCTGGCCGGCCGCCACGGCACCCGCGAGCACCAGCGCCCCGCTGACCAGGGTCAGCGACCCGGTGGCGGCCATCGCGGCGGCCAGGCGCGACAGCAGGTCGCCGATGGTGCGCAGCACGTCCTCCACACGCACGCCCGAGACGTTGGGCAGGGCGTCGGTGACGCTGCGCAGGATCTGGGTGTGCACTGCGGGGTCGGCGCGCACGGTGGCGATATGGGCATGCGGCGCGCGCTCCAGCATGCCGGGGCTGGCCACCATGGTGAAGTTGATGCCCAGGCTGCGCCAGGCGATGTCGCGCAGGTTGGCCACCTTCAGGTCGATGTTGCGCCCCAGCACGTTCACCTGGATCACGTCGCCCAGCTTCACGCCCCACCCTGCGGCCAGCTTGGCGTCGAAGGACACCAGGGGCGGCCCGTTGTAGTCGGTGGGCCACCAACTGCCGGCCACCAGGCGCGTGCCCTCGGGGATCTCGGCGGCATAGGTCAGGCCGCGGTCGCCGCGCAGGGCCCATGCGGTGTCCGGCGTGGCCTGCACCTGGTCGGCGCGAACCCCGCCCACGGCGACGATGCGCGCGCGCAGGCTGGGCACCTCGCGCACCTCGCCCACGCCAGGAATAGCGGCCAGCGTGCTGTTGAACCGGGCCAACTGGTCGTTCTGAATGTCGACGAAGAAGAAGCTCGGCGCGCGGTCGGGCATCTGCTCCATCACCTGGGCGCGCACGTTGCCCTGGATCAGCACCACCGCCGCCAGGGTCGACAGGCCCAGCCCGACGGACATCAGCATCAGCGGCGTCGCCGCCCCCGGCCGGTGCAGGTTCGACAGGCCAAGCCGCGCCCAGACCGGGTTGCCGCCCGCCCGGCGGCCATGCGGCATCCCCTTGGCGGCGGCCATCAGAAGCCAGCCCCCCAGGCGGAACAGCAGCAGCGTGCCGCCGGCCGCGGCGCAGAACCACAGGGCGAATGCCTTGTTCTGGCTGGTCGCCACGGTCAGCCCCACCAGGGCCGCGGCCAACACCGCGTTGGCGGCGATGATCCAACCATCCGGCCGGACCCGCCCCGGCACCAGCGGGTCGCGGAACAGCGCGCCGCCGGGAATGCGCATGGCGCGGGCCAGCGGCCACAGCGCGAAGGTCGCCGCCGTCAGCAGGCCGTACAGCGCCGCCAGTCCCAGAGGCACCGGGAACAGCCCCATCACCGGGGGCACCGGCAGCACGCCGGCCAGCAACTGCGTGGCCAGGATCGGCAACACCGCGCCGGCCGCGAGCCCGATCAGGATGCCCAGGCTGGCCAGCACCATCACCTGAACCAGCGCGATGGCGAAGACCAGCCGGGCCGAGGCGCCCAGGCACCGCAAGGTGGCGATGCCGCGCGCCCGCGCCTGCAGCCAGGCCCGCACCCCGTTGGCCACGCCGATGCCGCCCACCAGCAGCGAGGTCAGCCCCACCAGGGTCATGAACAGGCTGGTGCGATCGATGAAGCGGGTGATCTGCGGCGCCGCGTCGCTGGCCTGGCGGATGCGCCAGCCGGTGTTGGGGAAGGCGGCGAGCAGGTCGCGCACCAGCAGGCCGATATCGGTGCCTGGCGGCATGGCGGCGCGCAGGTGGTAGTCGACGATGGAGCCCGGTTGAAGCAGGCCGGTGACCGCCAGGGCCGGCAGCGAGATCAGCGACCGCGGCCCGAACAGCGAGGGGCTGGCCACCCGGTCGGGCTCATCCGTCACCGTGGCGCGCAGGTCCAGCACCGCGTTGCCCAGCCGAACCGTGGTGCCGAGCTCGGTGCGCAGGCGCGACAGCACCGCCTCCTCCACCGCCATGCCGAACCGCCCGTCGCGTTCCGCCAGGACAGCGGCCACGGCGTTGGTGCCGGAAGCGGGGGCGGCAGCGGGGGCGACAGCTTGCGCCAGCGTGGCGGTGCCGACCAGCGGCCAAGCGGCATCCACGGCCTTGAGTTCGACCAGCATGCGCTCGCCGTTCTCGGCCACCAGCATGGAGCGCAGCGTGGTCATGTCGGACAACGCCGCGCCGCGCGCCCGCAGCCAGTCGCGCAGCTCCGCGGGCAGCGGCTGCGCGCCGCCCAGCACGTCGATATCGCCGCCGAGGATGCGCGCGCCGTCCTGGGTGAGCCCGCGCTCGATGCCCTCGCGCAGGGTGCCGATGGCGGCGATGGCGGCGACGCCGAGGGCGAGGCAGGCCAGCACGATGCGCAGGCCGGCGATGCCGCCGCGCAACTCGCGCCGGGCTATCCGCAGCGCAGTGATCATGAAGCTGCGTGCTCTTCGGCGATGAGGCCGTCGGCCATGCGCACGATGCGGCCACAGCGCGCCGCCAGGCCGGGGTCGTGGGTGATCAGCAGCAGCGTGGTGCCATGCCGCGCCTGCAGGTCGAACAGCAGGTCCATCACCGCCTGGCCGGTCGCACCGTCAAGGTTGCCGGTCGGCTCGTCGGCCAGCAGCAGGCGGGGGCGCGGCACGAAGGCGCGGGCCAGCGCCACGCGCTGCTGCTCGCCGCCGGAAAGCTGGCCGGGCAGGTGGGTCAGGCGATGGCCGAGGCCCACCGACGCCAGGCTTTCCGTCGCGCGCTCCATCGCATCGGCCCGGCCGGCCAGTTCCAGCGGGATCGCGACGTTCTCCAGCGCGGTCATGGTGGCGATCAGGTGGAAAGCCTGGAAGACGATCCCCACTTGCTGACGGCGCAGGCGGGCCAGGGCATCCTCGTCCAGCCCGGTGAGTTCCTGGCCGGCCAGCTTGACGCTGCCGCCCGTTGCGGCTTCCAGCCCGGCCAGAACCATCAACAGGCTGGTCTTGCCGGAGCCGGAGGGGCCGACGATGCCCACTGCGGCGCCGGCCTCGATGTCGAGGTCGATGCCGCGCAGGATGTTGACCGGCCCGGCCGCCGACGGCACCGTCAGCCGCAGGTCGCGGACCTGGACGAGATATTCCGGGATGGAGTGCCCCTGTCGTCCCGTGGCGGGGGCAATGACGAAGGCATCGGCGTTTGGAGAAGCAGGGGGCGTGACCATGACCGCACGATATGGGCCGGGACTGGCCAAGCGCAAAGCCGCGATCATGCTGGCTTGCGTTCTTTTCATGTGGCCGTTCGCCGGTAGCGCCGCCGCCAAACCGCTGCGGCTGCTGGTGCTGGGCGACTCGCTGGCGGCGGGCTACGGGCTGGCGCAGCCCGACGGCTTTCAGGCGCGGCTGCTGGCCGGGCTGAAGGCGCGCGGGTTGGAGGTGGAACTGGTGGACGGCGCCGTCTCGGGCGACACCACCGCCGGCGGCCTGGCCCGGCTGGACTGGGTGCTGGGCGAGGGCGTGGACGCGGCGCTGGTGGAGTTGGGCGCTAATGACGGGCTGCGTGGCATCGACCCGCGCAATACCGTGGCGAACCTGTCGGCCATCGTCGACAAGCTGGCGGCACGCGGCATCCCGGTGCTGCTGTCCGGCATGCTGGCGCCGCCGAACCTGGGCCAGGAATACGGCGATGAATTCCGCGCCGCCTTCGCCCGAGTGGGCGCGCGGCCGGGGGTGACGTTCGACCGGTTCTTCCTGGAAGGCGTGGCCGGCGACCCGGCGCTGAACCAGCCGGATCGCATCCACCCCAATGCCGAGGGTGCGGCGATCATCGCCGAGCGGATGATACCGCTGGTGGCCGACCTGCTGGCCCAGGTCGACCGGTAGCGCGTGGACCGTCAGGAGGCGATGTGCGTCTGTTCGTGGGCCTGGACCTGCCATCGGAGACCCGCCGGCTTCTGGCGTTGCTGGGCGGCGGCATTCCGGGTGCGCGCTGGGTGCCGGCGGAGAACTATCACCTGACCCTGCGCTTCATCGGCGAGGTGCCGAGGTATCAGGCCGAGGAGATCGACCTGGCCTTGGCCGCGTTGCGGGTGCGGCCTTTCGCGCTTGAACTGGCCGGGGTGGGCACCTTCGCCAAGGGCGGGCGGGACACGTCGCTGTGGGTGGGGGTTGCCCGCAATCCGCAGCTCGACCATCTCGCAGACAAGATCGAGACGGCGCTGCAGCGCATGGGACTGGAGCCGGAGCGCCGGCGCTTCGCCCCGCACGTGACCCTGGCGCGGCTGGACAACTGCCCGGTGGAGAAGCTTGTCGGCTTTGTTCAGGTCCACAACCTGTTCGGCGCGCCCCCGGTGGCGATGGACCACTTCACCCTGTTCAGCTCGCAAAGGGGCAAGGAGTTGGCGGTCTATACGCCCGAGGTAAAGTACCCTCTGGTATAGGATTCCGGCATGGCCCTGGTGCACTTCATTTCCCATCCCGACGTGGTGGTCGACCCTGCCGTGCCGGTGCCGCGCTGGCCCCTGTCCGAGCGGGGCCGCGAGCGCATGCACCTGGCCCTGGCGCAGCCCTGGGTGGAGGGTATCCGGGCGGTGCACAGCAGTTGCGAGCAGAAGGCGATCGACGGGGCGACGATCCTGGCGGCTTATCTCGACCTGCCGGTTCATACGCATGCCGAACTGGGCGAGATCGACCGCAGCGCCACCGGCTACCTGCCGCAGCCCGAGTTCGAGGCGGTGGCCGACGCATTCTTCGCTCGTCCGCTGGAGAGCGTGCGCGGCTGGGAACGGGCCATCGATGCCCAGGCCCGCATCCTGGTGGCGATCGAATACGTGCTGGCATCGCCGCGCCCGGCAGGCGACATCGCCATCGTGTCGCATGGCGCGGTCGGGGGGGTGCTGCTGTGCGCCCTGAGCAGCGTTCCGATCAGCCGCGCGCATGATCAACCGCGCAACCCGCCGGGCGGCTGGCACTTCGCCTTCGATGCCGATACGCGGGGGCTGCTGCACGGCTGGCAACGCATCGATGACTGAGTAGCTGATGAACGAGACGCTGGACGAGGCGGCGATCGCTGCGCGGGCCTGCACCCTGTGCGCCGACCGCCTGCCGCTGGGGCCGCGGCCGACCTTCCGCGCTTCCGCCACCGCGCGGCTGCTGATCGTCAGCCAGGCGCCGGGCACGAAGGTGCATGCCACCGGCATCCCGTTCAATGACGCCTCGGGCGACCGGCTGCGGGCGTGGATGGGGGTGGATCGCGACGCCTTCTACGATGGCAGCCGCATCGCGATCGTGCCGATGGGGCTGTGCTATCCCGGCCGGCTGCCGAAGGGTGGGGATGTGGCGCCGATGGCGGTGTGCGCGCCCATCTGGCACCCGCGCCTGCTGCCGCTGATGCCAGCGGTGCGGCTTACCCTGCTGGTCGGCGGCTACGCCATTGCCCGGGCCCTCGGGCCGGGGGGGATGGCGCATCACGTGGGCCGGTTCCGCGCCTATTTCCCCGACCGGCTGCCGCTGCCGCATCCGTCCTGGCGCACCGGAGGGTGGGAGCGCGCCAATCCGTGGTTCGGCGAGCAAGTGCTGCCGGTGCTGCGGGCGCGGGTGCGGGCAATGCTCGACAGTGAGCCGGACCGGGATGATGATGTTGCATGACCAGGGGAGGCGGCGATGACGATCCAGGCACTGGGGTATATCGGATTGCACGCGACCAGCCTTGACGACTGGGGCGGGTTCGCCACCGGGGTGCTGGGGCTGCAACTGGCGGGGCGCAGCAATTCGGAACTGTCGTTCCGCATGGACGACCGCAAGCAGCGTCTGGTGGTGGCGCGCGACGCGGCAGACGGGCCGGCCTTCTTCGGCTGGGAAGTGGCCGATGCCGCGGCGCTGGACGGCATGGCGGCGCGGCTGGAGGTGGGCGGGATCGCGGTTCACCGGGGCGATGCGGCTTTGTGCGACCGGCGGCGGGTGCGCGGGCTGATCCATGTGGCCGATCCGTTCGGCAACCGGGTGGAACTGTTCCACGGCGCGGCGACGAGCGACGAGGCGTTCCGGCCCGGGCGCTGCATCTCCGGCTTCCGCACCGGGCCGCTGGGCATGGGCCATGCGGTGATGCTGGTGCGCGACATCGCCGCCGGGCTGGCCTTCTACCGCGACATCCTGGGCTTCGGCGTGTCCGACTGGATCGAGAAGCCCTTCCGCGGCTATTTCATGCACGTGAACGGCCGGCACCACAGCTTCGCCATGCTGGAAAGCGGCGGCGCCACGGTGTTCCATCATTTCATGATGGAGCTGTTCAACCTGGACGACGTCGGCCAGGGCTACGACATCGCCGGCGAGCAGGACGGGCGGATCGCCACCACGCTCGGCCGCCATGCCAACGATTTGATGACCAGCTTCTATGCCAAGACGCCGGGCGGATTCATGGTGGAGTATGGCTGGGGCGGGCGGGTGGTTGATCCCGCCACCCACCAGGCGGCGGTGTGCGATGCGGGGCCGTCGATCTGGGGGCATGAGCGGCTGCGCATGACCGACGACCAGCGGGCCGAACAGCATGCGATGAAGCGGCAGATGGCCGAGGCGGGGCTGCGGGCGCCGGTGCAGGTGGTGGAGGGGAATTTCGCCATGGCGCCGGGGGAATGCGCGTGGTGGGAGCAGGCGAAGGTGGCGTTGTCATAGGCGACGACGTTATTCGGAATATTATTATATCGTAACAAATTGAGCATGCCGCAGTGCGTTGTCCGCGGCGTGTTTTTTGCGTGGGCAGGGCGCGCGGGCGGGGGGCGTGCGGCCAGGGTTCGCGGCGCAGTTTGATGCGTGGTGCTTGAGGTGTTGGTTTGATGGCGGCGGGGCGCAGTGCGTGCGCGTGGCGGGGATGCTGCCGGGGGCATACCCCGGCGGGGAATGCGCTGGTGCTGGGCTGCGCGAATGCGGCGAATGCGGCGACTGCGCGTCGGGCGGCGGCAGACCGTGGCGCGTTGCGGGTGGCATGGCGCGATTGGGCGCCTGGGTGATTTCCAGGATAGACGACGGGTTGGGCGGGTTGCGGCAGTTGACCGGAGTGCCAGAGGCGATGATGTCGGCGAGGCGGGCGAGTAGTTGGGCGAGGCTGGCGAGGATGAGGGCGTGCAGGGCCGCGATCAGCCCGGCCTCGGCGGCGGCGCGGCTGGCCTCGGCACGCAGCTCCGCCGTGAGGGTGGCGAGGTGGTGGGCCAGGGGTGGGGTGGGTTGATCTAACACGTTGCCACAATATCTAACCAGCGCGGGTGATGCAAGGATATTTTTCGGCGAGGGCAAATTTTATTCGGGTGTGAAGGCCGGGTGGAAGAGGGTGGTGAGGTATTTGCCGATGGTAGGGGAGAGGCGGTGGCGAGCGGCCCAGTCGGTGGCGGCGGCGCGCGTACCTCTATTCATTGCGCGAGTATCGTGCATGGAGCGAGTGCGTTGAGAAGGCTGTGCTGTTGGTGGTTGGGGGAGGGTGTGGTGGTGCCGGCCTGACCGATGGCGATAGCCCGATTGCCACGCCCTCCGCCCAGCCTAGACAACGCCGGCGGCAGCGCGGATATCAGACGAAGAGGTGGAAGCAGCACTTCTGCGCGCAGGTCTTATACCAGCCGCCGTTGGTGATGACCGATCCCAGAAAGCCAAGCCCAGGGCTCTGCCCTGGACCCGCCAAAGGCCGAGGCCTTTGGAAACCCATCTATTTCAATGATATGAGGTCCAGGGGCTCGGCCCCTGGCGGGGTGCGGGGCAGCGCCCCGTGCTTGCTTTGGAGCGGTCATTCATTTCGGCGATTGTTATTATTAGCCCCAAGTCGCAGGCCCAAAATGGAATAAAATGCTAGCGGCCTGTTACAATCCATTTGAAGATCTTCGGAATCTCCGTGAAAGGATAGAAAGAATTATTGGCGGTGCCTCAAAATCCATGAATTCTTTCTTCCAAGCTTCCCACCCTGATTTTTCACCCGAAAATGCAAATCCCATGAATTTGAATGGCAACACGAAGAGTACCCCAAATTGAAAGACCCATATGAACGCAAAGCCAATGGGCCATGTAGCGAAGAGAAACCCTATCCACGCCAACCCGAATGGCGCCCTCACAATTGCCCCAAGGAACTCGAACATATCGCCGCTCCCGCTCTATCCAACATTTCCTAGATAGCCGGGCGATCCGGCCGCTTTTGCAATAAATGTATAGACCAACCGGTAGCGCTGGCAAGGGTGACGCGCGGTCGCCGGTGTCGGCCTGATGGTTGCCGCGCCAGTTGTAGGCGATGCTCCGATTTCGCGTGCCGGCCTGTCCGGAGCAGATGATCCAGGTGCAGCCGGCGATGCGGGATTCGGGGGCGACCGATGCGTCGCTCGCGGTGCACCAGCGGGCGGCCTCGGCGAAGGAGGTTTGGGCGTTGGCGGTCAGGGGCCAGAGGCAGAGGCTTGCAAGTAGCACGCGGCGCATCGCCATCCTCCATTCGTTGCGGGGGTATGGTGCATGAGATGGCTGGCGTTGAGAGGGGCGTGCTGGTGGTGGTTGGGGGGCTCGATGGTGTCGTTGGTGTGGTGGTGCAATGCGGAAGGGCATTGCACCCTACGAAGGGTGGTAAAGTAAATAGATGAAAGTCTTTTTGTTTCTTTTTCTAAAGAAAAAGAAGATTCTTTCTGATCTTATACTACCGCGATATCGAGCCAGCCGAAGGGGGTGACGTGGGCGGTGTCGCCTTGGCGCATCAGGACGGTAGTGGTGGGGGATTCGATGATGGCGGGGCCTGCGATGGTTTGGGCGGGGGCGAGGGAGTCGAGGTCGAAGACGGGGACTTCGCGCCAGGTGCCGAGGTGGATGTGGCGGGTGGTTCGGGGTTTGGCGGGGGGGCATGGGGGGAGGGTGGGTTCCTCGGGGAGGGCGGGGAGGTGGCCGACGACGGCGACGCGGGCGTTGACGAGGACGGCTTCCTGGTCGGGCATGGCGTAGGTGTAGAGGGCTTCGTGTTGGCGGTGGAAGGCGTCGGCGAGGAGTTGGGTCAGGTTGGGGGCGGCGAAGTCGATGGTATCGAGGGGGACGGAGACTTCGAAGATCTGTTCGCCGTAGCGCATGTCGGCGGAGCGGTGGGTGGTTACGGGGCCGGTGAAGGCGGCGGTGTGGAGGCGGGCGCGGCCGTCGGCTTCCATGTCGGCCCAGGTGGCGCGGAGTTGGGTGGCGTCGAGGCGGGAGGCGTCGCCGATATGGGTGCGGGCGATTTCGTAGCGGATGTCGGAGGCGAGCATGCCCCAGGCGGAGAGGACGGCGGCGAGGCGGGGGATGATGACGCGCTTGAGGTCGAGTTGGCGGGCGATGTCGGTGACGTGCAGCGAGGCGGCGCCGCCGAAGGAGAGGATGGCGAAGCGGCGGGGGTCGATGCCGCGGCGGACCGAGACGAGGCGGATGCCTTCGGCCATGCGGGTGTTGATGATGCGGTGGATGCCTTCGGCTGCTGCCATGCGGTCGATGCCGAGTTTCTCGGCGACGCGGTCGATGGCGGCTTCGGCGGCTTCGCGGTCGAGCTTGGTGCGGCCGCCGAGGAAGTTGTCGGGGTCGAGGAAGCCGAGGACGAGGTTGGCGTCGGTGACGGTGGCTTCCGTACCGCCGTTTCCGTAGCAGGCGGGGCCGGGGTGGGCGCCGGCGGA
>Ga0105054_10002751_pt1 | contig 27795 bp, 21 predicted proteins | sample BON02_FD_78091 | JGI IMG/M metagenome (GOLD analysis project Ga0105054, IMG submission 78091) | Freshwater microbial communities from Lake Bonney liftoff mats and glacier meltwater in Antarctica - BON-02 (megahit assembly) | ecosystem: Environmental > Aquatic > Freshwater > Ice > Glacier...
ACCATCAATGCCAATGTTAACCCTCTTAAAACATCCAAAGATTGGTACCTTTTTGATGGAGCAGCGTAAGCCAATGTATTTGTCATTTTATTGTTTTGTTGAAACCTTTTCTATTGTATCAAACATCTGGACAAAAGTCACCCAAGGTTGTGATTGTTCCTCGATTGATCTATTGTCTGAAGCCATGTAATTCTCCAGTCCATCCATAAACCCTTCTGCACTGGACCAAACCGTTAATATTACCCCCTGAAATCGATTCTTCAAGGCTTCCGTTTGGAATTCTCTCCATCTAAACATGTCCTTAACTTGCTGAACCCCCACCTCTGGAGTCCTCCAGGCACAACTTATCACATCGAAACCTTTCATGGCAAACATTACTGGGGTTTGATCTGGCCTTTCATAATGCCAATCACAAATCACTATATCTTTTGGAATCATGTCAATGGCCCTATGGGTATTGTTCATGCTTGCTTCCCACATTCCTATGCCTGTCGTTTTACCATCAATCAACCTATCCCCCCAGATCCAAAGTCTTTTGCCTTGCGCATGGAGATGATTTCTGATTTTGCTGACCTCTCCGGCAAAAAGTTCTGCTGCATCCCTGCCACCGCATCTGGGACATTTATCATCTGCTATGTAAAACACCTCATCCATTCCGGCATGAAAAGCATCCGTCTCGAATACCTCCACAATCTCATCCACTAAGTCAAAAACAATGTCATGCACTCCAGGGTGTAGTGGACAGTAACTTTTACAATACAAGCCATCTTCATTGGGCCATTTGTAGTCTTCAGGTATTTTTACATGAGGTGTTTCATCAAACTCAGGATAAACCGTTAGCAAGTTTTCCAGTGAGCCTGCCCAAGACTGATGTCCAAGAAGGTTGATTTGGGGCACCAATTGAATCCCATGTTTCCTGGCAACTGCTACTATTTTCTTGACATCTCCTTTAGACAAAGTCACTTCATTCCTGAGCTCTGGATGGCTTTCAAATGCATAGTTATAATCAACCCTAAGGATCAGCACATTTACACCTCTAGGCGCCAGTACTTCATCCATGAATACCACAAATCGATCGACATCAGCCTTTTGAGGGGCTGCTATGGCAAAACCTTTTACCGGTAAATTCCCCTTTTCAATTCCCTGGGGAAATGCCAAGTGAAACGAAAAGAGCATGCCTGATAAAAATACGATTCTCTTGAAATTTCTCATGTTTTTGCCATTTAGTAACGATCAAATTTTCAGCCGAATGCCCCTTTTTTCCAACCAGCCTGTAATTTGAATAATAATTAAAGCATAAATTAATGACTTGATAATTCCCACCCATCCAAACCTCATAAAGTCAGGCAACGCTATACTGGTTAGAGCCAAAATAGCATAATGAAAATAGGGCAATAAATAACAGGTTAATGTGCTCGTTCCGGCAGGTTTAATTAGCGAAAACCAGTGCTTTCGATCTTTTATTTCCACCAACCAAATCAAAAAAGCAAAAGAAACGATGCTTATACAGATGCATATCAGTACCCAAGAAGGAGAAGATCCAAGTTTATGTATTCCCCAAACCGGTCTTGTTATAAACCCTAGTGTAAGAGAAATCAAGACAAAAATACCAATGGTTTTCCAAAACCGGCCAGTCCTACCATTTATAAAGAGTTTGCTGTAATAAGTAGTTGCCAAGAGCCCTGAAATGGCAAGTGTCGGAGTTGCTCCATTGTCTATTAACCAGACATAAGGTCTCAAGCCACTAAGAAAGTTGAGGAGTCCAAGTTTCGCCAATACAGAAAATGACAGGCAAAATATAAACCCGAGCCAGAGACCTGTCAATTTGCCTTTGCTAAAAAGGAAAATAACGGAAGCAATAAGGTAAGCCCAGCCTATCAATCCCAAAATACCCCACCAATAAAAATCCATCCAAACAGGCTCAGAAGTTGTCCCTCCACGAAAAGTTATTGCCAAAAACAATAGCAACAACCAGCCGGCTATTTTCCCGATCCATTTTTTTTGACTTTGTTCATTCCTTGGATAGTCCATCCAAATTAGAAAAAAAGATAAAGTCAATAACAACTGCCAAACCGGCTTTGATAAAAGGGCAAGTTCGGGCTGGTACATTTCCAGATTTACATGAAATACGCCCATTACAAGCAGTGCTAAACTCCTGGAAAGCACATGCGTCAAAATACTAAAATTAGTATCTCCTTTGGCCCAGCGGTTTTTTATGGCAAAAGGGATGGATAGCCCTACAATAAATAAAAAGGCTGGGAAAATCACATCGGATAAACCCAGCCCATCTACGTTTGCCGGTACATGCAAAAGCCATTGTGGAACCGCTGTCAGAGTCCACAAATCATTTACAAAAATCATCAAGAGCATGGTCAATGCCCTAAAAACATCTATGGCATTGTTTCGAGGCTTTATTTTTACTTCAGTGACCATACAAAGTTTACTATTTTCTTGAAAAGTCGTCCTGAACACGGACAATATCCTCCTCATCCGAAGGTTTAGTGGGGTCAGTATGCATCCATATTTCCGCAACAACCCCCCAATTACCCATTCCAACAAGGCGGTGTCTCTCACCTTGTTTCAATCGCTGAACTTCTCCTATTTTCAATGATTGCAAATCACCTTCAGTATCATCCTCACTGGTAATTAACCCACCTTCACCTGCTACCAATTTCCAAATTTCAGCCCTTCTGTGGTGGTATTGCCAAGACAATCTTTTATCTGGAGCTACCAATAAAATTTTAGGACTCAATTTATTTTTCAACTGCTCTGGAGACAAGCTGACCTCAGGAAAAAACTTCTCCCGAAACTCACTTATTTGGTCTTCATTGATCACAAAAAAACCTCCCCAAGGTCGACTTTCATCCTTACTTACAATTTGAAATCCACTAGCAGCCAACCAATCATCGACCGTCTTAAAAATAGCTGTTTTGGACAAATCTTTCTCTATTTTCATTCTATTCTATTATTAAACAAAGTATTAAAGCTTAATGCTTTTCTAAAAACGCTCAAAAGATAACAAATAATTATTCAGTTTCCTTCAAATAAACTGGCAGCACCTATCATCGCCGCCTTTTCTCCTAACTTGCTTATAAAAATTTCCGGACTTGACGAATGGGCATGCAATACCCTTTTTACTTCCGGTAAAAACAAATTAGCTGCTTTCACCATATTGCCACCTATTACAACCTTATCAACAGATTTCCCTTCCATTTGAATAAGCATTAGTTCTGCCAGGTTTTGGCCAAACTCCTTCAATACATTCAAAGTTGCTGGTCTCAATTCCTGATTGGAAAGTAGTGTTTTTAGACCATCTACTGCAATGCCATGTTTTGCTTTGGCCCATTGAACAAAAAAAGAGGTGCTGATCAAGTCTTCAGCAATTCCTCCTTTAAAAGGAATTGACCAAAAGGCACCGTCTTCTGCCATTTCACCAAATTTATAAGACCCTCCTAAGCCAGTACCTAAAGTAATCCCCATCAGTCTCTCGGTCTTTGACCAGCCCGCTACAAAAGCCTCTCCTTGTAAAAAAGCAGCGGCATCATTGATAAAGGCAATATTTCCTACAGGAATATTTAGGCGAACCGAAAGTTCTTCCTTGAGGTTGACCTGATAAAGGGAGCGGTATTTGCCTTGGTCAATAATCAAGGAAATTCCCTGCTCATAATTAAATGGAGCTGGCATGGCTATTCCTATGCAAGCGTCTTCAGTTATTCCCAGGGATAAAATACATTCTGTCCAGGCATTCAGAATTTCCTCCTTGGATCCACGAGAATCAACAGGACACCTTGAAATCTTTTCATCCAGGATGCTTAGGCTTTGGTTGTCGAGAAGGCCTGCACTAATATGGGATCCTCCGATGTCTACACCAACAATCTGTTTCATTTTAATCTTTTTTCTTTTACCTAATAACCTCTTTGAAGCTTTCTCTCTCATGAAATGCCGCAAACTCAAAGTCATTGGCAGCTCTTTTCCTTAAAAAGTCGCTTCGTGTAATGGCTTTTTTGAGGTTTTCATTGAGCTTCATTTCCTCACCATTTCTCGCTGCTATAAGCGCCAATCCATAAAATGGAAATCCATTCCCCATGTTTTGTATGGCACTATTTTCAAATTGAATGGTCGCATTGTAATAATCACCTGACAAGACATTGGCTAAACCTTGGTTAAAGAGATTAATTGGGTTATTCTCCGCTTTATTTAAATGGATTACCGCCAATCGATAATCGCCATTGAATATCGAAACAGCACCCAATGCAGCTTGGTTAACTTTCAAAAGCTTATCGGAATTGGTAAGGGCATTTGCTCTATAAAAGCTATTGTAGGCACTAAACTTATCTTCCCACAACCAAAAAACAATTCCGAGATTATGAGCTGCATAAGGGTTTTCAAAAACCCCATTGGATCTATTAAAAGCGAAAAGGGCATTTTCTAACAACTGGTTTCTGTCTTTGGTGTTCTGAGTTCTATTGGCTCTATTGGTGAAAACCACTCCTAGGTTATTGTAGGAATAAGCACTAGGATAGACTTCTACCATTGCTCTCAAAATTTCCTCCTTTTCGGGCCAGCCAGGCTCCATATCCAATGCCCGTATATAATCCTTCTCCGATAAAGTATCTGCAGGAACTGAACCTAAGCGGATATTTCTTGACAATATGGAAAGGTGGAGATTTGAGACATCGTCAAACCCCTGCATTGATTGCGCGCTTATACTTTCAAAACGCTTCAAAACATCTCGATCCACTTGTCCAAAATGGGCAAGTGCTTTCATCTTGTTTTTTTTATAAGTCCAGTCACCGGGACCCTCAATTGTCTCTAAAAATGGTGCTTTTTCAGCAAAAGGAATACCACTGTAAGCAGTGAATGTTTTTCCCAAATCCTCCCAATTATTTTCTGAAAGCATACCCAGAGTTTCTGGCTGGTTTGGCTGGGCCCATAAGCCTAAAACAGGGTATTGCTCTTGATCCCTGTATTGCCCAATTTGAGAAAGCGAAGCAGTTGTAATAACTCCTTGGGAAATAAGGACTTCTTCCGTCTGCTGCTGGGAAACAGATTGATTATTCAAGAGCTCTCCTCTGGCAACCAAGGCCCCTTTTTCCATACCTTCTATAAATGGCATACTGAAACTTTCTTTCAGTTTAACTCCAGAATAAACATCCAGTGTATCTCCTTTTACCAGTATCTTTTTTTCAAAAGAATACGTTTCGTTACCATATTTAAAATAAGGTGTTAAAACGTAAGTCTCGTTTTTCAAAAGCGTCGCATTCGGTAAAGTCACAGTCAAACTAAACCTTACCGAGTCTCCAATGCGTTCGAGAACATTTGGTTCCAAATAAATTTTTTGGTTGTCTACTTTTTTTTTAACTTGGGCAACATTACACGAATAGCTCATTAGTGTAGCACTTAAAACAAAAAAAGCAATATTTTTTTTCACCATATTCATAGGTTAACCAATTTATTATCAATAAGTTGTTACACGTTTAAATTTTAGAACATTAAAATGGTCATTAAAATGGAAAATATGAAATTATTCTTCCAAGAAAGAGCCTTCGGTGTTTGCTCAAAATTAGGGGAAAAACTTCATTTCCCTATTGACAGCATTCGATTGTTTTTTATTTACAGTTCATTTATTACATTGGGATCGCCCATTATTATCTATGTAAGTCTTGGAATGCTAATGAAAATAAGGACTTATTTAAGACGAATGAATAACCCAGTATTGTTCGATTAATTTAACTGGGAATATTTTTTCTTTCCTTTAAAATAATAGGATATAATTATAGAATAAATTGGATTTGTTTTAGCTGACTTAAAACGTTTCACTTTTTTAACCTGATGAAAGCGCAATGCCTCTCTCATGGTAAGGAAGTCCCAGTAAGCTTTGACAACAGCCCTACTGTGCGAAAAACCCTTGGTAAATAGCAAATGCATCATGGCTCCAAAATCCATCACCAGCCTCACGCAGAAGACTTTTATAAAACTATTAACCTCCAGATTGCTTTTCAGCATGTAAAGACTATTTCTGAAATTCAGGTACGTTTTAAAAGGATTAACTTGCGACAAGGTACCTCCTCCCAAATGGTAGACACTTGATTCTCCGCAATAATGAATTTTATACCCTTCATTTCTCATTCGCCAACAAAGGTCGATTTCCTCCATGTGTGAAAAAAAATGAGGATTAAACCCACCTAACTTATGAAAGATTGATGAATTGACACAAAAACAGGCGCCTGAAGCCCAATCCAATTCTATTGAATCGCTGTATTGGCACTGGTCTTCTTCCAAAACATGAAGCACTCTTCCCCTACAAAAGGGGTATCCCAAATGATCTAAAAAGCCTCCAGCAGCTCCAGCGTAGTCAAAATATCCTTTTTTGACAAGAGAAAGCACCTTGGGTTGACAAGCCGCTACATCTGGTTTGTCAGACAGGTAAGTAACCAAAGCCCTGTCCCAATCGGCAGTGACTTTCACATCAGAGTTTAGCAATAAATAATAAGAATACTCGCCTTTTAAATCTTCTAAACCAAGATTATAGCCCTTACTGTAGCCATGATTTTCACTAAGTAAAATCAGCCTGATATTAGGGAAATTATTTCTAAGAAATGATAGGGAAGCGTCATCGCTCCCATTGTCCACGACTACAATATCAAAAATACTATTGCTGATCACCTGGGGCAAGTATTGCCGGAGCATGGCTTCCCCATTGTAATTTAAAATAACAATAGTTGCCTCTTTCATTAAACCATATTTCCAAAATCCATACCTGGAATATTGGGCATCATTCCGGCAGTAGCACTGCCCATTTTTTCTTTGATCTTGCCGTCAATGTTTTCAAGGGCCTTATTTGTGGCACCCACAATTAGGTCTTTCATCATGTCCTTGTCTTTTTCATTGACCAAGCTAGGATCAATTTCAATATCCAACACCCTACGCTCCCCGTTCACAACGACCTTGACCATACCAGCGCCTACTTCCCCTTCTGCCCGCAAGTGTACCAATTCGGCTTGGGTGGCTTTGATTTTAGCTTGCGCCTCTTTTACCATATTCATTATATTCGTCATGTCAAACATATCTTTAGCTAATTTTTGTTTTTATTTATTAAACTCATCCATGCAATTTGAAATTATCGCACCGAACTTTCTTTAAGATTTAGCGCCATCATCAAACAGACACATCGCAATTGATTCATTTAAACGAATACCTTATTCTTATGGTCACTTTATCTTCTCAACAAGCATTTCCAAGGTCAGGCTTTGTTGTTCTCCACTCGCCATGTCTTTGAGACTAATGGTTTTGTTTTTCAACTCATCAGACCCAAGCACTCCTACAAAAGGGATTCCCTTTTTGCCTGCGTAGTTAAATTGTTTTTTTATTTTTACCAAATCAGGGTAAATTTCAGCAGCTATTCCCTCTCTTCTCAAAGCAGCTACAATACCCAGACAAGCATCCCTTTCTTCTTCACCAAAATAGGCCAACATAATTTTAGTCCGCTCCACTTCATCGTCTGGAAACCTATTTAATTCTTCCAGAACGTCATAAAGTCTGTCAACACCAAAGGAAAAACCAACCCCTGAAACTCCCGGAAGACCAAAAACCCCTGTAAGGTCATCATACCTTCCTCCCCCACTTACAGAGCCAATGCCTACACCATTGACCTTAACTTCAAATATTGCCCCAGTATAATAAGACAGGCCTCTGGCCAAAACAGGATCAAATACAACATGGTTTTGATTTTCATTCAATTTGTTCAAGGTGTCAAATACTTCCTCAATTTCAGCTATTCCTTTTAAACCTACCTCACTTTCCGCTAGGTATTTCTTTAAGAACAACAGCCAATCGGCATTGTTGTTCTCATTTTGAGTTATTATGGGTGATAGGATCTCAATTGCATTTTCAGAAAAACCCCTTTCTTGCAATTCTATTTTCACCTTTTCCCATCCGATCTTATCCAATTTATCAATCGCAACGCATAAATCGGACTCTTTTCCAGAAGCGCCAATTACGGCCGCAATCCCAGTAAGGATTTTTCTATTGTTGATCTTAATGTCATAATCGTTAAGCTTAAAATCAGAAAAAACCCTTTTTATCATACAAAGTATTTCCGTTTCACAGATAAGGCTGTCTGTACCCACGACGTCTGCATCACATTGGTAGAACTCCCTGTACCTACCCTTTTGGGGGCGGTCAGCTCTCCAAACAGGTTGCATTTGAAAACGTTTAAAAGGATAAGTCATTTCGTTTTGGTTCATGACCACATACCTGGCAAAGGGCACGGTAAGGTCATAGCGCAAGCCTTTTTCCGAAATTCTGGGTAGCACCCTACTTTCACCAGCATTAAAAGTATCCGTATCTACTTTCTTTAGAAAATCCCCACTGTTAAGTACCTTAAACAAGAGTTGATCCCCCTCATCACCATATTTGCCAGTCAAAGTGCTGAGATTCTCCATGGTCGGGGTCTCCAACTGCTGGTACCCATATAACTTAAATGTATCCTGAATGGTATTAAAAATATAATTTCTGCGGGCCATTTCTTTTGGGCCAAAGTCGCGCATCCCTTTAGGTATACCTGGTTTTTGTTTGCTCATTCTCTGGAATTTTGGCCAAAGTTAAAAAATTAATAAGTATATGGAGGATATTCCCAGGGCAATTTGAAGGCTAAATTCAACTTCTTCAATTATTTTATGTGATTATTTAATATTTTACTTACCTTTGCCCATCATTTCAAGCGTGAACAAAAAATAAATAATACAATGGCTGTTACTACTTTAAAAAGGAAATTAAGAAGAAAAAGACAGGCACAGAATGCCAGGGTGCAAAGAATCAAATTATTGAGTGCTCAGCCTGTCCTCAAAAATGTAGATGTAGAAGAAATTAAAAAAGGATTTTCTTCAAGCAAATAAAAACATAAAGAAACCCGATCTAAATCGGGTTTCTTTATATCCTTCCCCGCTTTCCTAGCTCTATTACTTTTAGATTTTTGACGGTTTTATCCAATTCAAAAGTCAGCATGGTTCTTATTTGATGAAAGCCATGGTTCCCAACTGCGCCGGGATTCATATACAAAACCTTCAATTCCTTGTCATGCATCACCTTGCAAATATGTGAATGCCCACAGACAAATAGATCAGATTGATGTAATTTGATTTTAGCTTTTACCCCTTTTGCGTATCTTGGTGGCGTACCACCAATATGAATCATAAAGACTTTTACTCCCCCGCTTTCAAATACAATCTCTTCCGGAATTTCCCTTTGCAGGTTATGATCATCAATGTTCCCATAAACTACCCTGAGTAAAGGTTTCTTTGGCAACCAATCCAGTACCTCAGGGTTTCCAACATCTCCCGCATGCCATATTTCGTCAGCCTCTTCTAATGTCTTGAATGCATTTTCAGGAAGACTACTATGTGTATCACTTATGAGGGCTATTTTCACCATAGAATTAAAATGTTTGACTTGTTTATGGAACAAAACAAATCCAAAAGAGCTTGTAAAACAAGAAGACCCACCCTAGGGATTCGATTAAATATGAATTAAGCATATAATTCGTAGTGTTCACTACAATTTCAAGTAATCAGGATCGCTAGAAACAGAGGCACATGAGCACTATAGATCTAAGGAAAACATAAGAAAGCAGCTGATTATGAAGTGATTTCATCAGAAAACTGAATGGCTACCGCTAATTCCTGAGCCCAAAAGAGTGTTTCCTCTTGGACATAAATAAAAGCCTCCAAAGTTCCTTTTTAATCTCCACAAGTTCCTGTTACGACGCTTAAGTCTGTGGATCGAGATTTAAAATCACAAGAAAACGACCTTAAAAAGAAAGCAAACTTGGTAATTGAAAGATTCCTTTCTATTTTTACGAGGATAGAAAATTTTGTATATAAATGAAAGAAATACAATTCAGAGATGCCATTCGGGATGCTATGACCGAAGAAATGAGACGCGATAAAAATGTGTTTCTTATGGGAGAAGAAGTTGCTGAATACAACGGCGCGTATAAAGCTAGCCAGGGAATGCTTGATGAATTTGGACCTGATCGTATAATAGACACCCCTATTTCGGAACTTGGATTTTCAGGTCTTGGTGTAGGTGCCGCAATGAATGGTCTGAGGCCCATAATAGAGTTTATGACATTTAATTTCTCATTGGTAGCAATGGATCAATTGGTCAATTCAGCAGCTAAAATGCTGGCCATGTCCGGAGGCCAATACAACGTTCCCATTGTTTTTCGGGGACCGACAGGGAATGCAGGACAATTGGGTGCCACTCACTCTTCTAATTTCGAAAACTGGTTTGCCAATACACCTGGCTTAAAGGTAGTTATACCATCAAATCCATATGATGCCAAAGGCTTGCTAAAGGCGTCTATTAGAGATAACAACCCTGTTATTTTCATGGAGTCGGAAGTGATGTATGGTGATAAAGGTGAGGTACCTGAGGGTGAGTACTTATTGCCTTTAGGCGTTGCAGAAATCAAAAGAAAAGGAGATGATGTCACATTAATCTCATTTGGCAAAATGATGAAAGTAGCTTATGCAGCTGCCGACGAATTGGCCAAGGACAATATTTATGCTGAGGTAATTGACCTGAGAACGGTAAAACCAATTGACTACCCCACTATCATCGAATCGGTTAAGAAAACCAATAGATGTGTAATCGTTGAGGAAGCCAACCCAGTAGCGGCCATATCTGCTGATATCGCCTACAATATTCAAAAACAAGCTTTTGATTACCTTGATGCGCCAGTAATAAGAGTAAACTCCATGGATATACCTTTGAGTTATTCTCAAAAGTACATTGAAGTTACTTTACCTAATGTGAAAAGGACAATTGATGCAGTGAAGTCTGTTACTTATAAGAAGTAATTATTATACCCACTTATACTATTAAATCTAAGCAGTGCCCTTGGCACTGCTTTTTTTGTTTTAGCACAATCAGGTAAAAGAATCTCCGCCTTTATAATTCCTTAGCTTTTCAATTTAATATAAAAATAACCATCTCATGGCGAACGGTCATAACTGACTGATTTTGAATTGATTTCAGCACTCATCACCTGGAAGAATGGCTATTACCTATTTTAGGTTAAACCTATAATTCTTCTAGTAGGACATTTTCCGCAATAGATAAGTCATAGAATTTGCGAAGGGAACCTAAGAAGCCTGGGGCTTCAATATTTATAAACACGGGTAGAAACCAGTGGGTTTTCCACGTCCTAGAATCTGGGTAAAAATAATGGCTGCAAAATCATTCATTTTGCAGCCATTATTATTCCGCTTTCCTGTTTTCACTGTCACTGTCTCTTCATATTTCCGCCAAGTGCACCCAAAGCTTTTTGGGCGCCTCCCATTTTATTCATTTGCTTCATCATTTTCCTCATGTCAGAAAACTGCTTCATAAGGTTATTCACTTCTTGTATGGTTCTTCCACTACCATTTGCAATTCTTTTCCTGCGGCTACCGTCAATAAGTGAAGGGTTTCCTCTTTCCTGAGGGGTCATGCTTCTGATAATTGCTTCTATAGGAATAAAAGATTCATCATCAATATCCAACCCTTTAATGGCTTTGCCCATTCCAGGAATCATCCCCAATAGATCCTTGATGTTCCCCATCTTTTTAATTTGATCAAGCTGAGAAAGGAAGTCATCAAAATCAAATTGGTTTTTCCTTATTTTTGCATTCAGGCGTTTTGCCTCATCTTCATCAAATGATTGCTGGGCTTTTTCCACCAAAGAAACGACGTCACCCATACCCAAAATCCTTTGGGCCATACGATCGGGATAAAACAGGTCAAGATTTTCCATCTTTTCACCTGTTGAAATAAACTTGATAGGTTTATTTACAACGTGACGTATTGAAATTGCGGCACCACCTCTACTGTCTCCATCTAGTTTGGTAAGCACAACTCCATCAAAATCCAACCTTTCATCGAAAGCTTTTGCAGTGTTGACAGCATCTTGGCCGGTCATTGAATCGACCACAAATAAAGTTTCTGAAGGTTTCAGACTTTCTTTCAAGGCTGAAATCTCATTCATCATCACTTCATCTACAGCCAAACGCCCCGCAGTATCTACAATAACGGTCTTTTTTCCTGTTTTCTTGGCATATTCTACAGCATTGGTAGCTATTTCTAATGCGTTTTGATTGCCAGGTTCTGCGTATACTTCAATTCCAATTTGTTCACCAAGCGTTTTAAGCTGTTCAATGGCTGCAGGTCGATAAATATCACAAGCAACTAGTAATACCTGGCGACCTTGCTTTTTCAGGTAAGTTCCCAACTTCCCTGAAAAAGTAGTTTTACCAGAACCCTGTAATCCGGAAATCAAAATAACTGAAGGATCTCCTTTTAAGCTAATTTCCTCCTTTGCGCCCCCCATTAACTGGGTCAACTCTTCCTGCGTGATTTTAATTAGTAACTGTCCTGGAGAAACCGCTATCAACACATCCCTTCCCAAGGCCTCCTCCTTGATTTTGTCAGTAACCTCTTTGGCTACCTTATAATTCACGTCAGCATCGATCAGTGCTCTTCTAATTTCTTTTACCGTGGTAGCTACATTTATTTCTGTAATCTTCCCCGTACCTTTTAAGGTTTTAAAGGCTCTGTCTAATTTAAAACTGAGATTATCGAACATGTCATTTTTGTTTTGAATCAACAAAAGTAGAATTTTTTTAAGCAAGTCGGTCTAAAACCCCAAAAGAATACGTACATTTTGTAAAAGTTTTTATTGTACAAAGCAAATTAAATAGCCCATAAATTCTCGATATCAAAAACAAATTGTTGCATTTAGCATACAAAAATACCCTGATCAGGGTATTTTATTGATCAAAAAAATGTTGTTACTTACAAACTCAAATAAAACAGTATCAAACATTTATAATTTAAATTATCATTTGTTCATCAAAACAACTTAAATAATGATAAAAGACCAAATCCCGCTTTTTATTCCTATCGGAAATTTTTCTGACCATTGTAACAGCCTTGATGGAAGAAAACTAATGCCATTGATCAACCTAATACAAGAAATGGAATTGAGTTTTTATAAAGCTGAAAAATTTCTTGGAATCCAAGATTTAAGTGATATCACACTTAATGCAATAGGTTTAAATGGAATTCATATCAAGTTATTGGACGCCGTATTGAAGTTAAGGTTAGTTCCGCTTTTCGATTGGCTATCCTGGAAAACTGAAGCCGAAAGGTATTATCAGGATCCGTCCTTGTTAATGGGTTTAGACACCTTTACTCTTGGTAAAATCATGACTGTACTGCTTAGATCTCAAACAATATATGGCCCTACATTTCTTGAATCCAAGATAAAAGACAAATTTGTACTTACTCTGCTTAAAGCCGTAGTACATTCTTTAGATCAATCAAGTATCTCAGGTTATATAAACACTGAAATTGTCGATTGACCCAATTTAACATCTAACTAATACTATATTATTCAATATGGTATGCGATTTTTTATGCTTAACACCCTCTATTTTTTTTTATAATTGTCCTTAAAATTGTTTGTATATTTAAAATAATTTAAAATTATTTAACAGGAAATAAATCAACCTTAAAATTAAGGTGGTTTCATTACTAATAAATCTATTTGCGAATTAATATGATTACATTTTATTTTTCGTAAATCTCAGACTAGGTATTAGGGCTCGTAATAACCAATACTGACCCTTCTCAAAACCGTTACAATCACACGAAAACCCACCTGTTTATTGCGGTCTAGCAATTTTATAGGTAAGCCTAATCAGAAAAATAAGCAGCTGATTTTGAAATGTTTCCATCAATGTACACAACAGTAATTGGATATTTCGAGTTAAAATATAGTTAGGAACCCAAATTGATTAATGCCCATCTTTTTGGATCTAAAGTAAAATCAGTGTTAATGAAAATTCAAAAATTAGTCACTTCACATTTAAAGAAGAGGATTACCATGTTTTTGTTCCTGATAGCAATTGGTTTTCAATCCAGTTTATCGGCACAATCAAACCCTTCATTGAACCTGGAGAAGGAAGATCCCTCTTGTTCTGGAAATGGGGTTTTAACTGCATTGCTTGAAAACGTAAACAATCCGGGGGATTTAGCCTACAACTTATTTACTCTTCCTGGAGAAACCCTCCTTTATACAAACCAAAATGGTGTTTTTGAAGGTTTAGAAAAAGGAGCTTTTAAGGTTACAGCAAACTATACCATCGAAGGTACTCCCCAAGAGATATCATCCGAGATAATACTAAACACAGTCTTTCAACCCTTGTCTTTTACAGTGCTTTCTAATGGCTTGTGTGAAAATGACCTAGGTAGTATTGAAGTGGTTGTTCATACGGGAAAACCAGCCAGTTTTCAATTGCAAGGACCGTCCCAAAGAGCCGCTCAGGAAAGCCCACTATTCGAAAATCTCGAGGCAGGGCCTTATACCATCATCGTTACAGACGATTGTGGGGACCGACTTTCACAATCATTTGAAATTCAGAAAGCCGAGTTTTTAATTGATCGTGGATTTCAGCAGTTTGAGAATGCATTAATAAGCTGTGGAGAGATTAGGGTAGGTCACCTCATTAAGTCCATAGGAGCAGAAATATCCTACCCCCTTCAAGTAAAGTACATTGTATATACTCCCGGTGGTGCTGTAGAAGAAATTAATTCAGAAATAGAAACTGGAGATCCCTCCGAGAACATCTTTTTTGGAAAACTTCCTTTCTTTCACGACGAAGCCTATACCTATGATTTAACTGTTACAGATAATTGTGGGCAATCTTCTTTCTTGGAAGGAAATACAATCAACCGGAAATTGACCATTTCCAGCGACCTGCTTTGGGGAGCCGGGCTTTGTGGAAAAAGAAGACTTTCCGTTAAACCTTCTAATTTCGTAGCACCTTTCGCCATTAATTTCACTGACTTTCCAGCCGGATTTGATCCTGCGACCTTTAATACCCGATATCCAGGCCCATTTGATGAAGAAAATGTTTTTTTCGGATCCACTGAAATGCCAATACCTACCGGAAACTATGCCTTCACATTGGTAGATGCCTGTGGGAATTCAGCAAGTATTTCCAAAGAATTATTAGACAAATTAAGTGGGCCAGGAGCCACGGTATATAAAGGTTGTGGGCCAGACTTGGGTTCCGTTCAATTGAATAGCTTTGATTTCGAATTTACCAAAGTGGAATTGACAAAGGCACCAACTTCATATACCGGCATGGTACCTGCAGATGTAAGCCAAAATATAAGTTACAGTATCGACCCCAGAAGGTTCTTTATGAATAATCTTCCTGTAGGTGAATATGAATTCACCTCCTATACCAGCTGTAAAACCACACACCTTACCAAAGTCACCATAGAAGGAGTTAAAGTAACCGAAAATAAAATTGACATTATTGAAAATTGTGGTGCATTCAACCTAAACTTAAAACATATAGATAACCTGAATAAAATTCAGGCTCCCACTTTTGGCATCCAAAAACTCGATCCTTCATCAGGTAAGTGGACCCATCCGGAAACAGGTCAAATTTATAATCCTACAGATGAGTTAAGTAAAGAAAATGCCGTTCTTCTCGTCAACGGTGCTTTAAATGTTAATCTTAATTACTCAGGAAAACTAAGGCTTGTAAAATCTATACTTATTTGGAAGAACGGCGAAGAGATGGTCACAAATAGACCTCAAACCACCCATTGTTTAGAAACCCTGAAAACATTTGACATCAAAGAAAAAAGTACTTTCAATAGCATCAATACATTTAAGTGCACTGGAGACAGTTATGAATTGTCAGTAAATGCTGATGGATACCTTCCCATTACTTATAAAATTGTAGAAAAGGATGGTTTACCATTTATTATCGACAATGGTGAAGATCCTTTATTCAGAGGACTGGAATCTGGGAGATACAAGCTACAATTAGAAGATGCCTGTGGGAACTTGACCAATACTTCCGTTCAGGTAAGGGGAGAAAATCTCCCTAAAATCATTCCTGAAAACCTCTGCGAAGGAGAAAATGGAGCGCTGTTAATTAAAAACCTTGACTTCCTTCAATTTGAATGGTACAAAGATGGCGCTCCTGACATTGTCCTGAGCACCAGTTCGCGGCTTGAATTCCCATCCTTTAGTTTGGCTTCCCATACAGGAATCTATTATGTAAGAATAAGCGATAGCAACCCTGAATCCTGTGTTAACAAAACCCTGGAATTCACCATCGATGCCTCAAGTTTAAACCCCAAACCAGGTGAGGGGCAGGAGGTAGAAATCTGTAAAGGGGAAATTATAAACCTATTTGATTTTTTGGAGGGGCCTTATAATAATTATGGTATTTGGAGCGAAACAAGTAATAGCGGCGGGCTAATTGATAATACTTGGTCCTCTTCTGAAGTGGAGCCTGGAACCTATTTTTTTGACTACAAAATTACAGGTATTTGCTCAGGAGAAAGAAGCACCACTGTAACCATAAATCTGACTGAAGTCCCGGAAACTCCTCAAGGCAATCCTATCCAAGAGTTTTGTAGCCCTGGAGAATACACCTTGGCTGACCTAGAGGTAGAAGGCATAAATATCCAATGGCACTTGACCCCGTTGGGAGAAGCCTTACTACCTCCAGAAACGAGTCTCCAAAATGAGGTGACCTATTATGCTACGCAGTCCAACGGTACCTGTCTTTCTGACGAAAGGCTAGCGGTAAAAGTATTCATCTATTCAGAAATTGTAGACAATACCATTTCAGGGGAACAGACCTTGTTCCAAATGGAAACACCGGTAGAAATTATAGGCACTACGTCTCAGGGAGGATCCGGAGATACCTCCTATCTCTGGGAAGAGAAAACAAGTACTTCCGAATGGGAGCTTATCGTTGGAGCAGAGGGGAAAGATTATCCTCCGCCACCTTTATTGGAGACTACCAGATACAGGAGAACTACTAGCGATGCTGTCTGTGGAGATTTTGAAAGTAACGCCGTTACAGTTACAGTAGAGGTTGCCCCCATTATTGCAAATGATGATTTCTTTGGCCCACTAAAAAATTATGAATCACATCTATTGCCATCAATTTTGTTGAATGACAGCCTTAAAAATAAACCCCTCTTACCTGAAAACAGTATTGTAAGCATCCTGGAGATAAGGGATAAAGATGGAAATAACATCCAACTGGATTACCAATTGGATGAAAACGGCCATCTTTCCCTACCAGAAGACATCGTTCCTGAAACTTATACCATCCGGTACAGCATTTGTCAAAAAATGGTACCCGGTAATTGTAGTGAAGCAACTATCACCCTTACTATTGTGGGGATTTCAATTGAAGCTGAAAAAAAGAGCGACAAAACCCAGGCCTTGCCAGGGGATATTGTGAACTACGCGATCTCCATTAAAAATACCAGCACTTTCACCTTAGAAAACATCATCTTAGCAGAAATTTTACCCGAGGAATTGATGCTCTTGTCCGCCACCCCTGAATTAAGTACGACCAATACCTGGGAAATACCAGCACTTGCCCCTGAAGAATCTACAGATTTTGTATTATCAGTAATGCCCACCAAGGAAGGAAATTACACCAATGAAATAAACATTACTGTCAAAAATTTCAACCAGACAATTAGCAGTGAGGAGTTGCAGGTAAGGCCTAAAATGGTGGACATGAGCATACAAAAATCCTCGTCAAACGCATCGGTTAACGATGGAAATTCCTTTGACTACCAAATAATTGTAAGTAACACTGGTCCAGATCCTGCTGACAATATAAGAATCGTAGATTTTTTACCTCCGCAATTGAAATATGTGAATGCAACCCTAACTTCGGAAGGGCTGTTTTCATTACCTATTTTCTCTCAGGAAGGAAAATTATTGGTTTGGGAAGTGCCACAATTTGCAGTAGGGGCGAGGCTTCAAATCACCTTAACCGTTAAAGCAGTTGGCGAGGGACGAATCAGCAACAGGGCTGAAGTAAGTGCCGATGGAAAGGACGTGAAACCTGAAAACAATACTTCCATTGAAGTCAAAACCATCTTGCCACTGTTTATTCCAAATGTCATCAAACCGGATGGGGATGGAAAAAATGAAACCCTGGTAATCAGGGCATCGCATAGGTTTGAACGTCTGGAATTGATATTATTTAACCGATGGGGAGACATCGTGTATGCATCCAAAGATTACCAAAACGATTGGTATGCCGAAGGTTTATTGGCTGGCACTTATTATTATCAGGTAATAGGCGTAGATTTTGAAAAGAGAGAAAAACAATACAAGGGCTGGATCCAAGTGATTAAGTAAAATATGAAGCCAAGTAATTTAAATAGCATTCTTTTTATTTTTGGGGTATTTGTCACGCTGGAGGGTGCACAGGCCCAACAACTGCCTCAGTACAGCCAGTATGTATTCAATGCCTTGCATGTCAATCCTGCCTATGCTGGCTATAAAATAGATCCATTTGTGCAAGCGACGTACAGAAGTCAGTTTAGTGGTTTTGAGGGTGCTCCCAAAACTTTTTCATTGGCAGCGGACATGGGAAACCTGGAACAAACCATGGGTTTTGGTATCAATATTAACTCAGACCAGTTTGGGGCAAGTGATATCCAATCTTTGTTACTTACCTATTCTTACAATGTCCAACTTTCTTATGAAAGCTTTTTAGGCTTGGGTATCAGTTCAGGTTTCACCTCTTATGGCCTTGATGCAAGTCAGTTTCAACCGGATGATCCTAGTGATCCCGGCATTCCCCAAGGGAGAATCAATGGCATGACACCAAATTTAAACCTTGGGATCTTTTTTCATACACCAGTATTTTTCACAGGTTTAAGTGCCTATAATTTAGTCGGACAAAACGTTCTAGAAAAGAAAAATCTTGCAGTGGCTACCCACAATTACCATTTTTATTTTCAAATGGGAGCGATATTCCCCATAACAAGCGACATATCTTTTAAACCTTCCGTTTTAGTCCGTGAGGACCTAAACGGTCCTACCAGTTATGACATCAATGCCATGTTTTTGTTGCGAGAAAACTATTGGATAGGTACCTCTTTCAGGTCAGGAATAACTAAAAACAAGGCCACTATTTCCGAAATATCAGGAAACAGGACCGCCTTAGCTTTGTTATTTGACATCTTTATTACCGATGAACTCAGGATGGGCTATGCGTATGATTTCAATTTAAACAGCAAGAGCAATTACACCAATAACAGCCATGAGCTTTCCTTGGGCTATTATCTCAACAACGTATGGCTCAAGCAACGCAGTAAACGAAATTTTTAAACTAGATTTTGAAGTTATATTTAAAATAGCCTTGCTCTAACCATTTCGGAAAGTGGTTTAACCTGAAATATGCAATAGCCAATCTATTAAGTGGTGGTCCCCTTTGTTAAAAGCATACCACAGTATGTAGTTCGCTCCTCTTACTACAGGGGCACTTTATGGGGAATGAAGATAGTCGGCACATGCTTTCCCCCCGTAGGAACGGTAATTTTTTTGGCCTAAACCCACCCTTTAAGGCATATAAAACGTACAAGCAATAACGCACTTGTCACGGGATATGATTTTAGTGCTCAAATTTGAGAAAGAAAAAACAGGTGGGCTGGTGTAGAGATTCACTAACTTTTTATACCAGAACCCTTTCACAACATTAAAATATGACTTCAATTCAAATAGATAGAATTGTTGAAATGGCTTGGGAGGACAGAACTCCATTCGAAGCCATTAAAATGCAATTTGGTTTTTCAGAGGCGGACGTAATTAAGTTAATGCGCAGAGAGTTAAAGTTAAGTTCGTTTAAACTTTGGAGAAAACGTGTTAATAGCCGTATTAGCAAGAAACACCTTTACAAAAGAAGTGATGATATTACGCGCTTTAAATCCTCCAGACAAAGAAACATTTCCATCAATAAAATACCAAAGCGATAGTTTTCCCTACCCACATAGACGAGATCAGGAAACAATTTTCCTCAATAAATCCATCCCAATATGCTACAACAAGGAATTTTGGTGATGGAGCAGTTACTCATTTAAGTCCATACATTTCAAGAGGGGTAATATCTACTCGACAGGTTTATGAATATATAATGACATTAGGAATAACCTGGCAAGACTCAGAAAAACTCATTCAAGAATTGGCTTGGAGAGATTATTGGCAACAGGTATGGATAGCAAAAGGTGATGACATCAATACCGACTTAAAAACAACTCAAAAATCGGTATCAAATCACCAGGTACCAAAAGCCATAATCAATGCTTGTACGGGCATTGAAGCGGTAGATGCCGCTATAAAAGAGCTTTACAACACTGGCTATATGCACAATCATATGCGCATGTATGTCGCTTCCATCTGTTGCAATGTAGCCAATTCGCATTGGTTAGCACCTGCCAAGTGGATGTATGCGCACCTTTTAGACGGTGATTGTGCAAGTAATCAACTAAGCTGGCAATGGGTAGCGGGTGCGTTTTCTAATAAGAAGTATTTCGCAAATCAAGACAATATCAATACGTTCTTTAACAGTTCGCAGAAAAACACTTTTTTAGATATTGAGTATGATGACTTCAGTAAACTCGAAACCCCACAAATTTTATCGGAAACGGCTTCCTTTGATTTACAAACCACTTTACCCGATATTGAAAGACCAATCCTTCGACAGAACAAAACCACACTTATCTACAATTATTACAATTTAGATCCATCTTGGCACCAAGGTGAAGATGTACAACGAATTTTATTATTAGAACCTTCAGTTTTCGATAAGAATCCGGTTAAACAAAATTGTATTGAATTTGTTCTTGATTTAACTGAGAATATACCAAACATAAAAGTATTTGTGGGCGAATTCAATGACTTATTAAAACAGTTGAATCCAGAGAAGATTGTATTTAAAGAACACCCTTTAAATATACATTATAGCGGACATATTGAGCCCAGAGAATGGATATGTAATGTTAACGGATATTTCCCATCTTTTTTCGCTTTCTGGAAAAAGTGCAAAAAACAACTTCAGCAATGAAAAAGCGAGATCTTCCAACTAAAATATGCCTCACTTGCATCAGGCCTTTTACGTGGCGTAAGAAATGGAAAAGAGATTGGGATAATGTAAAATACTGTAGTGAAAAATGCAAACTAAATAAAGTTAATGAAAGCTATTAATATAATCTTTCCTCATCAGCTATTTTTTAAGAGCCCACTTTTAGAAAACAATAACGAAATCTACCTGATTGAAGAATACCTCTTTTTTAAACAATACCGATTTCACAAGCAGAAAATTGCCTTTCACAGGGCAACTATGAAGGCCTATGAAAATCACCTCAAGGGTCTAAAAAAAACGGTTCACTATATAGATTCAGATAGTAACCTATCGGATATCAGGCAATTCCATAAAGAGATAAAAAAGGAGAACATTAATGTTATACATGTTATAGGACCTACTGATGATTGGCTGGAGCAGCGTATAGCTGAAATTGCAAAAAACATTGAGCTAAAGACATATGCAAATCCACAGTTTCTGAATACAAAAGAAAGCTTAGCTACTTTTTTTAGGCCGGAAAAAAAATCTTTCTTTCAAACCACATTCTACAAACAACAGCGAAAAAAACTGGGGATATTACTTGATGAGGAATTGAACCCAATCGGGGGCAAATGGACCTATGACTCAGAAAACCGCAGAAAATATCCTAAAAACAAAATGCCTCCTGCAGTACATTTTCCTGAAAGAACAGATTTTTGGGATGAAGCGGTTGAATATACCAGTAAAAAGTTCGATGATAACCCCGGTAGTATTTCAAAAAATAGGCTATATCCAATTACTCATCAAGAAGCCAGTGATTGGTTTGAACAATTTCTGACCTATCGTTTTTATGATTTTGGTATTTATGAAGATGCCATTGTAAAAGAATCGTCCATATTGAATCATAGTATCCTTTCACCATTGATGAATGTCGGGTTAATAGTACCTGAAGAAATAGTAAACAGAAGCCTTGCTTTTGCAAAACAAGAAGATATTCCTGTAAATTCAACCGAAGGGTTTATTCGGCAAATAATTGGTTGGCGTGAGTTTATGCGAGGGATGTATTTGTGTAAAGGAAGATTCTCAAGAACTTACAATTTTTGGAATTTTGACCGTAAAATCCCAGGTTGTTTTTATGATGGCACCACTGGTATCGAGCCCATTGATCATACCATTAAGCAAATACTTAAAACAGGTTATTGCCATCACATCGAAAGATTAATGGTCCTTGGGAACTTTATGCTACTATGTGAGTTTGACCCCGATGAAGTTTACCGTTGGTTTATGGAACTATTTATCGATGCCTATGACTGGGTGATGGTTCCAAATGTTTATGGAATGTGTATGTTCGCAGACGGTGGTACTTTTGCGACCAAGCCTTATATAAGTGGTTCTAACTATATTAAAAAGATGAGTAATCACCTAAAAGGGGAATGGGAAGACATTTGGGATGGGCTATTTTGGCACTTTGTTATGAAACATCAAGATTTTTTCCGTTCTAATCCAAGAACATCGATGTTAGTTTATTCTTTCAATAGAATGTCTGACGAAAAACAGAATACACATATCAAAAATGCTGAATCATTCATTGAAAATAAACTCAACGTTGCTTAGTCGTGAGGATAAAGTGAAATTCTACCCTTGAATTTCTATGGGTCATAGCATGTTTCTAATCATTATAATACACCTCGAAGGCGTACTTACCAGACCCTAAGTCTATTGCTGTTTCATTGTCCATATTGTGATCTCTATTGATCATTTCAGCAGGTACAGCTTTTGAATTTAATTTGATTGGGGCGTTTTGATTTACAGGAAGAATTATGGTTGCTGAGGTATTCACTGGTATTTCTACATCGAGTTTAAATTGTTCTTTATCCTTTCTCCATTCAGATGAAATCAATCCGTTTATTGATTTATAACTCCCCTTGGCCCAGGTTAAGGTTCCCCCGGGCTGAGGCTTAATGGTAAAATGTTTAAATCCCGGATTTTTTTCACTGGGATTTATTCCCAAAATAACCCTGTACATCCACTCTCCTACTGCACCGATAGAATAGTGATTGAACGAATTCATACCGGGATTCTGAAATCCTCTTCCCTTTACATAGCCATCCCACCTTTCCCAAATGGTCGTAGCCCCTTGATTTATAGAATAAATCCACGAAGGAAACCGCTCCGATTCTATAAGTTGGTATGCAATATCAACTCTTCCCCGCCTTACCAACTCCTTCATCAACATAATGGTCGTTACAAAACCAGTAGAAATGCGGTAGTCATATTCTTCAAGGCATTCAATTAGGTGCTCAAAAGCGATGGTTTGCTTATCCATGGGAAGCAGATCAAAATTAAGCGCCAATGCATAGGCAGATTGGGTATTTCCCTTTATCCTAACGTTCTCATCCACGAACGCTGCATTGAATTTGTTGCGAATTTCTTCGTATAACAGTTGATACGTTTTGGCATCCTCCTTTTTATCCAAAACAGTGGCTATCTTGGCAAATAGTTTCACGGAATTTGCATAAAATGCAGTTGCAAATACATCCTTCGGGACTTCCCCTCTCTCATTGGAATATCCTTCCGCGATTATTGTATTGGCATTTAACCAATCGCCATAATTGTTACCCACATCATTCAGCCATATATGATCGGGGTTTTGCCTTCTAATGTTTTCCAAATATCTTTTCATTGCATCGTAATGGCCACTTAGAATTTCTTTATCACCATAATTCTGGTACATTCTCCAAGGAATGATAACCCCGGCATCTGCCCAAGCAGGGGCATTACTGAAACGAATATTTGGTTTGTTGGCATGTGGGGCAATATCCGGAAATGTACCTCGGTCAGATTGGGCATCACGAATATCTTTTATCCACTTTGTATAAAAAGCTGCCATATCCATACTGAACATACTGGTTTGGCAAAACACCTGTGCATCCCCCATCCAACCCATTCTTTCATCACGCTGTGGACAATCCGTTGGCACACTGGTCATATTATTGCGCTGTGTCCATACTATATTGTCCCACAATTGGTTCAATTTAGGGTTGGAACACTCAAAACTGCCTGTGATTTCAGGATCTGATGCAACGGCTATGGCCGAAATCATTTTTTCATCAAGTGATTGATTTAAGCCTGATACCTCAATAAATCTAAATCCATGATAGGTAAAAGAAGGCTCGAACACATCCATTTTTCCTGAGAGGATATAATTGTCCTCTTGTATGGCAGCTGCTAAATTTGCAGTATATAGTGTGCCATCTTCATTAAGCATTTCACCATGCCTTATTTTTAGGGATGCCCCTTTCTCACCTTTAATTTCAAGCTTAGTCCAACCGGTCAAATTCTGGCCGAAATCCACGATAAAATCGTCTCCAATTTCTGTTATCTCAACTGGAGAAAAAGCATTAAAAACACGTATGGGCTCATTTTTCTGTGCCTCCAAATTCTTCTGTAGGCCAGTATCAACATAAGCATTTGTCCACGAAGCATCATCGAATTCACTATTCGTCCATCCAGACGGAATTTTTCTGGCATCTATTTTCTGTCCTAAAAAGTTGTCTGCGGAAATTATATATCCCTCACTATTTATTTTCCAAGATTTGTCAGTGTCAATAACCTCTTTGGTTCCGTCCTTATAATTGATGACCAACTGTGCTATCAATCTCCGGTCATTTCCATAGACCCCTCTTCTAGGATAGTCTGTATGCCATTTTGTTGGCCCCAACATTCCCAAATACCAGCCATCACCTAACGTGGCGAATAGCACATTGTCACCATTTTCCAGATTTTGGGTTACGTCATAAGTCTGGTATTGTACTCGCTTGTTATAATCGGTCCATTCTGGAGCCAAGACATGATCACCAACCTTGTTGCCATTAAGCCCAATTTCATAGTAGCCCAATGCGCTAACATATAAAAAGGCGTCACTAAATTCTTTAGTCACCTTAAATTGTTTCCGCAGCATAGGGGAAGATGGTGGTACCGGTAGCATGTTTTTAGGTGCCGAATTGTTGGGATCATAGTCAGCAAGGATATCCTTGTACTCTTTTTGCGCTAAATCAGGTTGACCACCTATCCATTCTGCACTCCAATCGGAATCTTCGAGAAGACCCATACTCCATTTTGCCACTTCACTCCATGCGGTATAATTGGTTTCGGTATTCCAGATTTTTACTTTCCAATAGCATTTTTGCTTGCTGTTCAATTTAGAGCCTAGATAGGTGATTTGTTTGTTGGCGGCTGAAATTATTTTACCACTGTTCCATAAATCCGCATTACCTTCAGCTAATTTTTCGAGAGTCGTGGCAACTAAAATTTGATAGGCTTTTTGTTCTTGGTTGATAATGTCATCCGAAGTGGTTTTAATTTTCCAGCTTAGCCGCGGTGAAAGCACATCAATCCCCAATGGATTGTTTAAATATTCAGTTTTTAATTCTACGAGTTGTATTTCACCGCTCTCTTTTACACATGAGAAGTAGCATAGTGGAAATAAAAGGAGAATTATTTTTACCAATTTGATACTTTCCATTTTTTTTAAAGTTTGTAAAAAGATAGCACATTGTCTCTTATTTTTTTTTATACGGCGGATGCCCAGGCATGTGTATCCAACAAGCCGAAAACGTGAATCCGAATCCCTTAGCTCATACTAAAACCTGCTGGGAAAATCAGTCCAATTGGAGACTGAGGCGAAAATAATAAGTATGTAGAACGCTTTAGATAACATAATAAGTATCAAATATCTAATTGTTTAAACAAATTCTTGCATAGGTCAATCATTTTTTTTAGTTTGAATACTATGGACAGAAAAATAAAAACCCTTTTTATTGCTGTTTTAATACTTTTTTCAGGCTGTTCTCCAGAGAATAGAAATTCCAGTGACGGAGATAGATTGTTTAACACCAAGCAGAATGATTTGCCTTACAAAGATTTAGAAGCTATAAAAGAAGATGGCGTTTTACATGCCATAACCATATACAGTTCCACAAGCTATTTTTTGTATAAAGGATTGCCTATGGGCTTTGAGCATGAGTTGTTATCTCGCTTGGCCGACGACTTAGGCTTACAGCTGAAAGTTACAATAGCTGAAGATATAGATGATCTATTTGATATGTTGAACAATGGCGAAGGTGATTTAATTGCCCATGATTTGACTATAACTGAGCCAAGAAAAAGCCTGGTAAGTTTTACGGAAAACCATTATGTGACACACCAAGCTTTAGTCCAGCGAATGCCCGATAATTGGCGCTCGCTACCCGGCTACAAAATTGATAAACAGATAATTTCAAATACGCTTGAATTAATAGGCGATACGGTGTGGGTTAGAGAAAACACATCATATGCTCAAAGACTTAAAAACTTGCAGGATGAGATTGGTGCTGATATCCCGATAGAACTTATTGAAGGAAATATCCCTACGGATGAAATAATTAGAATGGTAGTGGATGGCGAAATTGATAGAACCATTGCCGATTACAATATTGCGGCTATCAATAAAACCTATTACCCTATACTTCATATTGATACAAGAATTTCGTTTTCGCAACGAATAGCATGGGCAGTAAGGCATAATTCTCCTGAATTACTTAAGGCAATAAACAATTGGATAGCCAGAGAGAAAAAGTCAGACGAATACTATGTCATTTACAATAAGTACTTTAAAAATACGAAGTCCTACAGGCGAAGGATTCAAAGCGACTTTTACAGCAAAAATGGCAATAAGATTAGTAAATACGACGATATTATTAAAGAAAATGCTTCTAAAATAGGATGGGATTGGCGTTTCCTTTGTTCTCAAGTGTATCAAGAATCAAGGTTTGATCCTAAAGCTAAGTCATGGGCAGGTGCAGGCGGATTAATACAATTGATGCCTGCCACAGCAAAGGAAGTTGGCGTAAGCAACAGTTTCAATCCAGAACAAAACGTAAGCGGTGGAGTAAAGTATTTGGGTAGAATGCGCGATAAGTTTGAAGCTGTAGAGGACTCAACCCAAAAAGTAAAGTTTACTTTAGCTGCCTTCAATTGTGGTGCAGGTCATGTTTTTGATGCCATGCGCTTGGCAGAAAAGAATGGCAAAAATCCGAATATATGGGACGAAAATGTAGAAGAGTATATTTTGAAATTGAAAAATAAGGAATACTACCTTGATGAAGTAGTCAACTATGGTTTTGTGAGGGGAACAGAACCATACAACTATGTGAGGGATATATTTCTACGCTACGAGCACTATAAACAATTTATAAAACAAAGAAGCTCGACTTAAAGGTATTACCGATTTAGCTGCCTTCAATTGTGGTGCAGGTCATGTTTTTGATGCCATGCACCTGGCAGAAAAGAATCTAGAAAAACCATTTCATTTTTAGATAGTCACCTCACATTAAATGCTGCTTTCTATTGCCCAAGTACATATTAACCTGAGTTCGGTGTAAGATCTCCTAAAAAACAGGCTAAATCGTCACTTAGAACCTTTTCTGGGCTTACTGTGCAGATACAAGCCCCGCCTAATGTTGTCCCCTGAGCTTGTCGAAGGGGTCCCACGGCTTTCTCAACTCAAAGCCCTCTCTAAGCCTACCGACGATGATTGTTTTATGAAATTGGATCGAACTCAGGTTCAGACCTCCAATAGCTATATTTGATAATCAGTCAGTTACGATGAGTTTGTCGTAAAATAAAAATTCTATTATTTTTGGGATATGAGTCAGCTATTATTGCCCATTTTCCCAAAAGACACCAAAATGATTACTCCGGTCCTTGGAGTAGTTGAGAAAGACGGTTTTATTCATTATTTACTCAGTGGTTTGCCTATTTACTCACATCCCAGAGACGATCTGACCAAATTCCGGTATGTCAC
>Ga0105054_10002758_pt1 | contig 27762 bp, 19 predicted proteins | sample BON02_FD_78091 | JGI IMG/M metagenome (GOLD analysis project Ga0105054, IMG submission 78091) | Freshwater microbial communities from Lake Bonney liftoff mats and glacier meltwater in Antarctica - BON-02 (megahit assembly) | ecosystem: Environmental > Aquatic > Freshwater > Ice > Glacier...
AATTTACTTGTTGACTCGAATATAAAAGATACATTTACTTTAGTAATTTAAACAATGCTTTATGAATGTAAATATTCCATTATCAAATAAGAAACGAATTATTATTTTAGGAGGAGGTTTTGGTGGACTTAAATTGGCTCAAGAAATTTCTAAAGATGATTATCAAATAGTTTTGATTGATAGAAATAATTACCATCAATTTCAGCCTTTATTTTATCAGGTGGCAACAGCAGGTTTGGAGCCTAGTTCAATTGCTTTTCCTTTTAGGAAAATATTTCATGGGGAACAATATTTTCATTTCCGTTTAGCTGAGATAAATACGATACAAGTCGAAAATAAAATTGTAGAAACCTCCATCGGAGCTATTTCGTATGATTATTTAATTATTGCTACTGGGGCAGATACTAATTTTTTCGGTAATGAACGAATTAAAAAGTTTGCTATGCCAATGAAAAGTATTCCAGAAGCATTATTTATAAGGAATACGATTTTTCAACGATTTGAAGATTCATTAAGTGCTTCAACTTTAGAAGAGAAAGCGAAATGTTTGAATATAGTTGTTGTTGGTGGTGGCCCAACCGGTGTTGAAGTAGCTGGTACTTTAGCTGAAATGAGAACTTTCATCCTTCCTAAAGATTATCCTGAAATTGATTTTTCTGCGATGAAAATTGTTCTTTTGGAAGGTTCTCCTAGAGTTTTAAATGCGATGTCTGATATTTCATGCATTAAAGCGAAAGAATATCTATTGAAGTTAGGTGTAGAAGTTTGTAATAACACACAAGTTATAGATTATGACGGTGAATATGTTGAGATAAAGGATGCGGATAAAATACCTACTAAAACATTGATTTGGGCTGCAGGTGTTAAAGGTAATTTTTTAAATGGAATTCCTGCAGATTTGATGTTGCCAAGTGGGCGGATTTCAGTGAATGAATTTAATCAATTAATTGGTATCGATTCAATATTTGCTGTGGGAGATGTTGCCTGTATGGTTTCTGAAAAATATCCTACAGGTCATCCTCAAATGGCTCAGCCTGCGATTCAGCAGGGGGCTAATCTAGCGAAAAATTCATCTAGATTACGAAATGGAAAAATATTAAAACCATTTAAATATAAGGATTTAGGTAGTATGGCAACTGTAGGTCGTAATAAGGCTGTTGTTGAGTTGCCTCACTATAAATTTCAAGGATTTTTTGCTTGGGCTGTTTGGATGGTAGTTCATTTAAAATCTATTTTAGGTGTTAGAAATAAATTTTTAGTTTCATTGAATTGGATGTGGAATTATTTTTCTTACAATTTATCTTTGCGTTTAATTATTCGTTTAAAAAAATGAAATAGATAAAGTTTAATAGATTAATTAATGTAAGTGATTGGTATAGAGCTACTTTTGTTTATGTATTTTATTGTTGCGCTTTTAAAGAAGCGATCATTTCGAAAGTTGCAATCACTTCTCGGTTTTTATCGTAGGCTTTTACAGTAATTGTCTGGTTAATTCTTTCTCCTGATTTTATACTTTCTTCAATAGCTTGTTTTATTAATTCACCTTCATTGCTCTCAAAATCAACATCTGACTCAGCTCTTTTCAAGAAGTCAGCCTTCATCCCCTTGAATGAAAATGATATTTTTTTTCCAAATATTTCTGAAAAATAAAATACGTGTATCCCTCCTGCAATATCAGCTCCAACGGCTAATGCTCCGAAATACATTGAATTGAGATGATTTTTTGTTCTTCGATTTAATTTGATTTTCACTTTTACAAATGCGTCATCAATTTCGATTAATTTTGGACGTGCAAATCCAATTATTGGAATTCTAAAAAATCCCAATAAAAATAGTTTCCAACGTAATGTGTTGATTGAAAAGTCTTTAGTTGGCTTGCTCATATTCGGCAATTAGCTGGTTTACAATGTCTTTTATTGGTTGTATTTTTTTTGTGTATTCAATGCTCGGACCAGCACACCATACTGTTTTATAGGTTGCGCCAAAAGCAGCATTTTCAAGATTTTTCATTCCTCTATAAAATGTAAATGCTTTCACCCATTTTTTAATTCGTTTGCTTTTACTGAGCATTTTTTCAAACCAATTTTGTTCGGTTCCAATTTTTTCGACGTAAGGGGTTTTAATTACTGAGCACGGTGTTCCTGATAATTTCGTTGTCATTACAATGTCTTTCGAGCCATAATCTACACAAGCTTGTTTGTATTCTTCTGAAACATCAGATTCAGTTGAAGCTATAAATAGACTCCCCATAGATAATCCAGCTGCTCCAATTTTTAACATGTCTTTTATTCCTTGTCCAGAACCAACTCCTCCTGCAGAAATTACTGGAATCGAAACAGTTTTAATCAATTCGGGAATCAGCTCTTTGTAAGAAAAATTTCCTACATGACCTCCTGCCTCTTTATTGACAGCAATCACTGCGTCAGCGCCTAATTCTTCTACTTTTTTAGCGTATTTAGCATTTGTTACATCGCAAAAGACTTTAATTCCAACTTTGTGGGCTTCAATTATAGTTTCTTCTGGTGAACCTAAAGAAGTAATTATGAAGGCTACTTTTTCTTCGCAACATACTTTTAATTGTTCTTTATAAAGAAAATTGGAAGGATTTACAATTAAGTTAATGCCAAATGATTCCGTCACACTTTCTTTTATATGTCTAATTGCTTTTCGTAAATCATCCGTTGACCTATAGTTTAGAGCAGGTATTGCACCCGTAATGCCAGCTTTTAAGGCTTCTATGATCATTTTGTCATTTGATACTAAAAACATAGGAGCCATTATTATAGGATACTGAATATCTAATAATTGGCAAAGTGGAGCATTTATAGAATTTGACTGTCTCATCCTCCGAATATAATAAAATATTTACTTTTTTTCAATTATTTTTTGGTGGCCAATAAAAAAGCATTAATTTTAGAACGATAATATTTGTTAGTGTTGAAAAAATAACAAAAATAGTATCGGATTGGATTGCTAAACTATTACATACTTCTATGAAAAAACGGCATTCTACTCGAGTGATATTTTTGATGATGCTTATCCAATCATTCCCATCACTTAATGTACATGTTAAGAATGACCTCCAATCAGAACCTTTATTGCTTTTAGAATTAGAAAATAAGGGTATTTCATCAACTTCGATTCCAAAATAAATTTCTTCTCTTGAATTTATTCTATTAGCAACGTTTGATTTTTCTTTTTATAGAAATTATTCAATTTTTAACCTGTTCAAATAGTTATCGGACCAGTAATTGAACTTTATTCAATTATTAAAATGTTTCAACAAGGGATTGTTTTTTAAAAATCTTATTTAGATATGTAAAGTGATGTAGATACTTCTGATGTAGAGCATTCTATTTTGCCAGTAGTAGGTATTGGATTTGGTGTAAGACATAATGAAGTTTCAAAATTTCAAAATTAATTTTTAGCAAGATGAAGTATTTTTATTTAGTATTTATTTTTTTTTGGGATTGAATTCTTTCGCGATTCCTGGTGATGATTGTACTACTGCAATCTTAGTTTCTTCAAATGGTTGTTCAACTACTAGTCAATATTCGAATGTTGGTATTACTGGAACAATAGATCCATCTTTTTTGGTGCTGGAACAAATAATTCAATATGGTTTATGTTTTTAGCTACAGTGCCAACTGTTAAAATTACACTTACGGGTTCTGGATTAACTGTTCCTATGACTGGTTTGTTTGATCAGCCTTCTTTTGTATGCGCAGGGATATTCTCAGAATTAGCCTGTAACAATCCTGTTTCAGGTTCTGTGTCTACAATTAATTACAGCTCATTAATTATTGGTAACGTTTAATTATATAATTGTTGATGGGAAACTACTTTAAAAATGAAATAGTACCTTTGTACTATGACAAAATCAAAAGCGTGGGTAAAAGCGTTACGACTAAGAACGCTTCCACTTTCACTTTCTGGAATTATTTTAGGTTCTTTTATTGCCTTGAAAAATGGTTATTGGGATGAAATAATTTTCATATTAGCGATGCTTACAACCGTGCTTTTTCAGATCGTATCTAACTTAGCAAACGATTTAGGAGACAGTCAGAAAGGTGCTGATAACGAAAATCGAGTTGGTCCAATGCGTGCTGTTCAATCGGGTGTTATTTCAATTTCTCAAATGAAAAAAGCTGTTATTTTCACTTCAATTTTAAGTCTTTTATCAGCTTTGTTGTTGATCTATTTTGGGACTCAAAATATGCCAATTTCCATTTTATGGCTGTATGTATTGTTAGCGGGTTTATGTGTTCTTGCAGCAATTACATATACGGTAGGGAAAAAGGCGTATGGTTATAATGGTTTTGGAGACGTTTTTGTTTTTCTTTTCTTTGGTTTGGTAAGCGTTTTAGGAGTCTATACTTTATATGCTAAATCATTCGATTGGATGAATGTATTTCCTGCTATTTCGATTGGATTGTTAAGTACGGCAGTTTTGAATTTAAACAACATGCGCGACAGAATCAATGACGAAAAAGTAGGGAAAAGAACATTAGTAGTTCAAATTGGAGGCGAAAAAGCTAAAATGTATCATGCTTTTTTAATTGTAGGAGGAATTGCATCTTTTTGTATTTATATGTTTCATAATCAATCTGTTATATCTTTTGTCGGATTGCTTCCATCTGTTGTTTTAATTGTCCATTTGAAGAAGGTTATGAATACAAAGAATCCTGTAGATTTTGATCCAGAATTGAAAAAAGTGGCATTGACTACTTTTGCATTAGCTGTTTTTATAAGTATTTTTATTAATTTGTAAATGAAAGCTTCTTTCAAAAAACACACTTTTTTCTTTAAGAATCCCAGTGGAACAAGCAGGGGTGTTTTGACAGAAAAGCATTCTTGGTTTATTGAGCTGTGGAATGATGATGATTTAGCTATTAAAGGTGTAGGAGAATGCAGTGTTATTCCTGATTTGTCTCCAGATTTTGAATCTTTTGAGCTGTATGAAAATAAATTATCTGAAGTGTGCAATGATGTTAATTTTTTTATTTTAAACAACTCATTATTAGTTGATTACCCTTCTGTTTTGTTTGGCTTAGAAACCGCATTGTTGGATTTAAATAATGGCGGAAAACAACTTATTTTTGATAATTCATTTTCAAAGGGTATTAGAAGAATTCCTATCAATGGATTGATTTGGATGGGAGATACTGAATTTATGTTGGCCCAGATTCAGTCTAAATTGCAAGAAGGTTTTTCTTGCTTAAAAATGAAAATCGGCGCTATTGATTTTGAGGCTGAATTGAAAATTATAGAAAATATTCGCTCAAGATTTTCAAAAGATGAAATATCGTTGAGAGTGGATGCCAATGGAGCTTTTCAACCAAGTGAAGCGCTTGAAAAATTAGAAAAACTTTCACAATTTGATATTCATTCGATTGAGCAACCAATTCAAGCTGCTCAATGGAGTGAGATGAAAAGACTTTGTATAACATCAAAAGTTCCGATTGCATTGGATGAAGAATTAATTGGTGTTACTGATAGAATAAAAAAAATCGATTTACTTACAACGATCCAACCTCAGTATATTATATTAAAACCAAGTTTGCATGGTGGGATTTCAGGTTGTAAAGAATGGATTGAATTAGCTGAATCATTTGCAATTCCTTGGTGGATTACTTCTGCATTAGAATCAAATATAGGACTAAACGCAATTGCTCAGTTTGTGGGTGAATATACCAATGACTTGCCACAAGGTTTGGGTACAGGAGGTTTATACACCAATAATATAGATTCAAGATTAAGAGTCGAAAATGGAGAAATTTGGATCAACTAAATCTTTCTAATTTTTTAGTGGCTGTGTAAAACAAATAGCCTTCAACATTTTCAAATCCAATTTCTTTTAAAGCTGAGGTGTATTCAGTTAATTGTTTTGAGTATTTTTTATTTGGCATTCCAGTTTTATAATCAATCACAATTGCCTTATTAGTAACTATTTGATTATCAGAAGATTGACTTATTATGATTTTGTCAGGTCGAATTGTTGTGAATTCATCTATAATAATTGGTTGTTCACTTAAAATATCAGTGTAGTCTTTAAATAGTTCTTGATAAGAATGATCAGTTAAAATTTCAAATGTATCTTTCTTTAATCGGTCAATAAAATCTATTTCAATCTCTCCTGATTTAGTGAGTGCTTCGATACAATCATTTACATCAGATGTATTATTAGTAACAGATAAAATTAAATGCAATTGATTTCCAAATCGTTGTGCGTCTGAAAGTGCGTTTGAATCAGTTAGGTTCTCATTGTCTTGCAGTGAAATGTCAGGAAACCAAAGTCGATCGGTTACATTTTTGGGAATAAAATGAGGCGCTTCATTGCTTGTTTCTGATTCGCGTATGCTGTTACGTTCTCCTAAAGTCATTTTGAAACCGCCATTAATAGTAGTTTTTTTACTTTCAATTTGAGTTAAGATACTGTCAAATAGTTCCGAGAATTTCGCTCCTTTTTCGATTTCATTATTGATATACAATCGTTCAATTGGACGTGTCATGGCAACATAACATTTATTGATGTTATCTGTTTTTATTTGCTCCAATTCATTTTCTGTAAATGATTTTATTTCACTTATTGGAGAATCCTTTCCTTGTGGAGTGTATAGAATTCGGTCGTTTGTTGCTATTAAAAAGTTCGCTTTATTGTTAATTTTTAAATCGAAATTTAATTTGGGTAAAATAACAACTGGAAATTCTAACCCTTTTGATTTATGAATACTCATAATTCGAATAGCATTTTCACTTTCAGGCAATTGTACTGCTGATTTATTTCCTTTGGCAACATAGTTTTCGATAAATCCTTTTAAATCTGGACCTTTCGTTAAGTCGTAATCATGCGCCATATCTGCTAAATGATGAAGATAAGGATCTGCTAATTCGTCAAATTTTATAAGTGCATAAAACTTTTGAATCAAGTCATAAATAGTTTCATACTTTGTGAAAAATTCCATTTTAGAACCAAAACAATCGATTAAGAATTTATCATCGTTAAAAAAACGGTATTTTTTTCCAGTAGCTTCGTTCCTTCTTTCTTCTAAATAGGCCTTGTAATTTTGATATGCATTTTCAGGAAACAGTCTAAAATATTTCTCTCCAAAACGTCTTTTTTCATTTTCGCTTAGTGGATTTAAACATCTTCTCAAATAAGCAATTGTTAGTTTAACTGCGGGAGAGCTGTCAACCAAAAGTGAATCGGCAGAAACAACTTGAAAATTATGTTCTGTTAAAGCATTTGCCCAAGAAGCACATTCTTTGTTTTTATCTCCTAAAATACAGATTTCTCCTCGTTTGAAACCATCGTTTTCACACTCTTGAATCCATTCTAAAAGTTGGGGAATTTGAGTGTATTCTTCATCTTCTGAAGTCGTTTTTGAAATGATTTCAATGTAGCCCTGTTTCTTTGATTTTGGATTTTGATGAACTGAATTGTAAAATGGTTTAAAATCTTCTTCTAATTCATTGCGTAATAATTCAAAGAATTGATTGTTGAAGTCGACAATAATAGGGGAGGAGCGATAATTGTCTTTTAACTCAATTGTTTCTCCCATCTTTTCAAAATAGATTGAGCGCTCTGCAATTTTGGGGTCTAAATCGGGATTGTATATTGCGGGTAGAGCCACAAATTGTTCGGCAACACCATTTTTAAATCGGTAAATAGATTGTTTAGGGTCGCCAACAATTAAGTTTTTGTTCAAATTGGAGATAGATTCATGTAAAAGTGGAACCATGTTCAACCATTGAAGGTGAGAGGTATCTTGAAATTCATCTAATAAAAAATGTTGAAATCGTGTCCCTAATCTTTCATAAATAAACGGAGCTTCTTCATTTTTAACCAATTCTGAGATTAGTTTGTTGAATTCTGAAATACGGATCAATTGCTCATCTTTCCGAACAGAATCCAGTTGCTTTGCCATGAATTGTAACAAAGCCATGTTGTAGAAGTTTTTAATATATAAACTAATACTTGTGTATGAAGTAAGAACTTTTTCCCATTCAGAATAAAGTGAAAGCAATTCCTGTTTTAGTTGTGCTGGAAATATTTTTTTTGCAGGAACATCATTTTCACAAGTTGTCAAAAAAGCGGAAGTAAATAACTCTTTTACAGGAATTGATTTGTACGTATTTAACTTTATAATTGGATTGGATGTACGAGATCCTCCTGGTAAATCTTTTTCATTGATGTTTTCATTTTGATAGAGTTGATATACAGTTTGACATTTCCCTATAAAATGGTCATCCAATCGTTTTTTTTCAAATTTCAGTTGATGCAGCATCTCTTTTGAAAAATCGCCTTCCATTAATTGTTCAACGATAGAGAAGTAATTTTCTTTTTGGAGAATACTTGCAAATTGGATAAGGTTTCTTCTGAAATCCCATTTTTCTCCTTCTTCCACATTTTCTTTCGCATACGAGAAAACCAATTGTGTCAATTTTTCTAAATCTGGTTGCCCCAATTGACTTATCATAGTATCTACAACACGTTCAATTACTTCTGTTTCATTTAAAATTATTTCAAAATCATTTGGTAAATTTAGATCTCGACTAAACGAACGAATTAGTTTCAAGTTGAATTTATCGATGGTCATCACGTGAAAATCTTCGTAGCGATGCAAAATGTTTTTCAACACAATTCTTGCTCTAACATGAACTTCTTCTGGATTGATAGCTAATGAATCACCTATCAATAAAGCATAATCAGCCGATTTTTTTAAATATTTTTCGGGGAAACTCAATTCATCCAATGCTTGAATAATTCTACTTTTCATTTCTAAAGCAGCTTTATTCGTAAAGGTCATTGCGATTATATTCGAAAATCTACTCGTATTTTTTGCATCACACAACAACAGTTGAATGTATTCTTTTACCAAGTTAAACGTCTTACCGCTTCCTGCAGAAGCGTTTACAATTTTCAATGGTTGTGCTGCTGTACTTTGCATACGTTTGAATTCTAGTGTTAAATTTCATTTCAATTTTTCAGCACTTTCCAAAACTTTTTGTTTCATTTCTTCCATGTAAATCATCAATTTCACAAGGATTTCTGGGTTTGATGCTCCGATTATTTTAGCTGCTAAAATCCCTGCGTTTTTTGCTCCGTTTAATGCAACTGTAGCCACAGGAATTCCGTTTGGCATTTGTAGAATGGATAAAATACTGTCCCATCCATCTATTGAATTGCTAGATTTTACAGGAACTCCAATTACAGGAAGTGGTGTCAATGAAGCGGTCATTCCTGGTAAATGTGCGGCTCCACCTGCACCAGCGATAATCACTTTTAATCCTCTTTTGTGGGCGTTTTTAGCGTATTCAAACATTAATTCGGGCGTTCTGTGAGCAGAAACAATATTCATTTCAAATTCAATTCCGAATTCTTTTAAAATAGCTGCTGCATCTTGCATGATTGGTAAATCTGATGCACTCCCCATAATGATTCCTACTTCTGCCATTTTATTTTTTTTTCACGAAGATAGGGAAAATAAAAGAAAATCGAAACTCCCAAACTTTTTTCATCGGGCGATAATCTGGGTAGTTTTCTAAAAAGTGTGTAAAATTATGAATGTTTATTCAATAAAAAAGCCGAAGAAAATTTTTCTTCGGCTAATCTAAGTCTTCATTCTTACAGTCTTGATTCTATAAAGTCTTAAGACTATAAAGTTCCTCTCTTAGCTTGTTCTCTTTCGATAGATTCAAACAATGCTTTAAAGTTCCCTGCGCCAAATCCTTTAGCACCCATACGTTGAATGATTTCAAAGAATAAAGTTGGTCTGTCTTCAACTGGTTTGGTGAAAATTTGTAATAAATATCCTTCTTCATCTGCATCAATCATAATTGCTAATTTTTGCAATTCTTTGATGTCTTCTTTCATCATCGACATGTGTTCCCCTAAACGAGCAGGTATTTGGTCGTAATAATCTTGTGGAGGTGCTGATAAAAATTCAATTCCTCTTGCTTTCAATTCACTTACAGTTGCGATTATGTCGTCAGTAGCTATAGCAACATGCTGTACTCCAGATCCTTCGTAGAAGTCTAAATATTCTTCTATTTGAGAACGTTTTTTACCTTTAGCTGGTTCGTTGATAGGGAATTTAATTCTCCCGTTACCATTACTCATTACTTTAGACATCAAAGCAGAGTATTCAGTATGAATTTGTTTATCATCGAAAGAAAGGAAATTTACAAATCCCATTACATCTTCGTACCATTTTACCCACGTGTCCATTTCTCCCCAACCTACATTTCCTACCATGTGGTCGATGTATTTTAATCCAATTGAAGCTGGGTTGTAGTCCGATTCCCATTTCTTGAATCCTGGCAAGAAATCACCTGTGTAATTTTTTCTCTCAACAAACATGTGAACTGTTTCTCCATAGGTATAGATACCCGCTCTAACTACTTCGCCAAATTCATCTGTTTCAACAGTTGGTTCCATGTATGATTTTGCTCCACGAGAAACAGTTTCTTCATAAGATTTACGTGCGTCTTCTACCCATAAAGCAATTACTTTCACTCCGTCTCCATGTTTCTTAACGTGCTCTCCAATTGGATTATCACTTGTTAATGCCGTTGTTAAAACCAACCGAATTTTGTCTTGTTTTAAAACGTAAGAAACCCTGTCTTTTAAACCAGTTTCTAAGCCTGCATAAGCAAAAGATTGAAATCCAAATGTTGTTTTGTAGAAATGAGCAGCTTGTTTTGCATTACCTACGTAAAACTCAACGTAATCTGTTCCCATTAAAGGTAAAAAATCTTGTGCTCCTTCAAATATTTTTTCTAATCCGTAATTTATACTTTTTATTTCTTTTGCCATTTTTTTTATTTTTTATTGTTTGGTTTATCGTAGAGACATTGAAATGTCTTTGTTTTATTAATCAGACATTGAAATGTCTCTACGGTTTTAATCATACATTGAAATGTCTTTTCTTTATTAATTAGACATTGCAGTGCAATGTCTCTACGGTTTTTTTAATCTATAACCAACTGGTTACGTATGTTTCATCCTGCATGTCCAATGCTGCTTGTGTCAATTTCAACGGTTTAAATGTGTCAACCATAACTGCTAATTCTGCTGTTTCTTTCTGGCCGATACTTCTTTCCATTGCGCCTGGATGAGGTCCGTGAGGGATTCCGCCTGGGTGTAATGACATGTATCCTTTTTCGACGTGGTTTCTACTCATGAAATCACCGTCTACATAATACAGAACTTCATCTGAATCAATATTGCTGTGATTGTATGGAGCAGGAATCGATTTCGGATGATAATCATATAAACGAGGACAGAAAGAGCAAATTACAAAGTTATGTGCTTCAAATGTTTGATGTACTGGAGGTGGTTGATGAATTCTTCCGGTGATTGGTTCAAAATCATGTATGCTAAATGCGTAAGGGAAATTATATCCGTCCCAACCAACAACATCGAATGGGTGTGAAGCATATACAATATCATGAAGAGTATTCTCTTTTTTGATTTTAATTAAGAAGTCGCCATTTTCATCGTGGGTTTCTAATTCATGCGGCGCTCTTAAATCTCTTTCACAAAATGGCGAATGCTCTAATAACTGTCCAAATCCATTTCTGTAATTTCTTGGAGTTAAAATTGGACTAAAAGATTCAACGATGAACAATCGATTGTCTTCCGTATCGAAATCTATTTGATAAATAATACCCCTTGGGATAACTAAATAATCTCCGTAAGAGAAGTCGATATTTCCAACTAATGTTCTTAATTTACCTGAGCCTTTGTGAATAAAAATCACTTCGTCAGCATCTGCATTTTTGTAATAATAGGCAGTCAATGATTTCTTGGGAGCTGCAACGGCAATGTTTAAATCATTGTTAAACATAACAATTACACGACTGTCTAAAAAGTCATCTGCTGGCTTGATGTCAAATCCCCTCAACATGCGCGAAGAAATGTTTTTTCCTACTGCAGCAATTGGAGTTACATCCTTTGGTTCAGAAACTGATTTCACTTGAGTTGGACGTTGAGTATGGTAAAGCAAAGAAGCAAAACCATGAAACCCTTCAGTTCCAAACAATTGTTCGTAATACATTCCACCATCTTCTTTTTCAAAGATAGTGTGTCTTTTGTGAGGGATTCTTCCTAGTTTGTGATAAAAAGGCATATTAAAATTTTTAATTTGTGTAAAAAATAAATGAACTCATAAAAAAGTAATCTCACTCAGGTTTCCTGATGATCATAAATTTTAAAAGTATTGTTAGCTCTCTCCACATAATAAATTTACACATAGTTATAACAAATATATAAAAACCGTTCGAATGAAATAAAACATTTAAGATTTTTTTTAACAAATGTGTTTTTTTTCTAAAAATTAAAAATGAATCACACTAATATCTTAACTTTACGCTTCTAATTATAGAAGTTAGCAATGAGAAAAATAGTAGTTATAGGGGCAGGTGGACAAATTGGTTCAGAGTTAGTACTGGAATTAAGAAAAAGATTCGGGAATGATGCTGTTGTAGCTTCTGATTTGAAAGAGGAATGCCCAGAAATAATTCGTTCGGGAGCTTATGTTCAACTTGATATTTTAAATAAAGAACAAATTCGCAAGTATATAATTGAAGAAAAAATCACTGAAGTTTATCTTTTAGCTGCTTTGTTGTCTGCAACTGCTGAGAAAAATCCAGATTTTGCATGGAAATTAAATATGGAAGGACTTTTCACAATTCTTGATTTAGGTAAAGAAGGGTATTTGAAAAAGATTTTTTGGCCAAGTTCAATTGCTGTTTTCGGTCCAACAACACCCAGAGAAAACACACCGCAATACACCGTTATGGAACCGTCTACTGTTTACGGGATTTCTAAACAAGCAGGAGAAAGATGGTGCGAATATTATTTCAATAAATTCAATGTGGATGTAAGAAGTATTCGTTATCCAGGATTGATTTCATACACTAGTTTGCCTGGTGGAGGTACAACTGATTATGCGGTTGATATCTTTTACAAAGCGAAAAAAGAAGCTAAATTTGAATGCTTTTTGTCCGAAGATACTGAGTTACCGATGATGTTTATGGAAGATGCTATTCGTGCTACGGTTGAATTAATGGAAGCGCCGATTGAAAATATCAAGATTAGATCTGCTTATAATTTATCGGGATGTAGCTTTACTCCTCAAGAATTAGCAGCTAATATTCAACTTCAAATTCCCAACTTCAGCATTTCATACAAGCCTGATTTTAGGCAGGGAATTGCTGATAGTTGGCCTAAATCGATAGATGATTCTTGTGCTAGAAATGATTGGGGATGGAAAGAACAATTTGATGTTAAAAAAATCGTTGACATTATGTTAGAAAATGTTAATCCAGACTTAGTATAAAAACTGTACTTTCGTAAAATTATAGAGGATTTACTTAAATTGTAATTTATTTTTGTATATTGTCACTCATAGAACGCAATTAAAATTTGAATTTTAAATGATTAATAAATTATTTTTGAGTTTTTTGTTATTAGGATTGACTTTTGTTTCTTCATCTGTTTTGGCTTTTGATCAAGATGAAAAGCCAAATAAAACAGATTCTGAAGGTAAAAAACAAGGCGGTTGGATTTATTATGGAAAGGATAGACCTGAAGAAGGGTATCCTGTAAATGGTAAAATTGAAGAAGGGAATTATAAAGATGATCGCAGAGAAGGTATTTGGATTAAATATCATAATGATGGAATTACTCCAAGATTGAAAGGTGATTATGTGAACAATAGACCTCAAGGTTCTTACGTTAAATTTCATCCCAATGGAAAGGTTAAAGAAAAAGGATCTTTCGAAAGAAATCAATATAGAGATTCTTTGGTGCGTTTCAATGAAAATGGAAAGGTAGAATACCAAGCAGACTATAATGTTGATGGAAAAGAACAAGGGAAAGTAAAATACTTTTACTTGAATGGTCAGGTAGAATTTGAATATTCAGCTCAAAATGGTAGTCCTATCGGAAAAGCAACTCGTTATTATGAAAATGGTGATGTAAAAGAAGTTATTCAATATGCTGCTGATGGAAGTGTTTCCGCAAGTGAGCAAAAGGAGATGGTAAACCCAAGTGTGAAAGTAGTTGACCCAAGCGCTTCTAAAGAAGCTGCTCCGAAAATTGCCACTCCGAAAACTAAAGGTGTTGCTTTCTTACCAAATGGTTACAACAAAGTATACAATTCAAATGATGAAATTTGGTTAGATGGTGTCTTTAAAAACAGCAACCTTTGGGAAGGTAAAGTATATGAATACGATAAAGACGGAATCTTATTAAAAGTGAAAGTGTTTAAAGGTGGTGTTTACCATTCTGACGGACAATTATAATCGCAATAAAACGTATTAGAGGCTCGAGAGAGCCTTTTTTTATGCCTTAAAAATGATGAAAAAAGTAAATTTTAAAACTATAAACTTTGAGGAGGTTTCACAAATTGATTCAAACGTAATTGATGAGCAAGTTGCTTATTTTCAATCTGTAAGTCTCGATAAAGAAGCAACTGTTCAAGATTTGAAAATGATTTTGAACATGATTGATTTAACAACTTTGGATGGGAGAGATACAGAAGCGAAAGTGAAGCGAATGTGTTCTAAAGCAGTTAATTTACATTCAACTTTTGAAAATATTCCTTCTGTAGCTGCAATTTGTATTTATCCTTCAATGGTACGTGTTGCCAAAAAGGAATTACGAAATTCTGCCATAAAATTAGCTTCTGTATCTACTGGGTTTCCAAGTGGTCAATCTGTTTTAGCTGTTAAGTTGTTTGAAACGCAAATAGCTCTTGATGAAGGAGTTGATGAAATAGATATGGTTATTTCTAGGGGTAAATTTTTAGAAGGTGAGTATAATTTCGTTTTTGATGAAATAGCTAAAATGAAAAACCTTTGTCAGGATAAAACGCTCAAAGTAATTTTAGAAACAGGTGAATTAGGTACGTTGGACAATGTTCGTAAGGCCAGTGAAATTGCTATTTATGCCGGTGCTGACTTCATAAAAACCTCAACAGGTAAAGTGCAACCAGCTGCAACAATGTCGTCTACGTTGGTGATGTTGCAAGCTATTAAGAGTTATTATCAGAAAACTGGAATTCAAATAGGTATAAAGCCTTCTGGAGGTATTTCAACGTCAGAAGTAGCTTTCCGTTATTTAATAATGATAAAAGAAGTGTTAGGTGATACTTGGTTGACAAATTCTCTTACGCGTTTTGGAGCTAGCAGTTTAGCAAATGAAGTGTTGACGCAAATAGTGAAAATGGAATTGGGTAGTGATCAATCAACGGATTATTTTTTATTCGATTAAGTAGATTCAATTTTGGCACATAGAATACCATATGCCAAAATTGAATCTATTCAAATACTATTTCTAATTAAATCGTTTGTTCTTTCGACCAATCGTCTTATCTAAACGTGTAGAATAATCTTCACTGTCTTCAATCATTTCTTGGTTTAATTGTTTCGTAACACTAATCGGAACATATTCTACTGCTACACTTGTTTTGTCTAATCCAAAATCTTCTGCAGCTGATAATCCTGTCATTTTAATGAAACGGTATACCTTCACAAAGATTATTTGAAAAGAAGTAAGTAAGTTGTCAGTTGCCACACGAGAATTAAGAACAATGAATTTGAAATCTGGATCTTCAAATTGACCTTTTACACTTTCAAAAACACTTTCGCCTGTCAATTCCCCTTTTTCCACCATTTTATCATGGATTTTACGCATCATAAACTCAACTCGGTGCTCTTCTTTGAAACCGAAATTTAAAGATACGTAATAGCAGTGCTTGTCAATTATCTCATTTACAGAGTAATGTACACCCCAAGGTTCATTTGTAATATTTAAATGTAGGAACCATGTAACTTCAGCTCTTCGAGGTCTTTTCTTGAACAAAGAGTAAAATACAGTTGAATCTAGTTTTTGAGGCGAATCACTACGAGTTGGATACACTAAATTGGTTGATTCATACGCTATTTTATCATCAATTCTCACTGCGTTTAGAAGTGGAATCACTTGATTCATAGGTACATATTCTGTAATGTTTTTCCGCAATTCTTTTGCTTTGTTGTATAAGAAAAGTAAAGTGAAAAAGACAGCAGATAAAGATAAAGTAAACCATCCACCTTCAACTATTTTCCCAAGATTTGACATTAAAAAGATGATTTCAATGATTAAGAATACAGTGAAAATAGAGATATAGATATATTTCCATTTAGGTTTTCTCATGATTAATAAAATACCTAAAAGTAATGAAGTCATTACCATGTTGATCGTGATTGCCAAACCATAAGAGGCTTCCATCGCTTTGGCACTTCTAAAAATATAGATTACCAATAAGCACCCTACCATTAAAAACCAATTGATAAAGGGAATGTAAATGTGACCGTTATGTTCAGTAGGATATTTCACTTTTAGATTTGTCCATAATTTTAATTTAATAGCTTCATTCATTAATGTGAAAACACCTGTAATTAAGGCTTGTGAAGCTATAATTGTTGCTGCGGTTGCTACTACAATTACAAATGGAAGCATGTTTTCAGGAACCATAGCGTAGAAAACTGTTTTGTGTTCAGCCAATTTAAAGCCTGGCTTCAAGCACAATGCAGCTTGACCTAAGTAGTTTGTTACAATAAGTACACTCATGATTGTCCAACTGAAACGAATGTTTTTCTTTCCGCAGTGTCCTAAATCAGAATAGAGAGCCTCTGCACCAGTTGTGCATAAGAAGACTGCTCCAAGAACCCAAAAGCCACCTTTAACATTCACAACTAAGTTGTAAGCGTAATAAGGATTGAACGCTTTGAACACTTCTGGATTGTCCGAAATATGGGTAAGTCCTAAATAGCCTAATAATGCAAACCAAACAATCATTATTGGTCCGAAAATTTTGCCTATAGAAGCTGTTCCGAATTGTTGAATTAGGAAAAGGGCAACAATAATTCCTGAAACAATTGGAATAGTTGGTAGTCCAGGATATATGGCATTGATTCCTTCTACAGCTGAAGAAATTGAAATTGCAGGCGTAATGAATCCATCAGCTAATAGCGTTGCACAACCAATCAAAGCAGGAATTAAAACCCATTTAATCTTCTTTTCTTTTAAAAGAGCAAACAAGGCGAAAATCCCACCCTCTCCTTTATTGTCAGCGTTTAATGCTAAATAAATATACTTTATAGTGGCAAGTAAGATTAATGTCCAAATAACAGCTGAAAGCCCGCCTAAGATCAGCTCAGGGTCATAATTTCCGTTTGTAATTGCTTCAAAAACATACAATGGAGATGTTCCAATATCTCCAAAAACGATACCTATTGTTATTAGAAAACCTGCAGTACTTAATTTATTTGCATTAAAACCAGACATATTTTTTATTTATTTAACGGCGCTAAAAGTACAATAGAAAAATGACAGGTAGGTTAGATAATGTGAGAAAATATTTAAAATTGTTTTATCAACACTTCTTAATTCATAAAAAAAAGGCTCCACAATTGTAGAACCTTTTTATGAATTAAGAAGTAATTATTTTTTATCCAACTAATGCTTCGTAAGCAGCAGCGTCTAATAAATTTGAAACTTCAGTAGTGTCTTGAATTTTTATTTTTACCATCCAACCTTTACCGTAAGGGTCATTATTAACAAATTCAGGATTTGCATCTAATTCAGAATTGAATTCTAAAATTTCACCAGACAATGGTAAAAATAGATCAGAAACTGTTTTTACTGCTTCAACTGAACCAAAAACTTCTTCTGCAGCAAGTGTTTCACCTTTTGTTTCGATTTCTACATAAACGATATCACCTAATTCTCCTTGAGCGAAATCTGTAATCCCGATTGTTGCGATATCACCTTCAATGCTCACCCATTCGTGATCTTTTGTGTACTTAAGATTTGTTGGAATACTCATTTTCTTTTAATTTTTATACAAATGTAGGATTATTTCAATAAAAAGCAATTGTATAAATAAATTGGGAGTAGGAATGAAGTATTTTTTTTGAATTTTAGCACCTTTGAAATAGTAGTAGATGAATATTTTAGGGTATTTAGAGTTCGCACTACAAATACTTAATCCTGATATAATGCAATACGTATTGTTTTGAAAAATATCCCTGAAGTAGAAAGTGCACGTGTTTTTGGAAATAAAGAACCAACGCTTATTGATCCTATTGAAAGGGTTGGAATTGAGATTTATAAAAGGTAACTTTACCCCATAATGATAAAACCAGAACAGTTAAAAGAGATTAGTAATCGAATCGATGCTATTGAAGAATATCTTAAAATCAAGGAAAAGAAAATGCAATTAGCTGAAGAAGAGCTAAAAACACAAGATCCTGGTTTTTGGGATGACCCGAAAAAAGCGGAGATTCAAATGAAAGCAATCAGAAGTCTGAAATACTGGGTTGCTACTTTTGACACATTGAAAGATGCGTATGAAGATTTAGAAGTTCTAAATGATTTTGCAAAAGAGGGCGATGGCGATACTGACGAATTAAAAGAAGTGTACACCAAATTGACTGAAGAAGTTGATGCGCTCGAATTAAAAAACATGCTTTCAGGCGAAGAAGATGCTTTAAGTGCTGTTCTTCAGATTACTGCAGGTGCTGGTGGTACAGAAAGTTGTGATTGGGCTTCTATTTTGACGCGTATGTACATGATGTGGGGGCAAAAAAACGGATATAAAATCAAAGAATTAAATTACCAAGAAGGAGATGTTGCTGGTATTAAGACAGTTACATTGGAGTTTGAAGGTGAGTTTGGTTTTGGGTATTTAAAAGGAGAAAATGGTGTACATCGTTTAGTGAGAATTTCTCCGTTTGATTCAAATGCGAAACGCCATACTTCTTTTGCGTCTGTTTACGTATATCCATTAGTAGACGATACAATTGAAATTCATGTGATTCCAGCTGATATTACTTGGGATACTTTTCGTTCAGGTGGTGCCGGTGGTCAAAATGTAAATAAAGTTGAGACTGCAGTTCGATTAAAACATGGTCCTTCTGGAATAATCATCGAAAATTCTGAATCTCGTTCTCAATTAGGGAATAAAGAAAAAGCAATGCAATTATTAAAATCTCAATTGTATGAATTAGAATACCGAGCTAGAATGGAGAAACGAAGTGAAATTGAGGCGGGTAAGAAAAAAATTGAGTGGGGTTCTCAAATCAGAAATTATGTACTTCATCCTTATAAATTAATTAAAGATGTTAGGACAGGGCATGAAACAGGAAATGTGGATGCCGTTTTAGACGGAGATTTAAATGATTTCTTGAAATCTTATTTAATGACATTTGGAAATTAATAAAAGAATCAACCTAACTGCAAATCACAAGCAACCATTCACCTTCTTTACAAAACCATTTCCAACTGAAAACTTCAAAATACCGCTAATTTGAACGGTATGCTTATTATTTTTTTTTCATTTAAATACCCTGTGTAAATTTGCGTTAGTAGTTATAGTTTATTTTATGTTTAGGTAACCGAGGTTTTTAATCGTCATTGTTTTTATAATTAAATAATGACGGTTATATCTCGGCCTTTTTTTTTACCTTAATGTTTATAATTTAATCGATTGAATCGAATCTTTTAAAGTATGTTTTTATAAATTAATCTTGTTTTTAATTGAAAAGAAGAATTAGTTTTACTATTTATTTTATTAGTTTTGTTTATATATATAATTACTAGGCTTAAAACTATTAAAGTATATTACTTATCAATTTTTATTAAACTATGAAAAGATTTATTAATTCACTTCTTGCAGTATTTATACTATTGTTTTCTTTTTCCGTAAAAGCGACTAATTACTATGTAAATGATGGTTCTATTGTGAGTGATGTTTACACTTCAGCAATAGGGAATGATGCTAATTCCGGCACCGTTACTGCACCTTTTAAAACCTTAAAAAAAGCATTAATTGTTGCTGTTGCTGGTGACTTTATATATGTTGACTATGGGTTGTATTTAGGAGGTGCAGGTGGAACATTAGGTATTGATTTTGGGCTATCGGTTAGTGTTGATAATCTTACTATCATTGGTGCTGGTATGGGTAGTACTGTTTTTCAATCAAATAAAAACAAAGGAACATTTTTAACAATTTTAGCAAATAATTTTTCGATTTCTAATTTATCTATGCATGCTTATGGTTTTGGTTCTGGTGGATCTGGAGTAGGGCAGACAATTACTATTGGAAATGGAGCTACTGCGTATTCAGGGATTTTATTTTCAAATATACAGTTAGATCAAAATGGTGGTAGTGCTGGAGAAACAGCTGTGTTTATTAAGTCCAAAACTTCGTCTACTTTTTCAGGAGGAGGAGCTTCTTGTAATACAGTTTCTTCAACTTATTCAGGAGGATTTACAGTCTCAGGTACTAATATAGATGTATTGTTTGATAATTACGTTTTTGCGTTCAATAGTGGAGATTGTTTTGGTGGAACTGCAGGTGGGTCTGTAAGAGTTGTAGGGGGTAATTCCACTGAACATGTCACAATTAAAAATTGTGTTTTTTCAAATGGTGTAGCTTGTTCTAGCACATTTAATGGGATGGATTTATACCTTACAACAGGTGATATTAAAGTTTATGATTGTCTTTTTGATTCATCACACTCTGCATATGCAACAGGAACAGCTGTTGGAGGCTCTGTTGCAATAAATGGATCACCTACTGTTTATATAACGAGATCAAAATTCACAAATCATTCAGCGACTGGAGGAATGAATGGAGCTGCGATCGGCAATAAAGGAGGAGCATTAACTTTAGACTCTTGTTTTTTTAGTGGTAATAGTGCAAATAAAGCTGATGATGTTCATAGTTCTTCAGGAACTATTAATGCGAATTATTGTCAATGGAGTGAGATAGGACAAACAGGAGGAACATTTACAATTGTTAATTCAGGTAATCCTTCTGTTTTTGAGGGGACGGTTACCAAAACGAATACAACAGCTTCAAGTTATACTTCAAATCCAACTGTACCATCTTTTTCTGGTGTTTGTGGAGCAGTTGTTATAACACCGCCTTGTACAAATCCATTAGCAACTACTATTGGTGTAATAACTCAACCAACTTGTTCAACTCCAACTGGAAGTGTAGCTTTAAGTGGATTACCTGCAACAGGGACATGGACAGTTACAGAGTCTATAGGTAATACTACAATTACTGGAACAGGTACAACAGCTACTTTTTCAGGATTAACAGCAGGTCAAACTTATTCTTTCATAGTATCTGTTTCTGGTGGGTGCGTTTCGCCAGCTTCGGCGAATGCGATTTTAAATGCAGCGCCTACAGTTCCAGCAGCTCCAACAGGAGATGCTACTCAAACTTTTTGTTCTGCTTCTAACCCTACAGTTGCAAGTTTAACAACTACATCAGGAACTTCTATTCAGTGGTACTTAGCTTCTTCTGGTGGTGTAGCTTTAGCAGTTGGAACAGCATTAGTGGATGGACTTCATTACTATGCTACTCAAACAGTAACTGGTTGTGAAAGTGCTACACGATTAGATGTGTTAGTTGCTATTACAGCTTCACCAGTTGTGCCAACAGGAAATGCTACTCAAACTTTTTGTTCTGCTTCAAATTCTACTGTTGCTAGTTTATCTGCTACAGGAACTGCAATTAAATGGTATTTAGCTGCTACTGGCGGTCTTGCTTTGCCTACAGGAACAGCATTGATAGATGCTACACATTATTTCGCTACTCAAACTGTAACAGGTTGCGAGAGTGATACGAGATATGATGTTTTAGTAAGTATTACTTCATCTCCAGTTTTGATTATTACAGATCCAACAGCTGTTTGTGCCCCCTTAACAATTGATATTACTTTAGGTAGTGTTACAGCTGGTTCAACTGGGGGGGGAGCTCTAACGTTTTGGGATAATAATACGAGTACTTTGCCTCAATTAGTAACACCTTCAGCTCTTGCAGTTTCGGGAACATATTATATTCAATCTTCGATCGGAGGATGTTCAGATATTAAGCCAGTAGAAGTGCTTATTAATAACTGTTCTTGTCCACTTAATTTAGTTATAACCGATCCAACACCAGTTTGTTCACCTTTGACGGTGAATCTTAGTGCTCCTGCTGTAACTTCTGGTTCAACGGGTGGCGGAGCTTTAACGTATTATTCAGATATTGCCTGTTTATTACCTTTAGTTTCTCCTGTTATTTCAGCGGTTGGAACAACAATTTATTACATCAAATCTGACAATGGAACTTGTAATGATTCAGAAGCAGTTAATGTTACAATCAATGCTTCTCCTTTAGTTCCATCTGGAAATTCACCACAAACTTTTTGTTCAGGTACAAGTCCAACTGTGGCTGATTTAACAACGACAATGGGTGCGTTTATTCAGTGGTATTCATTATCTTCAGGGGGGGCGGCTTTAATAGGTGGTTCATTATTGACTGATGCAACTCATTATTATGCAACTCAATTTGATGGTACTTGCGAGAGCGCAACTCGACTAGATGTTTTGGTAAATGTTACTCCAACGCCAATTGCTCCAGTTGGTTCAACGGAACAAAGTTTTTGTTCATCAACTAATCCAACAGTAGCTAATTTAGTAACAACTTCAGGTGTAGCTGTTCAATGGTATGATGCAGCTGTTGCCGGAGTATTGATTCCTGGAGGAACGGCATTAAATGATGCGACACATTATTATGCTACACAAACAGTAGCTGGTTGTGAAAGTTTACTAAGTTTGGATGTGTTAGTTGCAGTTGCCACTTCGCCTATTATGCCTACAGGGGATACTGGTCAGACTTTTTGTTCTGGATCAAATTCTACTGTTGCAGATTTGATAACGACTTCTGGAATAAATATTAAATGGTATAATACTTTAATTGGAGGTGGTTTATTACCTTCTATAACTCCTTTAGTGGATGGTGCACATTATTATTCAACTCAAACAGTAGGTGTTTGTGAAAGTACACCTCGATTAGATGTTACTGTTACAATCACTAATTCTCCAAGTGCCCCGACAGGATTGGCTTCACAAGTATTTTGTTCAGGGTCTAATCCAACTGTTGCAAACTTAGTAGCAACTGGTTCAGCAATTAAATGGTATGATGCAGCTAATGGAGGTGCAATTGTGACTAGTGTTACTGCATTAGTGGATGGTGCGCATTATTATTCAACTCAAACAGTAGGTGTTTGTGAAAGTACACCTCGATTAGATGTTACTGTTACAATCACTAATTCTCCAAGTATCCCGACAGGATTGGCTTCACAAGTTTTTTGTTCAGGGTCTAATCCAACTGTTGCAAACTTAGCAGCAACTGGTTCAGCAATTAAATGGTATGACGCAGCTAATGGAGGTGCAATTGTGACTAGTGTTACTGCATTAGTGGATGGTGCGCATTATTTTGCAACTCAAACAGTAGGTGTTTGTGAAAGTACAACTCGATTAGATGTTACTGTTACAATCACTAACTCTCCAAGTGCTCCGACAGGATTGGCTTCACAAGTTTTTTGTTCAGGGTCTAATCCAACTGTTGCAAATTTAACTACTCTTACAGGTTTAGGAGTGAAATGGTATGATTTAGCAGTGGCTGGTTCAGAGTTGTCAGGAGCAACTCCTTTAGTAAATGGATCCCATTATTTTGCTACTCAAACTTCAAATGGATGTGAAAGTACAACTCGATTAGATGTTTTAGTAATTGTTATTTCAGAACCGGCTACTCCTATTGGTAATGCAAATCAACATTATTGCCAAACAGCAAATGCGACTATTAAAGACTTATTGCCTTCAGGGATTTCAATTAATTGGTATGCAGGAGAAGATACAGGTGTAGTTTTAGATGCTTCACAAATTCTTGAAAACAATATCCATTATTATGCGACACAATCTATAGGCGGATGTGAAAGCATTTTAAGATTAGACGTTACGGTTCATATTAGTAAATTAGAACTTTCTAAAGTTTCTCATGTGAAACCATTTTGTGGTAAATCTAATGGAGCGATTACAGTTCTTGCTTCAAATGGAATTGGAACAATTACTTACGCTTGGAACGATGGAAGTGAAAACCCATCGAATACTGAAGTTGCAGCCGGTAACTATACTGTAACTGCAACCGATTCAGTTGGTTGTGTTGCTGAGGTTTCTTATGTTATTGACTGTGAAAAATCAGATATTCCACAAATTATAACACCAGATGGGAACGGTAAAAATGATACATGGGTATTGTTATTAGATAAAAAATCAGAAGTTCAAATATTCAATAGATGGGGAAGTATTGTTTATACCGCTCAACCTTATAATGATGATTGGAGCGGTCAAACAAATAAAGGGATAACGTTAGGAAACGATTTTTTACCTAGTGGAACTTATTTCTATATCATTGATAATAAGGATGGTGAAAAACCATTGTCAGGTTACATCGAGTTAGTTAGATAATATTGGAATTACTAAAAATTATGAAGTTAGATACATTTAAAAAGACAGCTTGTTTTATCGCTTTGTTGTTGTCGTTTTCATCAGTTGCACAGCAAGATGAACAAAGTAGCATGTATATGTTTAATCCTTTGCAATTTAATCCTGCTTATGCTGGGAGTAGAGGCGATTTGAGTGCAACAGCTATTGTTAGAAGTCAATGGGTTGGAATTAATGGGGCTCCTAAAAGCCAGTTTTTATCTATTAATTCTCCTTTGATGATTAAGAATATGGCGATAGGTGCACATTTAAGCAATGATATCATTGGTGCTAAAACTAGAACAAGTTTCTATGGTGATTATGCCTATACATTGAATTTTAAAAATGGTAAACGTCTAAATTTAGGAGTTTCTTTAGGTGGAGAGCAAATGGTAATTGATTACAATCAATTAAAAGCGGCAGATCCTACTGAATCGGTTGTTTTAACGTCAATTTCTCAACTGAATTTCAATTCTGGGGTGGGAGCTTATTATTTTTCAGAAAAATTCTTTGCAGGTTTTAGTATTCCTAGAATTTTTCAAACCAATTTAAAAGACAACTCAGTAGTTATAACAAATACGTTTACTAGAAGACATTATTTTTTCACTGCAGGATATGTTTTTAAAATCAATTCGGTAATAGACTTGAAAACAAGTTCGATTGTTAAAGCGGTAGCAAATGCTCCTTTATCCGTTGATTTAAATGCGAATTTATTCTTTTTCAAAAAAGTTTGGGCAGGTGCAATGTATAGATTTCACGAATCTTTAGGTGTGAATGTAGCGTATCAAATCCGTGAATCATTGATGTTTGGTTATGCATTTGATTACCCAATCAATGGTTTAAATAGGGTGAATAATTCAGGTTCTCATGAAATCATGTTGAATTATAGCATGAATAATAGAAAGAAAGCGTTTGGATCTCCAAGATATTTTTAAAAAATATAAAGAAATTAAATTATGAAAATCATCCTTTTATTGAGTTGTTTTATAAGTTTTTCAGCAGTAGTTGTTGGACAGAATTTAAAAATAAATCAAGCAGAAAAATATTTCAGTCAATTTAGATATGCAGATGCTACACCTATCTATCAAGAACTAATTCAAAAAGATCAGATTAAAATTGAGACTTTTGAGAAAATCTATCGTCACGCATTAGTTTCTGCGGATAAAAGTAGAGATTATGTATTCGGAAACGATGTCTTAGCTCGATTGTATGCAAATCCTACAGCTACTTTTGACGATGCATTTGCTTATTTTCAAATGAGCTTGTTTTTAGGTTTTACAGAGAAAGCGAAAGAGATTTTAACGAGTCCGATAGTAGTGAACAGTACAGATGCTAGAAAATCTATTTTAGAGAGTTACAAAGGTGGAAGTGTTTTAGAATCTTTTAAAATTGACACTTCGATTTATAAAGTTAAAAAGTCAGGTTTTAATTCTGGAAAAGGGGATTTTAACCCAATTTATCATCCCAAAGGAATTGCATTTACATCTTCAAGAGATTTAGCATTAAGAAAATCAGCTTTTGATAATTCTTCTTACTTGAATCTATACCTTTTTTCAACTGATAGTTCTATTACTGAAATAAAGTTTTTAGAAACTGCTAAACATGATGGTACAGCAGCCTATGATTCTACGAATCAGATTTGGTATTATTCTAAGAATTTAAAATCGATGAAAGCTGGAAATATTACAACTACTGGCTTGTTTATGTATGATGAAAAAACGAAAGTTGAAGCGCCTTTTACATTCAACACACCTCACAACTTTTTTGCTCAACCTTCGTTGTCTGAGGATGGACAAACTCTTTGGTTTGCATCTGATAAAGAAGGTGGTTTTGGGAAGTCAGATATTTGGTATAGTAAAAAAACAGAACAAGGTTGGTCTGAACCAGTAAATGCTGGAGCAGGAGTGAATACGTCTGAAAATGAGATGTTTCCGTTTTATCAAAAAAAGAATTTGTATTTCTCAAGTAACGGACATGCTGGACTAGGAGGTTTGGATTTATTCTCAGTAGTTTATGAGGGTGGTGCAATTTCTCTATTGAAGAATATGGGAGCAAATCTAAATTCGAATGCGGATGACTTCTCTCTAGTTTTAGATAATACAGAAAAAAATGGATATTTCTCTTCTAATAGAGAAGCGTTTGTAGATAATATTTATTCAGTTGTTATTACCATTTTGAATTTTGTATTTGAAGGTACTTTAGCTTCCAATGGAATGGATAAGACTCAATTTCAAAACATACCAATTGTCGTTAAAAATGGAGATAATGTTGTTGCTACTTTATACGCTGATGCAAATGGGAAATTTGAATTTACAGGTGATAAAGAAAGTGCTTATACTTTTGAAATTAATGATCCTCAATTTACTCCTTTAAAAGAATCTTTTTCAACTATCGGAAAAACTGAAAGCGATACAACGTACAAAACATTTGAGTTAACTTCTAAATTCATTGATGTTGTTTCAACCATTTTTGATGACAAAACAAATTTACCTTTAGCGAATGCTAAAATTGATTTTATTAATAAAACAACAGGAGAAATTGTTTCTTATGTTTCTGATAAAAACGGGGTTGTGAATGCTAAGTTATTGAGAGATAGTGATTTTGAAATTGTAGCTAAAAAAGACGGGTATGATATAAGAAAAACAATCATATCGACTCGTTCTAAAGAAAAAGAAATGAAAGCTCCAATTGCTATGAAAAAACTTACGGTTGCAAGTCTCGATGCACCTGTATTTGCAGTTGGATCAAAATTGAAAGTTACGGGTCTTAGATATGATTTAAATAAATATGATTTAAATAAACTTGCAATGGGTGAATTGGATAAAGTAGCTGCATTATTATTAGCGAATCCTCACATGAAAATCACATTTAGTTCGTATACTGATTCAAGAGGTTCGGGTGAATACAACATGAATCTTTCAAAAAAGAGAACGGAGATTTCTGTAAAATATTTAGTGTCTAAAGGTGTGAATAAGGACAATGTTTCAGGCTTGTGGTATGGTGAAACTGAACTTGTAAATGAGTGTTCTGATGGTGTTAAGTGCACTGATGATCAACACAGAGAAAATAGAAGAACTGAAATTAAAGTGGTAAGTATAGAAGAGTGATCGTTTAATAAATCACAACGTTTCACCACATATTATGTAACAGTTCAATATATATAAAGCTGTAAACGCGATTAATTATCGCTTTACAGCTTTTATTTTACCACCTTTTTTTTTGAGGATATATTTGTTTGCATTTTATTAATAGTAAATTTGTCACTACTATCCGAAAGTTTGATTTGTTAAAAAGTGTCTAAGAATCCCTTATTTTTGTTTTTGGAAAAATAAAAATAATTTATGGGACTCTTCAGACGGAACAAAAATACAAACAAACCATTG
>Ga0105054_10002759_pt1 | contig 27759 bp, 28 predicted proteins | sample BON02_FD_78091 | JGI IMG/M metagenome (GOLD analysis project Ga0105054, IMG submission 78091) | Freshwater microbial communities from Lake Bonney liftoff mats and glacier meltwater in Antarctica - BON-02 (megahit assembly) | ecosystem: Environmental > Aquatic > Freshwater > Ice > Glacier...
CTCGGAACAGGCGCCGGTCGTGAGGTCGTACTTCCAGAGTGCGGACCCGTACACGGGCTCCTCGGCGTTGCCTTCACCGGCCATCGCCATCAGGTAGCCGTACCGGGCGTCGAGGCCGATGAGCCGGTCGTCGACCCGGCCGAAGTCGCCCGGCCGGTCATCGATCTGCTCTTCCGTGACCGTGCCTGCGTCGAGGTCGATCGTCCACTTCCAGAGACGCCCGACCTGTGCGTAGTCGTCGTTGCTCGAGCCGAACGCCTCTGGCTGGCGCGACACGTGCAACACGATCGTGTTGCCCGACTCGTGGGCGTTGACCGGGTGGAACACGAAGCACGGGTCGATCTCGAACCAGCGGACGTCGGCGTTGGTGCCGTTGCGGGGCATCACGCCGAGACGGGCACCGGCATCGCGGTTGAACTTGAACGGCAGGCCGGTCTCGAGCGCCCCGAGGTCGAAGCAGACCGGGAGATCCATGAAGATGACGTGGTTCCGAGTGACGTTGAAGTCGTGCATCATCACCATGTTCGGGATCTCGATACCCTCGAGTTGCTGCAGCACACCGTCGGCACTGATGCGGATGTAGTTCAGGAACGGCGGTTCGGGGCTGAGGTAGCTGAACGCGATCAGCTCGCCGGTCACCGGGCACACCTTGGGGTGTGCCGTCATCGACGTGGTGAGCGCCCCACCGAAGTTCTCGTAGCCGAGGGTGTCGAGTTCGGTGTCGACCTGCCAGGGCCAGTGACCCTCTTCGAGGCACAGCAACTTGTTGTTGTGGGCCATCACGTGGGTGTTGCCGGTACCGCGGGACAGATCGCCCATGTTGGCCATCACGTCGCCTCCGTCGGGATCGGTGATGTTCGGCGTCTGGATGAAGCGGTTGCGGTACCACTCGGCCTTGCCGCCGGCGATGCGAACACCGTGCAGCATGCCGTCGCCGAAGAACCAGTGGTCGGACTCACCAGACGACGGGTTCGGCCCGGTTCGGACGTAGGTGCCCTGCAACACGTCGGGAATGATGCCGTCGACTCGGAGGCCGAAATCGGTGCGCTCGTCGAGCACGGGCGCCCAGTTGTTGCGCAGATGCCACGGAAGCGTGGTGGTCGGCATGTCGTCGATCGCTGTCATGTGACGAAGGTAACACTTCGTACTGCTCGCAATTTACTTGGAGTAGATTTTTTCCGGTGACCGACGCGACCACCCGCCGACGCCAGCCCGGGCGACCGAAGGGTGGCCAGGTCGTTGCCGATCGCTCGCAACTGCTGGCCGCTGCTGCGGACGTGATCCGGGCGCAGGGTCCTGATGCCACCATGGACGAGATCGCCGCCGGCGCCTCGGTCACCAAACCGATCCTGTACCGCACGATCGGCGACAAGGCAGCGCTGGTGGCGGCGCTGTCGGAGTGGCTGATCGATCAGATCGATCGGTCGGTCAACACCGCGGGCGGATCGGCGACCGATCCCGTCGCTGCCTTCGAAGCAGCGATTCGCGGCTACGTCGCTGCGGTCGACGCCGACCGCAACCTGTTCCTCTTCGTGAATTCCGCTGCGCCGGGAACCGACCAGTTCCGCCGACTGGTCGACCGATCGGCAGCATCGATGATCTCGGTGTTCAGTACCGCCCGAGCGAACGTCGGCCTCGACCCCGACGGAGCGAGAACCTGGGCGTGGGCGATCGTCGGCGCGTTGCAGGTCGTGACGACGATGTGGCTACGTGACGACGACGGCGACATCGACGCACTCGTGCGCGACGTCAGTCAACTGTTGTGGTCGGGCCTCGGCCCGACACTCGGCGCTGCCCGATCAGCGAGGGATCTCGCTCCAGGGACCTGAGTCGGCGCGAGGTTCACGCGGTAGGCCCAGCACACGCTCGCCGACGATGTTGCGTTGGATCTCGTCAGAGCCACCGGCGATGCGGTACCCGGGCGCTCCGAGCAGATGCTCGTTCCACTCGAAGGTGCCCCACTCTCCCGTATCGGCCAGCAGCTTGGCGCCGAGGATGTCGCCGATGACCTCGCCCATCTCCGTCATCCCCTCGGTCCACAACAACTTGCCGAGCGACCCCTCGGGGCCGGGTGTGCCTGATCGGGCAAGATCGGCGGCGCGACGGTTCGTGTGCGACTCGACTCGACCGTGGATGTAGATCTTGGCCAGCTTGTCGCGCATCACCGGATCGTCGGTGACGCCCATCTTCCGTGCGGTCGCGAGGAGCTGCTTCCACGACCCGCCCGACGCCGAGCCCTCACCGCCGGACTCGGAGTGGTCGCGCTCGAAGCTCAGGGTGGTCGTGGCCACCTTCCAACCGTCACCGACCTCACCGAGTCGCAGATCGTCGGCGACCCGCACGTCGCTGAAGAACACCTCGCAGAACGACGATCCACCGCTCATCTGCTTGATCGGGCGCACCTCGACGCCGGGGGCATCGAGCGGCAGCATGAACGCCGTCAGACCCTGCTGCTTCTTCACATCGGGATCGGTGCGGGCGATCAGCAGACCCCACTGGCTGAACTGGGCACCGGAGCTCCACACCTTCTGTCCGTTGATCACCCATTCGTCGCCGTCGCGAACGGCCCGCGTGGCGAGCCCTGCCAGGTCTGACCCGGCGCCGGGCTCACTGAAGAGTTGGCACGCGAGCAGATCGGCGCGTCGGGATTCGGCGATGAAGCGCTCTTTGAGCGTGTCGCTGCCGAGCACACGGATCGTGCTGGCGACCAAGCCCACGGTGACACTGACCAGTTCGTGGCTGCCCGGTGACTGGAACTGCCGCTCGATGCGACCCAGCGCGCGAGCGTGCGCCCGACTGAGGCCGAGTCCGCCGTACTCGACGGGCCAATCGACGGCGTGGTAGCCCTGCGTCGACTTCTTCTGGATCCACGCAGCGATCGAGAGGATGTGGGCCTGCTCGTCCTCGAACGACATGTCGCTGAACACCGACACGTCGAACTGGCCCTCGCCCCAGACGAGGCCGTCGTTCGACGACGGACGGCGGGTGGTGTTCGCTTCGAACCACGCAGTCGCCTGTGCGGCGAAGTCGTCGACGGCGATGTCGGGGTCGACGAGCGGTCGTTGCTGGGTGTCGGTCATGTCAGGCCTTTCGTGCGGTGACGAGTTCTTCGAGGTCGCCGGCGAGCCACGCATCGCGCAGCCGGCGCTTGTTGATCTTGCCCATCGTGTTGCGCAGGAGGTCCGAGACCACGTGGTACTCCCGAGGGCACTTGTAGTGGCTCAGCCGCTCGCGCAGCCAGTCGGACAGCTCATTCGGATCGGGCGGCGACGCGGGGTCGGTGGGCATGACGAGCGCGATCAGCATCTCGCCCATGTCGGGATGCGCTACACCGATACAGCCGACGTCGGCGACGCCGGGGTGGTCGATCAGCAGTTGCTCGGCTTCGGCCGGGTAGATGTTCGCACCACCCGAGACGACCATGTCGCTGAACCGATCGGTGATGTACACGTAGCCATCGGCGTCCATGTAGCCGATCTCGCCGAGCGTGAAGAGGCCGGGTTCCGGGTTCGACGCCGCCGTCTTGTCGGCATCGTTCGGATAGATGATCCCGCGTCCGGTCGCATCACGGAAGTAGAGGCGACCCTCGGTGTCGGGCGCCACCTCGTGCATCTCCTCGTCGAGGACGACCGCGACGAACGGCGCCACGGACCGGCCGACCGAGCCCTGGTGTTCGAGCCACTCCTCGCTGGTGATCGTGCACACGGTGCCGACCTCGGTGGCGCCGTACGCATCGCGGAAGACGGGACCGAACCACTCGATCATCGCCGCCTTCACTTCGATCGGGCACTTGGCGCCGGTGTGGGCGAGCATCTTCATCGAGCTGACGTCGTACTTCGCCTTGACCTCGTCTGCCAGCGCGAGGAGCCGCACGAAGTGTGTCGGCACCATCACGCTCGACTCGGTCCGGTAGGTGTCGATCGCAGCGAGCGTGGCCTCGGCGTCGAACTTCGCCAGGATCACCGACGGCACGCCTGCACACAGCAATCGCATCCCCGACAGCGGGCCGGTGTGGTACATCGGCCCGACGACCAGGTGGGTTCCGAACCCCGAGAAGCCACCCTGCGCGAGCGCTTCGAGATGCTCGACCATGTTGGTGCCGCCGGCGAACATCGTGGGTGGCAGCTCGGTCCCCTTCGGCAGCCCGGTGGTGCCCGACGTGTACAGCAGGTTGGGGCGCGGCACGATCTCGTCGGGCGGATCGTCGGTCGCCCCTCCGGCGAGCCACGTGTCCCAGTCGGTGACGCCGTCGATCCCGTTGCATCCCCACCCGATGACGAGCGGCACCCCGGCCTCTCGCGCCGCCTCGACGCCGCGGTCGACCGTCTCGGGCCCGACGAACAGCACGCGGCTGTCGGAGTCGGACAGGATGTACGCCGTCTCCGAGGCCGTGAGGTGGAAGTTGACCGGCACCGACGATGCGCCGGCGAGCAGTCCCCCCAGATGGGCGAGCGCCGTTTCGGCGGCGTTCTCGGCGAAGACCGCTATCCGGTGCGACGCACCGAGGTCGCCGGCACGGTCGGCCTCGAGCAGCAGATTGGCGCACCGGTTCAATGCGTCGTCGACCTGCGACCAGGTCAGCTCGCGACCTCCCTCGACGAGGGCGAAACCCGTCGGGTCGGCAGCAGCACATTCTTTGGCGAAGCGGGGCATCAGGGTCCGATCGGACGGTTGGTCGAGGGGCGGTCGAACGAGCCGTGGCGGAACTCGGCGATGTCGAGCGCCATGGCATCGGGTACGTCGGCGACGGTCGAACCGTGGTGGACGCACACGCGGTGGAAGATCCGCCATTCGCCGTCGCGGCCCTCGTAGGTGTCCAGGTAGCGGCCGTAGAACGTCGAGAGCCGACGCTCGTCGCGGTGGAACAGGTACGCGATGGTCAGCGCTTCACCGCTGGCGTGCTCGCCGTCGGCGTCGATCTCGACGCGGTGGTTCGACGTGGTGTGCATCGTCCACTCCCACACGTCGTGGCTACCGACCACGCGGTCGCAGAAGTCCCAAGCGTTGCCGACGAACACGCCGTGGTCGTCGGTCCCGTCGGGCCAGTAGGCCGACTTCATCACCGCGGCGTCCAGCCGGTCGACGCCGTAGGAGTAGCGGCGCGATGCCTCCCGGCACGCCTCGATCGCGATGAGCTGGTCGATGGTCGGCGTGGGATTGGACACGTCGTCACTCATGCGGTGGCTCCGCCGTCGACGACGAGCACGTGGCCCGTGACGAATGCGGCCAGGTCGGAGACGAGGAAGAGCACGGCGCAGGCGACGTGATCAGGCTGGCCGACCAGGCCGAGAGGGTTGGCAGAGATGCGTGACGCGATGTCGACACCGCTCGCCTTCAACGGCCCGAGCTGCTCCTGCACGCCAGGCGTGTCGATGACGCCGGGAGCAACAGCATTGACGCGGACGCCCCGTGGACCGAGCTCGCGAGCAAACGCTCGCGTGAGCGACACGACGGCCGCCTTCGACGCCGCGTAGGCCGAGATGTTCGCCCCGCCGCCGAGCGCGGCGATCGATGCCAGGTTGACGATCGAGCCGCCAACGAGCATGTGACGGGCCGATTCCCGGGCGACGCTGAAGGTCGAACGGACGTTGACGTCGAGCATTCGCGACACGAAGTCGTCGTCGGCGTCGAGCATCGGCCCCGTCGTGGGGAAGATGCCGGCGTTGTTCACCAGGATGTCGAGTTGCCCGTCGTCTCCGGAGGCGAGGCGAACTGCGGCGGCGACGTCGGAGGTCTTGGTGATGTCACAGCTGACGAACTCGGCACCGATCTGGTCGGCCGATCGTGCAGCTCCAGCGTCGATGTCGCCGATCGTGACGATGGCGCCGGCCTCGACCAGGCGCCGAGCGATCGCGGCGCCGATCCCCTTGCCGCCACCGGTGACGAACGCCCGGCGACCGCTGAGATCGATCAACTCCGCGACGGATGCGACATGAGGAGAAACGAGCTGATCGGTCACATCGGCGAGATTACCGAAGGCGCGTTAAGAATCGTGAGCCCGGCGGTCGCTCCGGCACCACTTGGTCCCACAGGTCGAGTGAACCGATGCCCTCATGCCATCGGCCACAGAACGTGCACCACGCGAAGTCGTAGATCGCGTCGCCCCAGGTGGCGCACTTCCACGAGAACATCGCCGTGACGACGTCGGCCTCCTCCGCGACCAGGACGTCGTGGTGGAGCAGGTCGGAGTGCACGAGCTGACGACGATCGGGACACGCATCGAGCAGCGAGCGGATCGACGACAGTCGGGGCCGATGGCTGTAGCGCATGGCAAGTTCGTCGTCGAGGTCGATCGGTTCCACACCGTGGTGGCGCGCAGGATCTCGATGATGTCGCCATCCGAGGGACGGTTGTCGCTCGGCCGTGTCAGCGACACGTCTGCCTCATCACTGCGGTGGGCCTCATCGATTGCCCTCTCTCACTGCCCGATCGGCATCCGCGGGCGCGCCAATATTCCACCGACGCGAAAACACCGCAGCGGCTGCACCATTGGACTCCCCGTCGAGAGCCCGATGCCGATCCGATCAGCCCGACGCCGCGCGCCCGCGGACGCGTAGCCAGTCCCTGACCCGCACGACCCGGGTGATGAGCCAAACCCGCACATGTGGTGGGTTCGCTCACCGCTCAGTTGCCGTGGGTGACCGCCGCGTTCCCGTCGGTCCACATCACCGTGAGCGTGCGGTGCGTGATCCGCCAGCCGACCTCGGTACGGCCGAGCTCGTCCTCGTAGCGTCCGGCGACGATGTAGTTCGGCCCGCCCGCAGCCGCCTTGCGCACGTGCTGGGCCTGGAGGTAGCAAAGATGCGTTGCCGTGTCGCCGTCGACGACGATCTCGTGGTTGCCGACAAGGTGTTGGCTGTCGTCGAGTTCGTGCAGCGCGTCTCGGATCCGGTCACGGATGGCGTCGATGCCGACGAGGATCCGGCCACTCGAGAGGTCGGCGGTGGCATCGGGGGCGAACACGTCTGCGAGCAACGCCCAGTCCTTGGTGTCGAGCGCCCGGCAGTAGCGGGTCACCACCTGATGGATCTCGCGTTCGTCGCGGAGGGTCCGAAGGTCGGTCATGTCATGGCTCCATTCGATTTCAGATGCGCTTTCAGATGCGCTTTCAGACGATCGTCCAGCCACCGTCGACGACGAGGTTCTGACCAGTGACGTAGCTCGACGCGTCGCTCACGAGGTACAGCACCGCATTGGCGATGTCGTTCGGTGTGCCCTTGCGGCCGAGTGGCACGTTCGATGATCGCTTCGTGGTGATCGGGCCCATCAGCCCGCTGAGCGACGGGTTCTTCGGCCAGAAATGTTCGATCTCGCCGGCGTGCATCCGGTCGAGTGTCGGAACCGGCACCACACCAGGGCTCACCGCGTTCACCCGGATCCCATGCGGTGACAGGTCGACCGCCAGACTGCGCGTGAAGTGGATGACCCCCGCCTTGGCCGTGTCGTAGCTGGTACCGAGGCACGGCACCAGCCCGTCGACCGAGGCGATGTTGACGATCGCGCCCCCGTCGCCCTGCTCGACCATTCGTGTGGCGACCGGTTTGCAGCAGTTGAACAGGCTCGCGAGGTTGATGTCGATCGATCGCTTCCACGACTCGACGGTCTGGTCGAGGATGCTCCCCGCTTCGTGATACGAACCTGCGTTGTTCACCAAGATGTCGATCCGGTCGCCGACCGATGTGAGCGTCGCGTCGCACGCTGCAGGATCCGTCACGTCGAGCACCAGGGCACGACCACCGATGTCGGAGGCCACGCGCTCGGCACCGTCGGCGTCGATGTCGACGATGGCAACCAGCGCCCCCGCAGCGGCGAGTCGTCGGGCGATACCTTCGCCGATCCCGGTGGCGGCCCCGGTGACGATCGCCGAGCGACCGGACAGATCGAACAGTGCGGCGATCTCGTCGTTCATCGTCGCGACGTTACGGAGCAGCACCCGCCGGACGGGAGTCGGGCGGCAACCGGGCGGCAACCGGGCGGCAACCGGGCGGTGCGGCTGTGGCACACTGAGCCGCATGTTCGACGAACTCATCGAGCGGTAGCGGGCGAATGTCGAGTCGGGTCTGCCCGACATGTGCGACGCCCCGATGAAGGTGCCGGCAACCACCTACGCCGACCCGGGCGAGTACCTCGCCTACGACATCGCGGGCCGTCCGATCGTGGTGGTCCGCGCCGACGACGGCATCGTTCGCACCCTCTTGAACGTCGGCCGCCATCGCGGCACTCGTCTCACCGACCAACACTGCGGTTCGGCCCGTCGCTTCACGTGCCCGTACCACGCGTGGATTTACGACAACCGAGGAACGCCACGGTGCGGTTTTCGCCTCGCTCGATCCCGACGCGCTGCATCCGTACCGGGTGCCGACCGCGACACCTACGACTTCTTCGGCCCACACGTGCGCGTCGGCTCCGCAACGAAGCAGACCTGTGACGAGACCGGCCCGGTCGACCCGGCGCGCCTCGCCGAGTACATGAGTCTGGTCCACTACATCTTCCCGAACGTCTCGATCTCGGGTGGTCACGGCGACACGCTGATGCTCAGCAAACTCCTGCCTGGCCCGACCGTCGACCGGTCGACGACCGTGCAGTTCCAGTACTACCGCGAACCCGTGGAGGGCGCGTTGGTCTCGATCGCCGAGAAGAAACGCACGACCTACGAAGCGGTCGTCCGAGACGAGGACTGCGCGACGATCTTCGGCATCAACGGCGCGATCGGAGCGATCGGCGACGGCCACGTTCTGTTCGGCCGCAACGAGTCCGGCAACCAACACCTCCACGACACGATCCGCGCAATGACACGACCGTTGACACGACCGTTGACACGACCGGGCTGAACCGACCTCGGAGGTGATGAGCGCCCAAGACGGCATTCGGGCGCTTCGCTCATCGGTCCGACGCCGACCACGAACAGCGAACGTCACTACGGTCACCACCATGCTCGGAGGGCCGGTCCAGATCGCGTACGCCGTCGACGACGTCGAACGAGCCGCGGGTGCGTGGGCGGAGCGGGGCGTCGGGCCGTTCTTCGTGCGCCATCACATCAAGGTCACCAACGCCCGCATCCATGGACGACCGGCGAACTTCGATCACTCCTCGGCCTTCGCGCAGTGGGGCGACGTCATGGTCGAACTGATCCACCAGCACGACGGTGGCGCCGACCCGATCGTCGGAACCTCGGGCATCCACCACGTCGCCCACTTCGTCGACGACTTCGCCGTTGCGACGGCGAGCCTCACTGCAGCCGGGTACGTAGAAGTGCTGTACGCCGAGACGGCGACCGGTATGCCGTTCGCCTTCCACGACGGACTCGACGAACGCGGTCACCTGATCGAGATCTACGAGCGCACCCCGGCGCTCGAACGGTTCTACGACATGGTTCGCGACACAGCGGCCGGCTGGGACGGCGCCGATCCCGTCCGCCGCCTCTGAGTCAGCTCGTTCGACCGGCTTCGTGGATCTGGCGGCTCGAGCCGACGTTGAACCGGTTCGGCGTCATGCCGGCGGTCGTCTGACCAGCGTCGACCACCAACGTGTGGCCGGTCACGTAGCGGGCATCGTCGCTGGCCAGGTACAACGCCGCTGCGGCGATGTCGTATGGCACGCCGGCGTAGCCCAGCGGCGACATCGACGCGATGCGGGCGTTGGTGTTCTCGAGGTCGTCGGGATCGCCGCTGGTGACCGAAGCGGTCATCGCCGTGACCGTGTTTCCGGGGGCGATCGCGTTGACGCGGATGGCGTTCGGTGCGAGCTCGTTGGCCACCGACTTGGTCAAGCCGATCACGCCGTGCTTCGCCGCGGTGTAGGCGTGCGGGCCCAACCCACCGAGCACTCCAGCGGTGCTCGCGGTGTTGATGATCACGCCGGAGTTCTGCGGCAGCATCACCCGGGCGGCGTGCTTGACACCGAGGAACACGCCTCGCAGGAGGATCGAGATCGTGTTGTCCCACGCCTCGACGGACATCTCGGAGATGCGGCCCACGGCACCCACGATGCCGGCGTTGTTGAACATGATGTCGAGCTGACCGAACTCGGACACGGCGAGGTCGACCGCCGCCGCGATCTGTTCCTCGTCGAGCACGTTCACCTCGGCGAAGCGTGCGGCGTCGCCCAGTTCGGCGACGAGCGCACGTCCGGCATCGACCTGCATGTCGGCGACGATCACCCGCGCTCCCTCCTCCACGAACAGCCTGGCGGTTCCGGCACCGATGCCGCTGGCGGCGCCGGTGATCACCGCGGTCTTGCCTTCGAGTCGTCCCGTCATCATCGTTGCCTCTCCGAGTTGTTCGTGAATGTGCGATGCGCGTCGTTCACTCGCCGTACCCGTGGTCGATCAGTGCGTTCTGGGCCCGCTCGACCACCGCGGTCCACAGTGCCACGGCGCGCTCGCTCGTGAAGTCGAGGGTGCCGACCGCGAGGACCGGGATCACCCAGCCACACGTGATACCGACCTTGTAGTCGCGCTCGAGCGACTCGAAGTCGTAGCCCGTCACCCCATGACCGAGCAGCGCGTCGTGGTAGGCACGCAGCAGGGCGGTCTCATGAGTGCGCCGGTCGTCGGAGCTGAGATTCTGCGAGAGGAAGTAGCCCAGATCGGCCGCGCCGCCGCCCTGGCTGATGGTCTGCCAGTCGATGACGGCCAGCGAATCGTCGTCGCCGAAGAGCAGGTTGTCGGCACGGAAGTCGAAGTGCACGAGCGTGTGCGGCATCGCTTCGAGGTCGTCGATGATCTGGCCGCGGGCTGCTGCGTAGTTCGCGACGTACGAGACGAGTTCGGGCTTGATCGCGTCACCGAACGCCGCCATGAAGCCGGGCAGCGACGCTTCGTACACGGCAGCACCGACCTGGTTGAGTGGGCCGTTGATGATCGGCACGAAGTCGGCATCCTCCAGTCCGACACCATCCCAGAACGCAGCATGATGACCGGCGAGCGCAACGAGGGCGGCTTCGGCCTGCTGCGGGCTCAGCCCGCCGACCTGATCGCCCGGCGTCAGCGCCGACAAATCCTCCATCAACAACATGTACCGCTCGTCGTCGGGGTGATCGGCGAGTTCACACGTGACGTGGTGGAGGGCCGGAGTCCGCAGCGGCGATGATGCGGCCAATTCGGCATAGAAGCGGTGTTCGCGTTCGTAGATGCGGGCAGGGTGCATCATCGTGCGGACTTCGACCGACGCCGTCGGGAACTTGGCGATGAAGCTGCTCGGTGCGTCGGTCGGAGCACCTTCGTAGACAACCCGGACCTTGCCGATCTCGCCCATGAAGCCGACGCCGGCAGCGGCCGGGTCGAGGGCAACCGAGGAAACCGACGTGTCGGCACCGATGGTGCCCGACTCGCGCAGTGCTCGGGTCATCCAGTCGGCGTTGATCTCGCTGGTGGTGGTCGGCAACGTGGTGGTCATGGCGGCGAAGGTAGCGAGGCGACATCAGCACACTCGCACCGGAAAACCGTGACCCGTGGTGTCTGACGCCATGGGTAGCGGTCATCGGGTTCGGAGCCGCCCGGCGTCCGGGCCCGAGTCGCCACTCTCGCCACGGCCGATGACGACCACGGCGACACCGTCGACCTCCTCGACCGCGTGACAGTCGACCCCTTCCCATGCGGGGGGTCCGGAGTGTGATCCGTCGCGCACGTCGAACGACGCGCCGTGGAGCGGACACGTGAGGCCGAATCCGCGCAGCCGACCCTCGCTGAGCGGGGTGTCGGCGTGCGAGCAGTTGTCATCGAGTGCATACAACTCACCGGCCACCCGGCACACGACGATGCCGTCGCGGCCGACGTCCTCGAAGCAGCGCAGCTGCCCGTCGGCGAGATCGGTGAGGTCGCCGAGCTCGAACCGTTCTCCTTCAGCCATCGACGGGACCCATCGCAAGGTGACGGTCGATGGTGTCGTGGAAGAACTTGATGCGGCGCTCCTGCCACGGCATGTACTCGCCACGGAACCCGCGGGACCGTAATCCCTGCTGCTGGGTGTTCCAGATGGCGACGTCCTGGTCGATACCGGGCCCGCACGAGACCTCGCCGGCGATGCCGGTCTCGTGTTCGACCTGATGGTCGATCGACACCCAGTCGCGCATCGAGTTCGACCAGTACTCGCTGGAGCCCTCGGGGAACAACGTGAGATACCACATGTCGAAGTGACACCGCTGCGGGTCGGTCGGGTGCGGGGTGGAGCGCAACCAGATGCAGCCGTCGGGCTTCATGCTGAACGAGATGTTCGGGAACACCGTGTAGTGGTAGTTGTCGGTGAGCTGCTCGTCGGAATACGACGAGAAGTCGTAGCCCTTCGATGCGCCGAGGTCGCGCTTGCGTTGCTGCAGCGCGGTGCGCAGCGACGACAGATCATCGAGGTGGGGCTCGGGGTCGAGCTCCCAGAATTCGAGATCCTGCCCGAGGCTCTTGATCGTCCGTTCTGGCTTGCCCTGGTACTGCGGTCCAGGACCGCCGCCAGGCATGAGCATCCGAGCGTGACCAGACGGGTACAGGTCGAACTGGCAGCCGCTGTGGTGCTCGTTCATCACCGCCAGCGTCTGCGGGTGCACGTACGGAAGGTGGTAGCTCTCGTTGAAATTGTCCTGCACGCACTTCCAGTTGAACTCGCCCTCGACGGTCACCCAGTGGGTGCGCTTCATGTTCTCCATGCGGTACACGTCGAGATGCTCGGCGACCGGATCGAGCCACTCGCGCAGCGGCGCGGCCTCGGGATCCATGTTGAACCAGATGAAGCCAGCCCATGTGTCGCTGGGCATCTCGACCAGGTTGCGGACGCCGCACGGGCTCCCCTGGGGGAAGTCGTCCTCGTCGGGAACCCAGTTGAGCCGGCCATCGGTGCCGAACCGCCAGCCGTGATATGCGCACTGGAACTCGCCGGTCAGCAGCGAGCCCACCTCGGCGGTGACGAGGCGATTGCCACGGTGCTGACACACGTTGAAGAATGCCCGGACCTGGCCGTCCATCCCACGAACGGCGATGACCGAATCGCGACCGATCTCGTACGTGACGTAGTCGCCTGATTCGGGGATCTGGTCGACGCGACCGGCCACCTGCCAGACGCGTGGCCACAGCGTCTCTTCTTCACGACGGGCAAACTCGGGCGCCCAGTAGCGCTCGCCACGAATCGCCGTGTCGGTGAGTTCCGGTTCGGGCGCTTTTGCCCGGGTGGTCCCCCGGACCGCAACCTGCTGTTCGATGATGTCGGTCATGTAGCGCTCCCTCGACCCGTTCTCGGCTGTTCCCCGGCAACTAACCTAATGAACGTTCAGCAACTCGGACGGCTCCGAGCAGCATCAGGGGGAAGCAACTGCACATGCACCGACGCTCGACGAGTTCGTCTCGATGATCCGCGGCATCCACCACGTCGGTCTCTCGACGCCGGACCTCGATCGGCTCGTGGCGTTCTACCGCGACGTGTTGGGCTTCGAGGTCGTCATGACCTCGAAGTGGCGTGACCGCGAGATCATCGACCGCATGGTCGGACTCTCCGGCTCCGCTGCTCGCCAGGTGATGGTGAAGGCCGGCAATGCCTATCTCGAATTGTTCGAGTACGAGTCGCCGGTCCCCCGCCCCGCCGCCCCCGACCGCAACCCGGCCGACCACGGCTACACCCACTTCTGCATCGACGTGGTCGACATCGACGCCGAGTACGAGCGCCTGTCGGCGAACGGGATGACGTTCCATGCTCCTCCGCCGTCCACCGACGAGTTGGGCCACTCGCGGCTGCGGGCGATCTACGGACGCGACCCCGACGGCAACATCGTCGAACTGCAGGAAGTCCTCGACCCCGACGTGCCGTTCGGCCTCGACCATACCGATCTCGTCCACTTCGACGTCACCAACACGAACGCGACAGCATCATGACCGACACCGTCACACCCGTCACCGTCACCGTCGGCCCCGGCGATGCGCGTTGTCCCGGTCCGAGCACCCGCGACCTGATCCTCGGCGACTCGACGCCGACACCGGCAGCGCTGCTGGAGGAGTCCTACGCGTTCGGCGGCGACGACGACGTCGCGTACGAGGAGTTCACGTCGGCCGCGTTCGCCGCCGCCGAGCACGACCACATGTGGTCACGCACCTGGCAGTGGGCCTGCCGCCACGAGCACATCCCCGAGCCCGGCGACTACTACGTCTACGACGTCGGCGACCGATCCGCGATCATCGTGCGTGGACCCGATGGTTCGGTGAAGGCGTTCCACAACGCGTGCCTGCATCGCGGCACGCAGCTGAAGCCGCCGGCCTCGGTCGGCTACAGCGCGAAGTTGCGTTGCCCCTTCCACGGGTGGACGTGGTCGCTGGACGGAGCGCTGATCGACGTGCCGTGCGAATGGGACTTCCCTCACGTCGACGCCGACGAGTTCTCGCTCCCCGAGGTACGCACCGGCTCGTGGGGAGGGTTCGTGTTCGTCAACTTCGACGACTGCGCACCCGAGTTGATGGCCCCACCGCTGGAGGAATATCTCGGCGTGCTGCCCGAGCACTTCGCGAATTGGGACCTCGCCGATCGCTACGTCGAAGTCCACATCCGCAAGCGGCTGCCTGCGAACTGGAAGGCGTCTGCCGATGCGTTCCTCGAGGCGTACCACATCCTCGAAACGCACTCGCAGTCGATCTACACCGCTGGCGACGCCAACGCCCAGTACGACGTGTTCGGCGATCACGTCAGCCGATTCATCCACACGATCGGCACCACGAGCCCACACGTGCCCGAGGCGAAGCGGCCCGACGAGCAGGGCATCTTGAACATGCTGATGGCCCGTAAGAACCCTGGCCACGAGGTCCCCGAGATTCCCCAGGGTGAGCGGGCCCGCGACGTGTACGCCCGGCACATGCAGACCGTGCTCGGCGAGCAGTACGACAACGACTTCTCGCACCTGTCGGTCACCGAGACCATCGACTCGATCGAGTACTTCTTGTTCCCGAACGCCTTCTTCTTCCCGGGGCTCCAGATCCCGCTGTGCTACCGGTTCCGCCCCGACGGTCCGGATCCTGACCGCTGCATCTACGAGGTGTTGTACCTGCGGCCCAAGCCACGGTCCGGTGCGACGCCACCGCCCGCCGAGCCGGTCGACCTCGATGTCGACGACAGCTACACGACCGTCCCGGGGCTGCCCACGTCACTCGGTCAGGTACTCGATCAGGACACGGTCAACCTGGCGGCGCAGACCCGCGGATTCAAGGCGAGCAAGAAGCGCGGTCAGACCCTCGGCAACTACCAGGAGATCCGTGCCCGCCACTTCCAGTCGACCGTCCGGCGGTACATCGCCGAGGGACTCCGAGCCACCGCCACATGAAAGGGACCGACGACCAATGACGAGGAACCAACGATGAGTCGAGATTCGATCGACGACCTGCTGCACGCCTATGCCGATGCCGTGGTCCACCGTGATCCCGATCAGTGGATCTCGACCTGGGCCGGCGATGCGGTCTGGGAACTCGGCAAGGGCCGCCGCGTCGAAGGCGCGGACGCCATTCTCTCGCTGTGGAACTCGGCGATGGACGGATTCAAGGCGGTGGTGCAGAACGTGGTCAACCGCACCGCCGACATCGACGAAGCCGCCGGGACCGGATCCGGGCGATGCTACATCATCGAACACTGGTGGCGGGCCGACGACTCGCGAGGGATCCTGCTCGCCTACTACGACGACCTCTACGCCCGCTCCGACGCCGGATGGCAGTTCGCCAGCCGCGAACTCGTCGTCCAGTACGGCGGCCCACCTGATCTGTCCGCACCTTTCCTGAACGCCTGGAGCTGAAATGTCCGTCCTCACCGCACCCTTCGCAACAGCGCGCGGCAGCGACGTCGCTCTCGCCGACGACACCGCCACGCTCACCTGGGCCGAACTCGACGAGCGCGTCAACCGCCTGATCGACAGCTTCCGCGCAGCCGGCATCGGACCAGGCGACACGATCTCGGTGCTCGCCGGTAACTGCAACGAATGGTTCGAGATCGCGTTCGCCTGTTCGTCGAGCGGCATCACGTTCGTCCCGGTCAACTGGCACTTCGTGGCACGCGAGATCGCGTACATCGTCGCCGACTCCGGCTCGAAGGCGTTGATCACCGGCCACCAGTTCCTCGACGATGCGACGAAGGCGTTGGAGGAGCACGAGTGTCCGACGGTCGAGCTCGCGATGGTGATCGGGGCACCCACCAGGGGCCGGTTCCAGAACTTCGACGACTTCCTCGCCGGCGGATCCCCCGACGAACCTGCCGACCAGACCTTCGGTGGGCCGATGTTCTACACCAGCGGCACCACCGGCAATCCGAAGGGCGTCCGCAGTTCGCTGTCGAACATGCCAGCCGGGAGCGACCCGGCGATATGGCAACTGGTCGGCGCCGGATTCGCCGATCTGGTCGACGGCAACGGCATCACGGTGCTGTGTGGCCCCTTCTACCACTCGGCGCAGTGGGCGTATTCGTTCCTCCCGATGATCACCGGCTCGGCCACGGTGATGCAGCACAAGTACGACAGCGCCGGCGTCCTCGCAATGGTCGACGAGCACCGAGCGACCAACATCCACCTCGTTCCGACCCAGATGAAGCGCCTCATCGACCTTCCCGCCGACGTCAAGGCGAGCTTCGACGGATCGTCACTACAGATGGTCCTGCACGGCGCTGCGCCGTGCCCGCCGCTGGTCAAGCAGGCGATGATCGACTGGTGGGGGCCGGTGATCACCGAGTACTACGGGTCGACCGAAGGGTCGGTGATCACGATGATCGACTCCGAGCAGTGGATGGCCAAGGGCGGCAGCGTCGGCCCGCCGATGCCGGGCAAGGAGATCATCGTCGTCGGCGACGACGGCGCACGGCTCGGCCCGAACGAGCCGGGCACCCTCTACTTCCGAGATGCCATGGGGATGGACTTCGAGTATCACAACGCCGCAGAGAAGACGAGCGAGGTGCATCTCGAACCAGGAGTGTTCACGAGTGGCGACGTCGGCTACGTCGACGACGACGGCTACCTGTGGCTCAGCGACCGCAAGATCGACATGATCATCTCCGGTGGTGTCAACATCTACCCCGCCGAGATCGAGGGTGTGTTGGCGGGCCACCCGCTCGTCGGCGACGCGGCCGTGATCGGTGTTCCGAACGATGACTTCGGCGAGGAGGTGAAGGCGGTGGTCGTGGCCAACGACGGCGTCACCGCCGACGACGAGTTGCGTCGGACGCTCGTCGCGTACTGCCGTGAGAACCTGGCCGGGTTCAAGGTGCCCCGCTCGATCGACTTCGTCGACGAACTCCCCCGCACCGGCACCGGCAAGATCCAGAAGGCCAAGATCCGGGCGCCCTACTGGGAAGGCCGCGAGCGCCAGATCTGACCGCTCGCACCCGTCAGCGGTGAGCGAAACCCCCGCATACGGGGGTTTCGCTCACCGCTCGGGCGTGGTGGCGGCCCAGGTGATGGCGTTGGCGAGAATGCGGCGGTAGGTCGGGTCGGCGTAGGTCTCGGGACCGTCGCCGAACTGGAGGTAGGCGATCGGTGATCGGCCGACGGTCGTGGTCCAGGCCACGAGGTCGCTTCCCGGCCGATGGCTCCAGCCGGCGCGGTCGTTGCGGCTGCCGCGGACGGCGCGATCGGCCGAGTAGAAGTTCGTGTCGACGAAGTCGTAGGAGCTACGCATCAGCGGGGTCACCCGGTCCTCGAACACGGCGAAGAGATACACCTCGTCGGTGATCTCGAACGTCGGATCCACGCCGGCACAGATCGGGTGGGTCGGATCGAGCACCTCGACGGTGTGGGTCACGTCGTGTCGGTATCCCGAGTCGGGGTGGTCGACACCGTCGAGCACCGCTGGCTGGTACCGGAACCGTCCGCCGACGATCTCGGCGTACTCCGGCCAAGCGGGCCAGCCGGCGATCGCATGGTGGAGGAACACCATGCCCTTACCTGCATCGAGGAGGGCATGGAACTTCTCCGGGTACCCGTCGGGTGGGTCCGGGAACTCGGCCGGTGGATCTGATCGCGTGAAGGTGATGCCCGGCATGTCATACATCACGAACACGTCGTACTCGGCCGCCCGCCCGGGTTCGACCAGCTCCAGCGCCTCGGGGTGCTCCACGTGCGTCCACGCGATGTCGTCGTTCGCGTCGAACACCTCGAAGAACGCCGGCCCGTCGAACGGGTGCCCCCTCGTGACCAGCGCGACTCGGATCCGATCCGGACTCGACATGCACGTGAACCGTACTGAGCGATGAGCGACATCCCCGTACGCGGTCTTGGTTTCGCTCATCGCCGGCTGCGTCGTCGGCTCCGGACCGGTGCAAGGATCGAGGGATGTCCGATGACGTACTCCTGGTCGACGATCCTCTTCCCCTCGTGCGGCGGCTGACGCTGAACCGACCCGAGAAGCGCAATGCCCTCAATGACGCCCTCCGAGGCGCACTGTTCGACGAGCTACGTCGCGCCGACCGCGATCGGAACGTCTCGGTGATCATCATCCGGGGCGCCGGTCCGGCGTTCTGCGCTGGTTACGACCTCGGGTCGGCGAACACCGATGTCGAGAGGTCGATCGCCAAGCAGGACGGATGGTGGAGCCGGCACGTCGTCAACAACTGGTTCGAGATGTGGGACATGCCGACGCCGATCATCGGCCAGGTCCACGGCTACTGCCTCGCGGGCGGCAGCGAACTCGCGGCAGCCTGCGATCTCGTCTACGTCGCGGACGACGCGCAGATCGGCTACCCGCCCGTTCGCCTCATGTCGCCACCCGACATGCAGTGGCAGACCTGGTTGATGGGACTACGTCGCGGCATGGAGGCGCTACTCACCGGCGACGCGATGAGCGGCACCGACGCGGTCGCTGCCGGCATGGCAAACCGAGCGCATCCCGCCGACGAACTCGACGACGCCGTCCTGGCCGTCGCCGAGCGGGTCGCCAAGATTCCGATCGAGTTGCTCGCACTCAACAAGCGTTCGGCACACCGGGCGATGGAGGCACAGGGCATCCGCAACGGCATCCGTGCCACCGCCGAGATCCAAGCGCTGGGGTTCCACCAACCTCCGTCGATCGAGTACTTACAGTCGTTCGCGAAGGTCGGCGTCTCGAAGGCGCTCAGCGAACGCGACGCCGCGTTCAACGACTACCGCGAGACGGATCGCGCCGGATCAGGAGACGGAATTACGAGCTGACTATGGTGTCCGAAGCATCGGGGAATCGTCCGAAGGGGCTGGGGAGCACACCATGAATGAACGCGGCATCGCCAACGGATGGATCGGCGACTCCGAACTCGGAGAACGCTTCCCGGCGTGGACACGCGGCAACGCCGCCGACGTCTTCCCCGACCCCTTCAGCCCCCTCGGTAAGACGCTCGTGCTCCAAGCGGGAATGTCGCCAGGCCTGCGCGACGCCTACATCGACCTTGGAGCGCTGAGCTACGACGAGTTCGAGGACCCCGAGTCGCCGGACCTGTTCAAGATGTTCGGCGGGTACGTCTACAACCCGCTCACGATGACGCGCATCCTCGGCGCCCGGATGCCTGGCGCATCACCGGAGATGATCGATCAGGCGTTCTTCGACGAACGCGATGAGGTCCCGCCGTACGAGGAACAGCCATGGCACGTCTCACCGCAGCACGAAGCGAAGCTGGGCGAGTCGATGAGCTGGGCCATGTCGGCCTCCGAACTCCCCGAACTCGAAGCCGATCGCCGCCTGGTGCGTTGGCTGCGCGAACAACGCCCCGACCTGTCGACACTCACCGACTCGGCGCTGCTCGCCCGCGCCCGATCGATGGTTCCGCTGCTCCAGCAGACCTTCGAGAACGCGATGCGTGTGTCGTCGCTGGCATCGCTCGGGCCGGGCGCACTCGGCGCCGTCTGCGAAGCGATCGGCGACCCGACCCTGTCGATCCGACTCCTCGCCGGCATCGAGGTCGACTCCGGGGCGCCGTCACATGCGATGTGGGAGCTGGGCAGGGTGGCTGCCGCCTCCGATGAGATCGCAGCGGCCTTCGACATCGGCCCCGATCACGTGCTCGATGCCCTACGGGCGTCCGACTCGGCCGAGGCACGAGACTTCCTCGACCGCTTCGACACCTTCCTCTTCGAGCACGGCGCCCGCGCCCAGAACGAGTACGACCCGTATTCCACGTCGTGGGAGGTCAGGCCACGGATCGCGTTGGCGGCGATCGACCTGATGCGGCGCACCGACGAGTCGCACGCACCCACCAACCGCATCGGCGCCGCTGTCGCCGAACGCGACCGCATCGTCGCCCACATCCGAGCGAAGATCGCCGACGACCCCGAGACCGCCGGCACGTTCGAGGCGGCGCTGCAATCGGCGCAGGTGTTCCTCAGCGGACGCGAGCGGGCCAAGACCAATGTCGTCACCGTGATCAACGAGATGCGGGTCGCCCTCCGAGAGTTCGGTCGCCGGCTCGGCGAGCGGGGTGTGATCGACGAGATCGGCCAGGTGTTCATGGTCACGAACGACGAGCTCGACCGGCTCCGCCTGCACCCCGAAACGATGCAGGCACTCATCGCCGAGCGGTGGGAGCAGTTCCGGTCGCTGTTCGACCACGAGCCGGTGTTCATCGTCAACGGGCGCGTGCCGGCGCTGTCGGAGATGACCCGCCGTGGCGGCAAGGATCTCGCGAAGGTCACCGTCGGCATGGTGCTCACCGGGGCTGCCGGATCGGGCGGAACGGCCACGGGCCGAGCAAGGGTGATCCTCGATGCTGCCGACCCCGCCGCACTCGAGCCCGGCGACATCTTGATCGCACCGCAGACCGACCCGTCATGGGTGCCGCTGTTCGTGCCAGCCGCCGGCGTGGTGGTCAACGTCGGAGCGATGGCCAGTCACGCGATGATCGTGTCGCGCGAACTCGGGGTGCCATGCGTTGCATCGGTGGCCGACGCCACCGAGATCATCCCCGACGGTGCAACGATCACGGTCGACGGCAACGCCGGCACGGTCACCATCGACGCTCTCCCCTCTTGACGCCCTCCACTCTTGACGCCCGTACCAACCCTTCACCACACGCCGAGTTCAGCCGAGAGCGGCTGTTCGGATGATCAGTAGCTGCCCTCGGCGCTGCGGTCGATGCTCAGCAGCTGGATCAGGTCTTCGTGGAGTTCCATCCAGATGTCGTGGAACGATCCACACATCACGCCGGTGAACATTTTCGTCTCCCCATTCACCGCCCGTGCCGTCGCTCCCGTGAGGCGGTGGCGGTACGCCGCGAAGCGGGGCACGGCGGCGGCGAAGCCGTCGAGCACCGATGCAGCCTCGGCAGTGAAGCGATCGAGCTCGTCGAGCCGACCCGCGTCGTAGTCGGCATCGGTGTGGTCGTTGGGGTCGCCGTCACGTATCTGCCATGCCGTGCACAGCTCCTTCACGAGCGTGTTGAGATCGAGGAATGCTGTGTAGTGAATGCGGAGACCGCTTTCGTGCTCAGCAGCGGCGTCGACGATCTCCGCCGCGTGGCGCTCCTTGCCCTCAGGCGTCAGCTGCCACAGCTCACGCGCCTCGAAGAACCTGGTGTGTCCGGTCTCGGCCAGTTCGGCGAGAATCGCGCACGTGCGATCGGCGCCGATCGTCGAGAGTTCGGCGACCGTTGACGCTGCGCTGAAGCCCTTGATCTTCAGCGCATGCAGCACGAGGAACCGAGCCTCATCGTCGTCGATCTCGATCTCGATCTCGATCTCGGTCGACGTCGCCGGTGGCGCGCTGGCGCTCGACGCGACGTGGTTGCTGGCGACCTCGGCGGTGAGGCGTTCGATCTCGTCGCTGGGAACCCGATCGGCGTCGAGGAGGGCCTGTGCCACGGCCAGTCGAGCGATCGGTACGCGGTAGGGCGAGCAACTGACGTAGTCGATACCGGCATCGACGAGGAACCGCACCGAGGCCGGGTCGCCGGCCTGTTCGCCACAGATGCCGATCTTGATCTCGGGCTTCACGGCGCGGGCGTCGGCGCAGGTCATCTCGATCAGTCGCCCGACGCCTTCGGTGTCGAGTCGATCGAATGGATTGAAGGGGAGGACGCCGGCCTCCAGGTAGGCCGGCAGCAGCCGTACTTCGACGTCGTCGCGACTGAACGCGAACGTGAGTTGGGTGAGGTCGTTGGTGCCGAACGAGAAGAAGTCGGCGTGGGCACTGAGTTCGGCGGCGACGAGCGCCGCACGAGGTGTCTCGATCATGGCGCCGATGCTGACCGCATCTAAGTCGGCCACACCGGCCTCGGCGAGCGCTTCGAGCACCCAACCGCGCGCCATCGCGAGCTCCTTGGATCCGATCACCAGCGGAATCATGATCTCGACCTTCGGGTCGCGGCCTGCGGCCAGCGCGTCGCCGACAGCGCGAGCCAGGGCGCGGACCTGCATCTGATACACCCCAGGCTTGACCACGCCGAGACGTACGCCACGGGTCCCGATCATGGGGTTGACCTCGCGCAGCCGCCGCACGGCGGCGAGTTCCGCCCGCGACTCGTTGTCGAGTCGGCCGGTTGCCTCGGCGACGACCAGACGTTCGTAGTCGGGAAGGAACTCGTGCAATGGTGGGTCGAGGAGGCGCACCGTCACCGGGAGTCCGTCCATGGCACCGAGGATCGAGGCGAAGTCGGCCTGCTGCACGACGTCGAGTTCGCGGAGGATCTCTTGCTCGTGGCTCGGGTCGTCGCTGAGGATCAGTCGGCGAACCAGCCGGAGCCGCTGCTCGGCGAGGAACATGTGCTCGGTCCGACACAGCCCGATGCCCTCGGCGCCGAGGTGGCGAGCGTGTGCGGCATCCTCGGCGGTGTCGGCGTTCGCGCGGACACCCACTCGATTCGATCGGACCAGGTCGGCCCATCGCAGCAGCGTCTCGAGCTCCGGTGGCGCTGCTCGTGTCGATGCCACCACGGCGCCTTCGATGACGTTGCCGGTATGGCCGTCGATCGAGAGCGCTGTGCCCTCGGCGTAGAAGTCGTCACCGATCCGAATGCCGCCGTCGACGACGACCACATTGCCTGCGCCGACGACCGCTGGGATACCCCAGCCCCGGGCCACCACGGCGGCATGGCTGACGAGACCGCCGCGAGTGGTGAGGATGCCGCGTGCGGATTGCATGCCGAGCACGTCGTCCGGTGTCGTCTCGGTGCGCACCAGGATCACGTCGGTCCCACGATCGGCAGCTTCGACGGCAGCTTCGGCGCTGGTGACGATACGGCCCGAGGCGGCTCCCGGTGAAGCCGGAAGTCCGGTGGTGAGGATGGTGTAGTGGCCGTCCGGGTCGAACCGCGCATGCATGAACGTCGTGAGCTCGGAAGCAGGTATGCGCAAGACGGCGTCGGCGACAGTGGTGTCCGTGAACGGATCTCGCGCTTCGGCCACCGCCGCGACGATCAGCTCCGTCAAAGCATCAGCGTCGTCGACCCCGCGGTGTTGTTCTTGCATCGTTGCCTTCCCCTCGTTCACCCGAACTGCCCCAGCGTCATGGCCTCTCCTCGTTAGAACCTCGCAGGACCGTACCGCTGGGCCGTCGCTGGACCCGAGCCCGAGCAGCGCCCGTGACGATTGCCGTGGTTCCGGTCCGATCGCCTACACGAAGCGGGACCCGAGCGAGCAAGGCTCGACCGCCGGCGAGCGGTCACGAGCCAGCGTGGGGACTTCGACGGTGACGGCTGGGCCCTCTGTTCGACGGGCGTGAGCGGGAACCGCTTGGCGGGCTCCTCGTCCAAGGCTTGCATGACAGCGACGTGTTGCGCGTCGTAGTTCAGTCGCGGAACATTCGTGCGATGGCGACTTCGACTTCCTACCGGTTGGCCCCCGAACTGAAGGGGCGCCTCGCCCGCCAGGCCGCCGCCGAACGCACGACGGAGACTGCGTTGGTGAGCCGCCTGTTGGAGCAAGGGCTCTCCGCTCTCGCACACCCCGGGATCGTCTACCGGCCCGGCCCGAGCGGTTGGCGTGCTCGCATTGCGGGTGGTCCTGACGTCGACGAGGTGGTGCGAGCCATCCGATCGGGTGGCGCCTCCGGGGACAGGGCGGTGTTGGCAACAGCGGCGAGTCTCGGGATCGACGCGCGGCTCGTGCGTCTCTCTATCGACTATGCCGCGGAACACCTCGACGAGATCGAGGCGAGGCTCCGCGAGAACGAGGAGGCGGCCGAGCACGTCCGGAAGCTGACGGTTGCGCGCTCGGCGGTGCTGACCGGGTGAGGTTCCTGATCGACGAGATGTATGCCGAACGCGTTGCTGAGCTCCTCGTCGAGCGCTGGCACGATGTGGTCCATGTCCGAGATATCGGGCTCGGCGGTGCGCCTGACGTCGACGTGTTGGCGCGAGCCGTTGACGAGGATCGCGCGGTGATCACCGAGAACGCTGTCGATTTCCTGCCGCTGCTCGACCAACGACAGGGAGCGGGCGCTGCGATGACGCCGGTCCTTGTCGCGCTCACGGCCGGTCGAAGGGTTGGCGGCACGCTGCACGCACGACTTGCGGTGGCGATCGATGCGTGGGCCGCGGAGAATTCCGACCCGTATGCGCACGCCCACTGGCTGCCCTGATTCCGCAATCGTTCTACGAGCCCGTTACGCCGAGGTGCATCGTGACCAGCACGCTGGCCGCCGGCGCCGACGTCGAGCGTGCCCGCAAGTTGAATGAATGGGGACGGGCGTTGGGCGGGGGCGCCTTGCTCGGGCAGCACACAGGTCCGGCGATCCTGGCCGGTCTCATCGCCCTGTCGGACGAGGACTTCGAGGCCGCGGCCGAGGTGACCCTGTTCGCCCTCGAGGAGCGGTGGTTCCAGCTTCCCGGGCTCGGGGTGGTCCAGATGATCCACGCAATGGCGTTGTCGTGGCTCGGCCGACACGATGAGGCGCTCGCCGCGACGACGTTCGGCGGTGTCGTGGGTGCGATCTTTCTGCGGACCCCCAATGCGGTCGGAACCAGCCAGGTGGCCTGGATCCTGCTGCGCGCCGGCAGGTCCCAAGAGGCGCTCGACCTGATCTCCTGCCCGTCACGACTTGCGATCGGTCCGGCGATCGAACAGTGGCGCCTCGGTCGGGCCTACTTCCTCGCCGAGTACGTTCTGGAGCGCCATCCGGATCTGGCGGTGCGGCTCACCAGGTGCGTCCCGCAGGCGGCGGCCATCTCGATGGGCCTGCGGCGTCGCGACCTGCTCGCCCGGGTTCGCGACCTCGTCGGTGAGCAGGTCGACGAGTTGATTGCCGACGGTGCTGCCGCTGGCGAAGCAGCGACGGTTGCCGAGGCGCACGCAATCGTCCGCGCCGTCGACTGAGGTCGCTGGCGATTCTGATCGCTCGGCCGACATCGCGCTTCCGAATACCGGTCACCCAGAGCCACGGAGCACCAACTCTTGGGCGCGCACTGTTGGACCGTTCGGCGCTCGCCGCGTTCGCCGCAACTCGGACGCAGTTGCGGGTTCCCGAAGACGCGCTGATGTCGAGTGGTCTTCGGCGAGCGTTCGTCAATCGATTTCGGTGTCTCGAAGCGTGGCGGGGATGTCTCGGCTGGTGTGGAGGAGCCGCCAAACGTCGACCACGCTGTCGCGCTCCACATAGAACATCAGGTATGGGTGTCGGGCAATCGGCAGCGCTCGAAGGCCCGGGACACCGAGCTCATACGCGAAGCGCAGCGTTCCGAGCTGTGGGTTCTTGCCGGCGCGCTGAGCGGTTCGTTCGAGGGCGTCGACGAATCGGCGAGCAATGTCTCGGCCCGGTTCGCTGAGGTAGTAGTCCACCGCAGACTCGAGGTCCGCCGATGCGAGGTCGCGTAACTGAATGGGTCTCGGCGTCACCAGTTCAGGTGTCCGCTGAGATACGGGCACGCAAGGACGTGAAGTACTCGTCGTCTGCAATTCGACCCGGCCCCGAATTCGCGCCTTCGAGAATGAGGCTGCGAAGTTGTTCACGTTCGCGGTCACCTCGGATGAGATCGCGGACGTACTCGCTTGTTGACCCGTAGCCGCTGTCGACGCGTTCGTCGACGAACGTCTTGAGCTCGTCGGGTAGTGAAACGTTCATCGTGGTCACGGACTTGAGAGTACCCGGCGATGGCAATCTTTGCCATCGCCGGGTGATTGTGTGCCATTCGGTCCGAGGTGGGCAAGTAAGCGAGCGGCCGACCATCCCATAGTCCCCCGACAAGTTGTCTCGCTCGAGCCACCCCCGACCCGGACGTTGCTCGCCAACATGGTCCAAGCCGCGGAGATTCTGTCGCTGAGTCGATCGTCGCTCTGTCAGCTCATCTGGAGCGAACAACTGGTTCCGATTCGGATCGGTCGGAGCGTGCGGTTCTCCGTCGACCAACTCGAACAGTTCGTGGCCGACCGGACGGTTCAGATTCCGTAGCCCACCCCGTAGCCCACCTGAGCATCTCGACCTGAGAAATGAAAGAGCCCCAGGCCTCTGAGCTGGGCTTTTATCGTGGAGCTAAGGAGAATCGAACTCCTGACCTCTTCCATGCCATGGAAGCGCTCTACCAACTGAGCTATAGCCCCAAGTGTGTCTGTAGGGGACGGCGCAGGCTATCAACCGACGCTCCCCCATCACAACGGTTGTCGATCGTTGTCCGACCTCAATCCGATCGACGACGGGTCAGTCGCCGTCAGGCACGGAAGGTTCCCACTCGATGCGGGGCGCATCCATGTAGAGCCGTTCGATCTCGTAGAACTCTCGCACCGAGTCGAGGAACACGTGGACCACGACGTCGCCGTAGTCGATGAGCGTCCACTGCTGCTCGCGCACACCCTCGGTTCGCACCGGCGACCGGCCGAGTTCGGACTTCACCTTTGCCTCGACGTTGTCGACCACGGCACGCACCTGGCGGGGGTTCGACGCACCGGCGATCACGAAGTAGCCGACGATCGACAACAACGATCCGACCTCGAGCACGATGATGTCGGTGGCCTTCAGATCGGAGGCCGCCCGCGCCGCGCAGCGCGCAAGTTCTTCGCTCGAATCAACGCTCGAGCCCTCGTCGAGCACTTGGTCTGGCTCAGCCATGTCGGTCATCCATCGCCAGCGACCGTACCGGGGTTATCGGTCGACGAGCGCACCCCGGGCACAGTCGATCCGGCAATCGACGTGTCCGCCGGCCGATCTGCAACGCCACCTCGGGCCAGTTCGTGCTCGAGATACGACATACCCAAGGTCACCTGGGTGTCGACACCTTCCAACACCACCTCCGACACTCGCACCTCGACGTCACCGAACAGCACCCCAGATACATCGATCGTCTCCTGCAGCAGCCGCTCGTCAACCACCTCGACGATGGTCACGGCGGGCGCTCCGGTTGCAACTGTCTCGACCGAGACGACGTTGCCGGACAGGAACAAGAGTCGCCCGATCAGCTCGACAACCAGGTCAGACGGCGAATCGTAGAGATCACGGGCCGTTGCGAGTTGCTCGTCGGTGAAGTTGGCGACGATCCGGGCCTTCGGACCGGTGTTCGGCGTCGAGACCAGACCGGGAGACACCTGGGCGAACACCAGCGTCGAATCACGACGGTCGATGAGCACGACGTCGACCTGGGTGGGATTCTCGGCGTCGGCCAAGGGCACAACCAGCAGGTCGCGCACGGTTGCCTCGCCCTGCCACAACCTCGTCACCAATTCGGTGACGGTTGTCGGCTCGACCGGGCGGCCGAGGTCGTCGAGCGGTATCGGCTCGGGCGGAACCGACACTGGAGCGGACCGTGCCAGCGACGACCACACCGCCACATCGTTCGGGTGCGATACGTCGACCTCGGCGTCGTCGTCGATCGCTGCGAGAATGTCGACCATCTCGGTGACCGTGAACGTCTGGGGCCCCGCCGCGGCGTTCAACCCGCC
>Ga0105054_10002760_pt1 | contig 27759 bp, 22 predicted proteins | sample BON02_FD_78091 | JGI IMG/M metagenome (GOLD analysis project Ga0105054, IMG submission 78091) | Freshwater microbial communities from Lake Bonney liftoff mats and glacier meltwater in Antarctica - BON-02 (megahit assembly) | ecosystem: Environmental > Aquatic > Freshwater > Ice > Glacier...
CACCCCCAGATGCCTGGAGACTGCCTGAATGCTCATGTGGCGACACAAACCGCTGATCATGCGGCAGAAGCGACGTGTGAAACGACAGCCCTTGTCAACAAACTCACAGGGGTCCCAGGTCTTCGTCTGCGTAGAGGGGCCGGGCAATGCGGATCAATGCTTGGGCGAAATCGGCGTAGATACGCCAATCGCGCCGCTCGTTGGCCTTGGATAAGGTGTTGCGGGCCACACTCGCTGAACGGATACCCATGTGATACAACTTGCTCTGATGGGCGCGTAAACAGGCTTCTATATCGCGCAGGCTTTCTCAATGAGTGAGTTGCGCGAATCACCTGCTACTCGCAGGAAATTCTTTACAATACATAAAGTGGCATTTGATTGAGTGAATTTGACCACATAGTAGATATCAATTTTGGAGGCACAAGTCCTGAAGAAAGAAACTAAGACGATCTAGCTTTTTCAGTAAAATCAGGTGGAAGAAATCGATGAGCTTTTATACAATAAACAACCCCGCAGCAAGCTGACGGGGTATTGGGTGCCATCCGGCTAGAAAAGCATCAACTGGTGGTCGCTATAGAGCTTTTCATATTGACCTCCTTGTCCCTTCACATAGTTCCCTATCATCGCTTCATCTCCGTGCTTTCCAACTGTACTGGCAAAATACCCGTCACTCCAAAAATCACCTCCCCAGAGCTTTTTCTTTACTCGGGGACAACGACGGAATATTTCTCGCGCGGTCAGACTCTTGATCATCTGTACAATCTTTTTAACACTATACATTGGCACCGACTGTACCAAAAAATGCACATGATCTTGGTCAGACCCAATCTCCAAAAACTTCAGCTCATATCTCAGCTCAATATCCAGACAGATATTTTTAAGCTCTTCTTCTACACCAGCATCAAACACAGCTCTTCGGTACTTTGCCGGAAACACCAAGTGGTACATCAATACCGTTACATTATGACTTTTGTGTATATACTCGCTCATTCACCTATATTCGCAGCAAGCTGCGGGGAATAGAACCCCAAGGGATTCAAGATTCCTGAAAGAACCCACTCAACTGGAAATTACAGAAGAGATGTTGCTTTATCCCGAAAGACCCCCCCCGAGAGGATGGTTTTTAAGTCAAGGGAATGATTGCTAACCTTTGTGTTCACACAGATTCAGAATTAGCCGAGAAAAGAGGTGGCCCCATTTGTTTGGGCAGCTAAACCCAATCCACTTATAACGCTGTCCGTTTTTCCGGGACCATCTCTCTCCGTTCCGTTGGCTATTCGGCCTTTATCTCATCTTGGGCTTGCCAAATTGAATTTATTTAGTACCTTTTGCAAATGCTTGTGTATCATTACCTGTTAATATGCTGTTTGAATCAAAGAAAAAACTCATCAATTGATAAGTTAACAGCGGTCGAATATTGTTAAGTGGGGGTGACTTTAAGATGAACGACACACAAGAACTGCATAATCTCCATAAAGGTCAACGATGCGTCATTTTGGGCAATGGTCCATCCCTCAACAAAGTAGATTTTGACCTGTTACAAAACGAAATCACATTCGGAGTTAATTCAATATTCTTAAAAACAAACGAAATTGGATTTCGAACGACATACTACGTTGTAGAGGACAACCTTGTTTTTAAAGAAAATTTACAGAGCATTGATGACTATTCTGGAGTGACAAAAATTTTACCAAAAGAATATGCTGCTCAATTACATAACAAAGATAACTTATATTCTTTTGAAATGAATCAAAATTTTTATAATAAAAGAAACAAAGAAACCTTTGGAATCCCAGTATTCAATACAAGTGATAAACCAATTTTTTATTGTGGGCAAACCGTCACTTACATAAACCTCCAACTAGCGTTTTATATGGGATTTACTGAAGTCATAATGGTTGGCATGGACTTCAGCTATGTCAAACCCAAAGGGCATGAACAAAAGGGAAACCACATTCATTCAAACGCGGACGACGAGAATCATTTTCATGCTGATTATTTCGGAAAAGGTAAAACTTGGAAAGATCCCAGGCTCGGCAGAGTAATGCGTTGTTACCATCACGCAAAATTTATGTATGAAAGTTATGGAAGAAAAATAATTAATGCCACTAATGGCGGTAAGTTAGAGTTGTTCCCTCGTGAGAAGTTGAAAACTATCATTGGTCGATGAGATGAAAACAGTAATTTACTCTCTATATCAGAAAAAAGAAAAAGCAAAAGCAAAGGTCTTTGTTTCAAATATTCATTCCCAGCTGGGTAATGATGTGAATTTGTATATCTTAATCAACGATACTACAGATCGCGATTTCATTGAGTTTTGTAAATCATTATCAGAGTATATAGAAATATTCTGTTTGGAGAAGAACTTAGGCGTTGGAAGCGGACGTAATTATTTGATAAATCAAGCATATCATGCAAACGCAGATTTGTTTGTTTCGCTTGACATGGACATAATTATACCAAAGAGCTACATAGATGATCTTAAGACTTCTTACATACATTTGGCCTCCAGTGACCCTAAATTAGGACTTATTCAACCAATATTATTTGACGGTAGATACACTAAAGAATTTCTAGGGCTGAATGATCTTGATAGTTGGGATGAACTATTTTCTTCGCGTAAAAAAATTGAATTTAATCATAACAAATTCACTTCTTACTTGAAGAAAAGTGACATAAAAAATATTTACACTATTACTTTTCACACAGGTGTTTCCAACATATTAAGGGCACATTTTGCCTGCAATAATACCTCGCTCAAAAAACATTATGAGAATAGCCAAGCTTATTCCATTTTTAGTGAAAGCACTCCAGAATGGAGACCCTCAAAAGAAAAAATGCAATCAAGCTTTCTACAGCAAGAAAATTTGCGTACACAATCTGTAGCCGGAGGAGTAAGTGTTTTTGGTCGAAGTATCATTGATGATGGCTTTCAATACTCTAAGAAATTTGACCCTTTCCTTTATGAAGATTCTGAATTTAGTTTCAGGTTAAATTTAAGTGGTTATAATAATTATTTGATTTCAAAAACCTTTGCCTTTCACGATCCATTTATTGTCGAAAATCGAACAATACACGATTTCGCCGCAGTTGGTCGTATTCGTGGCTCGGATATATCTCAGTTAAGAGACAATAAAACTATCAGCAATATACTATTAGAGCTTTCAGTATTTCCGACTATTGTTGACCATATGATAAGACTGTCAAATATTGAAAAACAATGGCAATTCCTTTTTGAATATTACTTGAACCTAACATTTGGCCTCTTTGGTAACAATGACTCAATTTACAACTCACAACACCCAGGAGATTTGTTTGCAAGGATATTTGCCAAGCTCTTGAAAAATAGTTCTAAGATAGAACTTGATAACATACAGTTACCTTTGACACAGAATATAGTGTTTATTGGTAGTAAAGGGAAACTAATCAATAATCTAGATCATAGCGGCAGTTTTTCTTTTTGTTTGAAAAATTGTTTCCTACAATTTTCTGTTGGTAAAGGTGACTGTGCTAGTAAATTCTTCGATATTTACATTGTTGTCAAACATTGTGGAAAAGACCAATACCAAATAAACACAAACATCCAAGCAAATGACCTGACATATGCATTCTTAGTTGAAGTAGATACTGCTTGCTGGCTAAGTAGCAAAGGGAAAGAGAGAATAGTTTTAAGATTCATAAATGGATTTAGAAATCAATATGATCATGGTGATTTTTCGGTTGAAGAACTCTATCCTAAACCAACAGTCGATGAAAAATATGAACCTGTCGCAAGGATTGCTAACTTAGTTAAGTATTTGTCAAGTAACAGTGGAGCCGGAAGGTTACTTGTTGAGTTTATTGAAGAAATCATTTTGTGCAAAAAAACCTCCACTAATGATTCATTACTCATTATTGGTAACGGCCCTTCGACGAAGAAACTTTTGAAGCATGGATTTCGCAATCTTCCATCGAATATTGATACATTTGGAATGGGTGCTGCATATCGATACTTCCAAGAGATTGATTGGTGGCCTACATATTATGCTTGGTGCGATGTAAAGGTAGTTCACTCCCATCGTGACGCCCTCGCGAGCATCATAGAAAACACAACTATTCCGACAAAGCGATTCTTTTTTTCCTTACCGATATCCAAGAGTAAAAGGCTCGAGCAAGTAGACCACAGTTCGACAGGAGATTTTTGTTTTCGTAAAGCCATCGAACTCGGCTATAAACAAATATACATTATTGGAGTGGAAGGTAACTATGTTGAGGAAATAGTGGGATCGCGGTCACTACTTGATTCTGAGTATTATGATCTTGGTTTTAATAAGATTTTTCCATATTTTGACCCTATAAGTTTAGATGAAAAGGAGTCTTTAAGAGTATTTCGTGAATATCTCCGTATCATTGAGTACACACCACAAACAAATCCAAATTACTTTTTTGATAGTTATCAACAAGTAGGAGATGTATATTCTTTACCTCGAACCTATACTCATCGAAATGCTTGGAAAAGAACTAAAAAACTCATAACAGATCGAAATGTAAGTGTATTCAACCTGAGCGAAATTTCTAAACTTGATGAATTTCCTAAAATGCCATGGAATGATTTTTTAGGAAATGCGAAAAACGCTACGGTTATTCATCCGTTTACTCAATTTGGAAGACCTATAGTAACACCTAAAACGATATCATTAGATGACAGAAAAACACTATATTTGGAAGCTGGTCTTGAGGATACCGATACGTTTGCTTGTTTGATTATCGGAGTAAAACTTCAAGACGATGATCACATACGGATTAGTAATCTTGAGTTTTTATTAGCGTGGATAGATCGCTATTATGGTGACTTATTTGATGTTCTTCTTATTGAACAGGGTGATGTACCCAGGGTAAAAAAAATAATTTCAGACTTAAAACCCTATGTTCGACATGAGTTTATTTACAACCCCAAAAATTACAACAGAGGGTGGGGATACAACGTAGCTGTAAAACACTTTACTAAAGCAAGTGTTGTCGTCTTAATGGACACGGACGTTTTGACCGGTGCAAACTTTGTTCATGAAGTAGTGAGTTGTCATACGAAATATAGCGTAATTTCACCGTATATGAACATCTACTATTCTGAGCCTGACGAATCAGAAAGAATCAAGAATTCATTTAACTTCCATAAACTCAGACGAGAAGATGCAATAGTAAAACCTGTAACAATCACTGGTGGCGTAGTGATCATCCGGAAGGCTGTATATGAAGAATTGGCCGGATTTGAGCAATATATAGAATATGCTGGAGAAGATCGATCTTTTGATGTGACTTTATCCAATCACTGCAAAGCATCAGAAATTCGTTTAGCGCCCTATATATATGTTCATTTGCATCATCCCGTTGGTAAAGAGCCCCGCCCAAATTGGAAGCAACTTTTCTCTCATCTTGGTGAAAACTATGGATGTAAACACGATCCATCATTAAACCCAGACGATAACATACATAAAAATTGCAGCCATGTGGATAAAGAAAGAACGCTTAGAAATATCATTCAACGACGCCCATTCTATGGAGATTTAGAACTTTATAGCTCGTGTAACCCACTTGCTATCAATGGGGTTTTTATGAATGGTAACACAGAGAATTCAAATACTGTCATTTTCCCTCCTGCGTTTAAAAGTTTCGCAAATTATGAAAAAAATGAATTTTATAAAGCACCAAGTGCTGATAGTAAGAGGATAGCGACGCTATATAATGCATTCAAGGGAAAACGCTGTTTCATTCTCGGAAATGGCCCATCTTTGAATAAACACGATCTTTCCGCTCTCAAGGGTGAGTACGTCTTTGCGGTGAATTCTATTTACTATAAGACAGATGAAACTGACTTTCGACCAACTTTTTTTGTTGTAGAAGACAGCTCGGTAATGAAGGAAAATATAGATCGTATCCGAAGTTATGAAGCACCATTCAAATTTTTCCCTACAATCTATAAAGAGCTCCATCCTGAAGACAATAGTACTTACTTCTTTCGCATGAATAGAGGTTTTTACGAAAAATCCAGTCTTAACTACTGCATCCCTAGGTTTTCGGCAGACGCATCGAAAGTGCTTTACTGCGGACAATCTGTAACCTACATCAACCTTCAGTTAGCTTATTTTATGGGATTTACCAAAGTTTATTTGATAGGTATGGATTTTGACTATGAAATTCCTTCCAGTCATAAAAGAACTGGAGATATATTGCTTTCCGATACTGATGATCCAAATCACTTCCACAAAGATTATTTTGGAAAGGGCAAGACTTGGAAAGACCCAAAACTTGAAAGAGTGGCCATGAATTACCGGATGGCTAAGATTGCATTCGAAAGTGTTGGGAGAAAAATATATAATGCGACAATAGGCGGCAAATTAGAGATATTTGATCGCGTTACCTATGAATCTTTATTTTTTAAAGAGGAGCCTGCCTCAAAAGAGAGAAACCCATCGGGCAGTGATGGTCGTTTCAGAAATGCCAATCACTTATTTAGGTTGAAAAAGTTTTCGGATGCTGCGTCAGAATATGCCAAGTTAGCGCAGTCAAATCCCGCATTTTATCTATATAGTGAAGCTGCTATTAATAGCTATAATAATGCAAAGGAGGCTTCTCAAGTTATCACCCCCGACTTAGAAGATCTGATTCAAACAATTATTAATTGAGGAGCTGCCAATCTTTTTCCATGGTGGTCTCCTTGGGTCTGTGCTGATGCTTCGCAACACCAGATTTTACAGACCGAGACCACCGTCTCAAAAAAATGTGCGTGGGATAATTTTACGTTATCAACAGAATGAGTGGACCAGAGAATTTGGGCTTGCCAAAGGAGGCCAATTGAAAACCGGTGAAAAAGCACCAAAGGGGTCAAATTTTGACCGTTTCTGACACTCACGTGTGCAAGATACTGGCGGCTTGCAATTGGCCAGAACAATTTATGATTGGTAGTTCAATTCTGTCTCATGTTCATTTTATTAGGCAACGTTTTTAGGTTAAACTGGCGCGTAAGAAATACTATAGCCGATGCCCGAAATCTTAAAAAATACGTCTATTCGAGTTCGGCGAACAGTTCACAGTCTACTCATCCTGTTTCCACAAAGATTGAGAGACGTACTTGCCAAAAGTGCCCTTTTGACACGATTTTTCCTAATTTTTGATGATGCCAGGTATATGGTTCTCCATAGTGCGCAGCCTGGGCAAACACCGAAGATTTCCGAGGTTGATGCTGCCACACATATTCCAGTGACTGAATACGTTTTTAGTGAGCCTGAATATACAGACGATCTAAAAACAAACCTGATCAATTTTTCTTTTCGACCTCTGATTTCTATTATCATGCCGGTCTTTGATGTTGACCCAAAATGGCTCAGCCTTGCCATTCAATCTATCAAAACCCAGTGGTACAATAAATGGGAGCTCTGCATTGTTGATGACAATAGTGGCAACGCTGAAACCATTAAATATCTGAGGTCCATTAAAGACAAAAACATCAATATTCGCTACTCATCAGAGAACTTGGGGATTTCAGCAGCATCCAACGAAGCACTTTCCATGGCCAGAGGCGATTACGTTGCTCTTATGGATCATGACGATGAACTCACACCAGATGCCATTTTCGAGGTGGTTAAGACCATAAATAGGCAAGGTGCGGAGTTCATCTATTCCGATGAAGATAAACTGGAATTAGATGGCACATATAGCGAGCCACACTTTAAGCCTGACTATTCACCGGACATGTTTCTCAGTCAGAATTATCTCAGTCACCTAACGGTCATCAAAAAGTCACTTATTGATCAGGCTGGTGGATTCACGACTGGCCTGGATGGTGCACAGGACTACGATCTCTATTTGAAAGTGCTCGAGCATACCGACAAAGTGGCGCACATACCCAAGGTGCTCTACCACTGGCGCAAGATACCCGGCTCAACCGCTGCGGTATTCGACGATAAATCATATGCCCAGGATGCCGGCGCTTTGGCGCTATCTCAAGCAGTGCAACGAAGAGGCTTGGATGCAGAAGTAGTGGGCGGTAAATATCCTGGCACCTACCGCGTCAAATATGCTATCAACGCCCTGCCCCTCATCAGTATCATCATTCCGTTCAAAGACAAACCCGACCTACTCAAAATGTGCATAGAGTCAATACTGGGGAAATCAAGCTATTCCAATTTCGAGATCATCGGTATCAGCAATAACAGCGAGGAAGAAGAAACCTTTGCCGAGATGGACAGGCTTAAATCACTTGATACCAGAATCTCGTTCTTTGAACACAACGTGCCTTTCAACTTTTCAGAAATAAACAACTATGCCGTGCGCAATCACGCCAACGGCGAACACGTGCTTCTACTCAACAACGACATAGAAATCATCAGTCCTGAATGGATTGAAAGCCTGCTGGAATTCTCACAGAGAAACGATGTGGGCGCAGTCGGAGCTAAACTATACTACCCCAACGGCAATTTACAGCATACAGGTATAATAATCGGCATCGGTAGTGTTGCAGGTCACTCACACAAGTATCAGGACGGCAATCACCATGGATATTTCTCACGGCCTAACATCGTACAAAACTTAAGCGCCGTCACCGGGGCCTGCTTAATGGTAAAGAAAGAAATTTTTGAAGAAGTTGGCGGTTTGGATGCTGAAAACTTGAAAATTGCTTTCAACGATGTCGATTTTTGTCTACGCATACGAGAAAAGGGATATCTCAATGTATACACGCCATATTGTGAGGCCATCCACCATGAATCGGTTTCACGTGGATACGAAGAAACCAAGGAACAACAGGAACGATTTGCGAGGGAAGTGAAATTCATGGCCAGCCGACATAAAGAGTTACTTGAAAGCGGGGACCCATACTACAATTGTAACTTGACGCTTCACCATGAAGACTTTAGCCTCTCACCCAATTTTGCAACCAGCAACAAGAAAACCGAATGAATCCAGAACCGCGCCCCAACTCACCTGAACTTGACGAACAGTGCAAGCACATCCGGGAGCATATTGCTTCCGATCTGGAATTGCCTGAAGCGTAATGAACCGTTCATTTGCGAACATCCAAATCCTGGCTCATTCAAAGCCATCCTTGAAGATATGATCTGCTGATTGGGATTGCAAGATCAAACTGATAGCGCCGGTACTAACTGCAATTGGTCCTGGCTTAGCCACGATCTCAGCATAGTACTGTCCCAGGATAAACGTACTGAGATTAATCGTATAGGAGCGCGTCGCAGAAGACAGATCGGTTGCCAAATTCAACCTGTGACCCAGCGAATCAACTAAATTCACATCGAAAGTGGAAAACCCGGTATTGGCGGCACTCCATTGTATGTCAAAGTCAGTTGCCACTGTTGGTGACGCACTAAGCGTTACCCAGTCAATTTCAAATCGCGTACCCGGCTTGGTTGTGGGATCAATACGAATGCTGCGAACGGTGGAGAGGTTCGTCCAACTGAACTCAGAAATTGGATTAATGTCGGTATTCAAGTCGAAGGTTACCCACGACCAGATGTCCTCAAAGATTGGGATGCCATTGGTGAAACCACTTGCGAGACGTGGGGCTCCCGGGTCAGAACTGTAGAACACTTGTACGAAATGTGGTCCAACCACATCGGTAGCACGCATTTTAATCGTCAGGTAGCGATACTCAGCAGGATTGATGGCAGGATCGCCGTCGTTCGTCGTCATCAGGATGAATTGAGGATTGTTATCTACAGCAGTGCCAGTGAATAGGCCTCCGGACAAGCTGGCTCCGTTGGTGTTTTGGACCAGTGAAAGATTCAGGTCATCGTTGTCCATGTCCCACTGATCTTTGCGGTCATCAAGGCCATATTCCGCCCCGCTTATCACTTCATCCCTCACTCCGTCAGGATTTACGACCTTGACCATCGCAACCGGTGGTTCACCTATTAGCAGGGGACCACCAGCATAGCGAATGGTAGAGTTCAATCCATCATCAATAACGGCATAAACGTTCCAAAGTCCATCAGCAACATTATCTGGCACTGTCCAGTCCAGCTTATTACCTGCCAGGTTTTCACTTAAGCTACCAACCAGATGTTCAGTTGAACCAGGTGTGTTGCCTGGAACTTTATCATCGTCGAGCCAAATCTCAACCAAGGCATCATCATCGCTGTCGAAATCATTCCAACGAAAAGTGAAGCCCGGGTTTGCGCGATGAAACGGCGCGAGAACCATCGAATCGAAGCGGATGTCCCTACAGACCTCTGGGCTTGGGTTGCTGTTGCACTCTGCAGATCGGGGAAATTCATGTGGATCGAAGCGGATATGGTCGATTGCACCTATCCAGGCATCTTCCGCGCCTTCGGGACTAAATGGATCGATTCGCAAATCCGCCATATCACCCACGCAATACTCATTAAGACCATCGTGGGGGATAACCGGGGAAGGAGTCGTCAACTTTGAACGAACGTTACCCCATAACACCTTCGTTACCGAACCAGTACCAATGTCACGCGGGCCCATGATCTCTACTTCAAAACACAACATTCGGTAATAAGATGTATCTATTGGCACCGGCGTATTCATCAGCACCCGGGAGCTATCAGCTTCAGGCCGGCCTGTTAACGACCCTGCAGGATTAGTGTACGAGTAACTCTCAAAACCAAGCACCAGTTCAACATCATCTGGGTCAATTTCGCTCCATGGATTGGAATTGACAACCGCACCATAACCCAGGCTTTGCTCGCCCTTGATATTCGGCATGGTAAAATTGATTAGTGGAACGTCGTTTACCGATACCGTACCCGGGCTTAAACCAGTTTCTCCGGCACCGCTAACCTCAATCCTATATTCACCTGGTGGCAATTTGCCCAGACGGACATCAGCCGATGTTCCTGAGACGCCACTTGCGAGTTCAAAGGCCACAGCGTCAACAGCGACCTCGCTGCGTGCAGAGACCGCATAGTCAGAAGCTCCGTTACCATTCCAAGTGACAGTGAAGAATTCCTCAGGAGCGGGTTCTGTAGTTAATCGAACCCAATCCACTTCTACATGCACACCCGGGTTGGTAGTTGGATCGACGCGTAGCCCTTCTACCTGTGGCAACAATGACCAATTTTCAGGTCCGTTAGGATCGACTTCGGCGGCAAGATCTATATTGACGATGGTCCACTCATTGGGAGGAACTCTGAAGGCAGTAGAATTCCCGTACAGTCCTTTGCCAATGCTGGTAGAGTCTTCGAAGTAGTAAACCACTAAAGGTTGAGTACCCTCCAACGGTTGTGCCGTTGCACTGGTCATACGCACTCGGGCGGTAAAGTAGCGATAAATATTCGGATCTATCGGGAATTTTTCACGGGTAAACAACCTCCTGCCAGTAACAGGGTTGCGATCTTCGCTTACCAATCGCTGGGTATTCTCAATCCCTTGATAAATCAACCAGAACTGACCCCTGGTTATACCAACGAGATCTTCTTCTATAGTATCAAAATTATAAATACCGTTACTGACGGTTTCGTTGGCCAGTTGAATTGATTTTGGTGTGAATATGTCTTCCAGGCGATCCATATCCCAGGGATCACCAAGCTCCTGTGTAGCAAAATCATGCCCGGCCGGTACCCGGTTGTTATTGCCAAAAGGTTCAAGAACTACGGGAGCAGCAGCCATAACACTGCCAGAAACCAATAAACTTAAAAAGAAAACGCCTTTCAATGCCAGCGCATACCCTCTTGGTTGCTCAATTGGCTTCATATTTAACATCCATATCAAATTGAATATATGTTTCTATGATTTTTATAGTTTAAAGTAAAAGAATTCTGATTGCGTACGGTTTATCCTTAAATATTCAACTCAACATACATCAATGCTGCTATCCAAGGAACTTAAATTACATGTCCTTTATAAATCGACTCAGGCAAATCAATAAAGTTCGTGATGTCGAAACGTCAATTTCTGATTCGAACCTCCCTGCCAGATTTTTTATCCATATCCCGAAGACGGCCGGTACAAGTTTCAGAAACAGTGTGGTCGATCACTTTGGTCAAAAAAAGATACTACAGGACTACGGTGACAACAGGGCTGCAACCTCCACTGCTATCCGGAAGTACATTTACACAGCCGGAGACACTATTTCAATCAAAGCAGCCATGCTAAACCAGGAAGCTGTTATGGTGTCCGGTCATGTGCCTGCTGCAAAGTATGCTGGCGTCATAGGCCTGCCCAACACAGTGACTTTTATCCGTAAACCAATCATCAGGGTAGTCAGCCATTTCAGACACATGGTGCGTGATGAAGGCTTCGAAGGTGACCTGAGCTCTTTTGCTCGGATACCGGTCAACCGGAATGTTCATAGCAGGGTATTGAATCACCTGGATCCGGCACTATTAGGTATTGTCGGGATCACTGAGCAGTATAAGTCCTGTATTGATTTAATTAACGCGCGCTGGAAATGGGGATTAGCCCATCGGGAAGATAATATCAGCGACCAGATGAGCGAAGTCAGGGTAAACCCGTCCAGTGAAGAGATATCCTTGATAACAGATTTGAATACGCTGGACATCGCTTTATATGACAGGGCAATTCACGTGTTCAATAACAGTCTTACTTGCCTTGAGCGTGGCCTGGAACCGGAACCAAGAGGCGCCATATCGGTGGCCAAAAACCAGCAGGGCATCAGTGGTTGGGCATTTGATATGTTCTCTGAAAAACCTGTTGAAATCGAGGTAATAGTCAATCAGGAAGTTAAAGGGAAGCTAAAGTCTATGGACTTTCGTCCGGCACTTGCAGGTTGGAAAGTTCCCCGCAGTGGCTACATCGGGTTTCATTTGAGCTCCGTATCACTTAAAGAAGGTGACGAAGTCGAAATCCGTGACAGCAAATATCAGCTAACCCTCGACAGCACGGTTGTTGGCGAACCGCCTGTAAATTAACGCGAATACTCAGGTAACTGTCAGGCGCAAGCCTCAGCATATTTCCGGGCCACCAGCTCGGTGTCCCCTTCCAATACAATCTCACCGTTGTCTATCCATACGGCACGATCACAAAGTCGGTTGATCTGAGCTGCGGAATGCGACACCAGAACAACCGTTTGCGAAGAACTCATTTTTTCTATGATGGCGCGCTCCGACTTCAATTTAAATCGGGCATCACCCACTGCCAACGCCTCGTCTATCAGCAATACATCTGTCTGCATTTTCAAGGCGACCGCGAAACCCAATCGGGCGCTCATCCCGGAGGAATAGGTTCTGACGGGCTGTTTGGCGAATTTTTCCAATTCTGAAAACTCCAAAACTTCGTCAACTCTTTGCTGGGCTTGTTTTAAAGAGGCGCCAAGCAACATGGAACTCAGTATTACATTATCAATACCCGACAGGCGTGGATCAAAGCCCAGGGAGAGTGAAAGCAGCGATATTTTTTTAGCCGAGAAACTGATGGAGCCTTCGTCAGGATCGTAAATACGTGCAAGAATTTTCAGCAATGTGGACTTGCCTGACCCATTGGCCCCGATCACGCCCAGTGTTTCACTCGGCTTTATATCCAGGTTAATCGACTTGAGTGCCTGAAATTTTTCTACCTTCATGATGCCGGTCAGCGTGCGATACGTGAATCCGACATTGTTCAGGCTGATAAGTGGTTGATTCATAGCCTTATTCAAGTGCCAGTCGCGTCAAAGTGTTGTTCTGTCGTCTCATCAAATAGGTCATTAGCAATATAACCAGGATTGAAACCAGTGAAATTAGGGCCAGCGCGCCTGTAAACGGGGCCACGTCTTCCATCAATACCCTTCTGTAATTGACGATCAAATTTGCCATTGGGTTCATCAGGAAATAGTCGCGATGTTCCGGTATAAAAACATCTTTGTAGCTATAGAAAATTCCGGATCCGAACATAAGCATCTTCAGAGCGGCGTCAACCAGATATTGCAGATCACGTGCAAAGGGAATGACGAAAGAGACAACAAAAGCCACGGCGACCGTTAGTAGCATCTGAGTCAAAATGATCGGAATCAACCATAGCCAACCCGGTTCAGGCATATAGCCATAAGCGAATAAAAAAACAAATAGAAGTACAAATACAGAAAGTTGTTTCACGAATGCCTGACCAATGGCCACCAATGGGAAGAAAGGCTTTGGCAAATACGTCTGACTGATCAAGCCTCGGCCTGCAATGATGGAGTTGCCGGCCTGGGTGACGCTTTTTGAGAACCACAACCAGGGAACGATTCCGCAGAGCAAAAATGCAACAAAATCTTCGGTTCCGCGATGCAGCAGTATATCGAAAACGATGTAATACACGCCCATTTGAAGCAACGGTTCCAGTAACCACCACGCATAACTCAGATAACTTTGGGACGCTTCTGAGCGCAAATTAAGCCGTACCTTGATGAAGACAAGTTGCCAGAACATGGTTGTTTGTCTGAGCTGATTTGAATGTTTGCCTGACATCACTTAACCGGGGCGCTCCATATTATTGTCGTATGACGGCAGATAAGCTTCACCTGTTGTGAAACCATTTGCCAAAACGTGATTTTTTTACTTCGGGTATTTCCCGTGCCGAAAAACGGCTTGAGCACTTTTCATACAAATCAATGTCCTTTTGATTGAGCTTGTAAAACTGGTTAAGTTGCGATTGCGAGAGTTTTTTCGCAAATTCGGATCCACCGCCCAACTTGTCCGTATTTGCTTTCAATTCTCTCAAACCAAGGCCCATAACAGCATTTAAATAGATTAACGATTCAGTATAGTGTTCGGTAATCCCGATAATTGCTTCCTTAGGAATATTTTGAAGAAGTCTGGATTGAAGATTGATAATATTGCCTTTTTTAATAAACTCATCGAATGAACCGACGTAAGCTCTGTGCCTCACTAGGTGGAGGTATTCAGAGCATGCCCTCTCCAACGGGTCTCTGACAAAAGCGATGATATTGTTAGGCTCAAAGTATGACAGGTATTTTTTAACCGGAAAATGACCTATCAACACTTTTGCTCCACCATCGGACAGTGACCTAACCAACGCTTCCGGACTTACATTTGCATCGCTGTACAAATGTGATCGTACGGCATCTGTTGTGGCATTGGCATTTACGCCATAATCTCGAATGACATCTTTTTCACCAAAAGACTTTTCAAGAGCCCGCCGAAAGCTGGTACCTGCAGTTTTCGGCACATGCACGACCAAAAGCATATCGGAAGTCAACTTCATATGTTGCAGCTTTCAAATTCCAATTCAGATGTTAATAACCAACGTTTCAATTAACTAAACAGATTGGGTCGAGCCCGATCACGCGCAAAGCAGGGATTATAATAGAGATGCACTAAGTTTTGTTAGTTTCCAACGACACATTTCCGTCCGGTCTGACGGCCAATAGTTTGTAGTCTACGTAAATCGATTGAGCATTTGTAAACAACCTTGAGTTGACCAATTGATTAGCATATTTTAGTTTTAAATCTATTTTTGCTGCGTTGGGAAGAGTTGAATTCAAATGGCTGCGCTCGTGGCGGCTGTCAACTTTCTCAAGTCTTGCTTTAATCTGTTGATCCACACTCGGATTGAATCGAGTAGCAGCGAATTTCTGACCAAACCGGCTATTGATCAATTGAACGCATTCATCCGGGCGCTGAATGACATCTTCAAAACGCAATATCAAAATCTGGCTCCTGTATTTCCATAGCTGACGATAAAAATGTGCATAGCTTGCAAGGGCAATAGTGACGTTCAACTTGCCATCCCAGGCCAACACCGAAGTAACACTATCCGTTGGGTTGCGAATCAGTAGCACAGTTGGCACATTTTTATTTATCGCCCGTTTCATGCTACCTGCCAGATGCGAATGATGCGCGACATTTATACCCCGGTTCCACATCAGGAAAGCCGATACAAAATACGTGTTTCCAGAACGCGGATAGCCCTCAATACAAATATCAGTGGCAGAATCAGTCAGGCGCGGATACCGACTCCTGAATAGCTGAAAAAGCGGCAACGTCATCCGATAATTACCCGCCATTGAGCCCAAAAACAGTACATTCTTTTTAATTTTCCTAAACACCTAATTATTGTATCGCTTTGTAGCCGGCACAAATACAGTACAATTCCGAAACGGAAAAATATTCAAAGATAGATATGTAAATGGGGATTCAGCATTGACCAAGCGAGCGTTAATCACAGGAGTTACCGGGCAGGATGGCGCCTACTTAGCCGCTTTGCTATTGGAAAAAGGCTATGAGGTTCACGGTATAAAACGACGTGCATCATCGTTTAATACTGATCGTATTGATCATCTTTATCAGGACCCGCATGTTGAAAACCGCAATTTCATCCTGCATTACGGTGATATGACAGATTCGACCAATTTGATACGGATTGTGCAGGAATGCCAGCCTGATGAAATCTATAATCTTGCGGCACAAAGTCATGTGGCAGTCTCTTTTGAAACACCTGAATACACTGCCAACACCGACGCCATGGGGCCGTTACGGTTACTTGAGGCGATTCGACTACTCAAACTGACAGACAAGACCCGTTTTTACCAAGCGTCGACCTCTGAACTTTACGGTCTGGTCCAGGAGTCTCCGCAGACCGAGAAAACGCCGTTTTATCCCCGATCCCCCTATGCAGTGGCTAAGCTTTACGCCTACTGGATCGCGGTTAATTATCGCGAGGCGCATGGCATTTATGCTTGCAACGGCATCCTCTTCAACCATGAATCACCCATCCGCGGTGAAACTTTCGTGACCCGTAAAATCACCCGGGCACTGGCACGAATTCAATCCGGCTTGCAGGAAACGCTGTATCTGGGCAATCTTGATGCAAAACGGGATTGGGGCCACGCGAAGGACTTTATTGAAGCGCAATGGATGATTCTTCAACAAGCGGAGCCTGATGATTACGTTATTGCCACCGGCCAGCAGTACTCAGTGCGTGAGTTTGTTGAAAGCGCGGTCGGCCACCTGGGCATCACATTGGCCTGGGAAGGTACCGGTCTTGATGAAGTTGCGCGCGTTGCAAGTAATTCTCAAGCGATCGGGCCAAAGGTCGATGACATTGTGGTGCGTATCGACCCACGTTATTTCCGCCCCACCGAAGTGGCATCGCTTTTGGGGGATGCGTCCAAAGCAAAACAAAAACTCGGTTGGCAACCTAAAATACCATTCGCCGCGTTGGTTGAGGAAATGATCAAAAAGGATGTTGAAATTGCCCAACGTGATGCCATCATCGCAAGGGAAGGTTTTCATGTCTTCAACCATCACGAGTAAAAAAATATATGTGGCGGGCCATTCGGGGATGGTCGGTTCTGCATTGGTTCGAAAACTTGCATCTGCCGGCTGCAAAAATCTGCTGCTGGCAACACGAAGTGAACTGGATCTGGAAAACCAACAGCAGGTCAATGGCTTTCTGCAGCTCGAAAAACCAGACCTTATATTGTTGGCTGCTGCCCGCGTTGGCGGTATCCAGGCCAACAACAGGCACCCTGCCCGCTTCATCTATAGTAATTTGATGATCGCAGCCAATGTGATCAATGCCGCCCATCTGGCTGACATACAAAACCTGCTGTTTCTGGGCAGTTCATGTATATATCCGGCCCAGGCACCGCAGCCCATGTCTGAAGCTTGTTTGTTGACGGGTAAACTGGAGCCGACCAATGAACCCTATGCCATTGCCAAAATTGCCGGTATAAAGCTGTGCGAGTCCTATAATAGAGAATATGGACGCGACTATCGCTGCGTGATGCCCACCAATCTCTACGGCAGCCATGACAATTTCGACCTGCAATCCAGTCATGTACTTCCGGCTTTGCTCCGCAAGTTCCACGAGGGTAGAATACGCGGCTTGCCATCGGTTGAGATTTGGGGTACGGGCAGCCCTCGCCGGGAGTTTCTACATGTAGATGATCTGGTGGAAGCCTGTTTGTTTGTTACTTCTCTGTCAAAAGACACGCTCGCCGCACACACTGATCCGCGCCTGTCACATGTCAATATTGGTACGGGTAAGGATATATCGATCAGCGAATTGGCAGAATTGATAAAAGAAGTTGTGGGCTATGAAGGCAGTGTCACCTACAACCAAAGCTATCCAGACGGTGTAAAACAAAAACTACTGGATGTTTCCATTATTTCAAAGCTGGGGTGGAAGGCCAAAATCGCCTTGAAAGATGGCATTTCAACAACGTATCAGTGGTTTGAAGATCAACAAGGAAAGGGATAAACAGCATGCGAATCTCGGTAATTGGCAGCGGTTACGTCGGACTTGTCAGTGGAGCGGGTAGCCAAGTTCAAACTTACCCAGCCCCATATCAGTCCAGCCCTCGACAGCTTTAAGAAGTACGATGTAACTAATATTGATGATCCCACCCACAACTCGTTTTTAAACCTGTATCATTCTCACCAGGTAATCACAGCAGTTCAACATGAGCAAAACCATACTAGTCACCGGCGGTGCAGGCTTTATTGGCTCCCACACTTGCGTCGTCCTGTTGGATGCCGGCTTTGAGGTGGTAGTGCTGGATAATCTCAACAATAGCGATGTGACCGTCATCGCACGGATCGGACAAATATGTGGTCGTGAACCGACCTTTATCGAGGGCGATATACGCGATACCAAGCTGCTTGATTCAATTTTTGATACATATTCGATCTCTGCCGTTATTCACTTTGCCGGCTTAAAGGCGGTCGGAGAATCCGTCGAAAAACCGTTGATTTATTATGAGAACAACGTTGGCGGAACATTGGATTTACTCGCTGCGATGCAGCGCACCGGGGTAAAAACCATGGTATTTTCCTCATCGGCTACCGTATATGGCGATCCGGCCAAGGTGCCCATCACCGAGGAATTCCCACGTTCTTTCACCAATCCCTACGGCGCCTCCAAACTGATGGTGGAAGACATTCTGGCGGACCTGTACACAGCAGAGCCCGGTTGGCGTATCGGCCGTTTGCGTTATTTCAACCCGGTTGGAGCGCACAAAAGCGCCTTGATCGGGGAACAACCCATAGGTACGCCCAACAACCTCATGCCTTTTATTTCACAGACCGCCGCCGGGCTGCGGGAAGAACTGAGTGTATTTGGCAACGACTATGAAACCAGGGACGGCTACGGTATACGCGACTATATTCACGTCGTAGACCTGGCACGCGGCCACCTCGCAGCGTTGGATTATCTGGACCAAAACGCGGAATTACTAACCGTCAACCTCGGCACTGGCCGTGGCGTATCTGTGCTTGAGATGATCAATGCCTTTGAAGCCACCAATGATTGCAAGGTGCCTTACAGCGTTACCGCCCGACGCCCCGGTGATAGCGCGAGGTGTTGGGCAGATACCAGCCTTGCAAACCGTCTGTTGGGCTGGAAGGCAGAACTTACACTGGAAGATATGTGTCGTGACGCATGGAAATGGCAAATGCGGGATCAACAGGATGAGCAAAATCAATAAAAGCAAGATGGACAAATGACTATCGGTGACATTCAATTGCCGCACGAAAAATTATCGGAAAGTTAAGCAATGGGCACTCCCCTATCTTTGAGCCCGGACTGGACGAAATGCTGGTCAATAATGGACGGCCGCAATATCTGGCCACAAAGTGCAGCATTACGGCTCGGATTCAATTACCACGCGATCGCCTGCCCTATCAGCAAACAGGAAGTGCGCGAGGCTAAGGCGGCGCTATGGCGTCGGTCGCATCATCTCGCATTTTCAAATGCAATCTTTAGCAATTTCTGGTTTTTAAGTAACACCTTTTTTACCTGTTGAAATGCAGGGTATTCACCATGTTCGCTTTCGAAACGTTTTTTAGCGCGTTCAAAGGCGTCAATTACGCCCTCAGATAATTTACCTATAATATTTTCAAACTGAATGAAGGAGATGGCACAGTCATCCGCGAGTTGTTCCCAGTGACGCCGTTTTACCTTATGGATGTTACTCTCGCCACCAATAGACATTGCTAGATTATGATTAAAGACATGGCTTGGCCAGGCATGAATTGCAATCAAATCATAGAATGGGCTAAGTCGAGTTGCATTATCCAGCCCATATAAGAAAGAAAGGTTCTTTGCATGGGCATCAGCATTGCCAACCAGGTAGTTAAAGACCTGCCATTGGATTAGTCGCGGTATATCTTGTAAGGGTTGTGTTGAATGCCTTTGTACAAGCTTCAAACATTCGGCAAAGCCTGGACCGCCTTCATGTTCGTATTTGTTCTGATTTGACCTGCCACTTGCCTGGCAAAAGTCTTCTTGATGCAACCGAGCCAGGCCACCATCTATGGCGACGCGGTCATATCGCTTTGCGAGTGAAAAAGATTCGTTACCGTGTGTATGGTAATTGATTTCACAAGCATCAAGTTTTAGTTCATTTGCTGTCCAGGTTGTGATGGTTTCATAAGCGGGGACATGGCTCACATCCCGTAATCGATATTTTAGAATATGTGTTGAGGCGGAGTTACCAAGCGGAATCAAGACCTGACCATCCTCGTATTTCACAGGGACTTTATCCTGAGCACCTGCAAGTGAGAAACGAGGCGCTGAGTCGCTTTCTTCAACCACGGCCCGTGGGTTTCGTTTAATGAGCAACCGGGTTAAATCGCTATCACTTAACCGTCCAGCCACTGATCAGAGTACTGAAAGCCCATATCGTTCTTGCCATCACGCCATAAGTAACCGACATGACTACGATTGCACCATACATTCAGTTTGTCCTTATGCATCGATCAGGTCTGCCCTGCTGAGCCGGTAGTTTTTGGGTGAGACAGCCACCTCCAATCCATAGATTTTCAATGCCTTCAGTGCTCTGCCGATCTGGCTATTATTCCCCCGCTCAAATTCAGAGAGAAAGCGTAGCCCAAGTCCTGATATTTGTTTGACAGTTTCCAAGGTTGCCTTCTGCTTTTTGCGGTGCTGACGGGCTAGTTGACCTATGGCCTTTATGTCTGCAATCGCGCCATAAGGTGAATGAATATCAAGAGAGTTTCTTGGGTAAATGTGTAGACTCAGACCTAGCCGGTTTATGTACTTTAGTGTTTTATCCAGGAAGGCTGTTTCTTTGCCGCGCTCGATTTCTGAGATAAAACGTTGACCAAGTGACACAAAAGCACTGGCGTTGTTGATAGTCACCGCCTGCTCCTGACGTGATTCACGAAGGTAGCGCCCTAATTCAGCGGTGTTATCAATATGCCTTACTTTTGTTGCTGTGTTACTTTTACTCATTACCATTACCGTTACGGAAAAAACAAACATTTAGATGGTAAAATGTTCAAATCGTTACCGATACGGAAATTTTAGTGATTTACAGGCCAGGATGCAATAAATATTACCGATACGGAAAAATCAGGGCGCCGCGCGGCCTTGCAAGAGTTGCTTGTAATCGAAGACGGTATCTTGTATCACGTTTGGCTTGGGCAGCCTGCCATACGCCGCCGCTGCCCTATCGTCTCGCTACATTGGCTGAGATTCAGGGGTAATCAGGTACAGTGTTGAATATAAGAAAGTGTTCGTGCAACTGTAACTTTTTATCCAACTGTTTGACGTCCTATGGCACGGCAAGTAAAACCATGCCCCAGTGCCACTTCCTGCGGCCAGATATTCCGTCCATCAACCAGGATTTTCTAGCGCATTTCCTTAGAAAGACGATCATAATCCGGTACCCAATACTGTTTCCACTCAAGGCAATGGTGGCTGCTCAGCGTATTCGCCCACGAATGATGTCCCCCATCAGCAGTTAATATACGCATTTTTCCTCAACTCTTTCCCTTTGACACCCCGAATAATGATTGGACAGATAACCTTGTTAACCGGTTCTTGAGTCTCGAACGGCATCCAAAATATTTTGAGTAGTCGCCCTGGTTTTGATGCCTGGAATGTCAAATGGCGATGTTTTAGTTTTCTTTTTTGATTTCAATGAAAATAAAGCACCGTCTCTTCGACGAATTTCTATTTCCTCTTTTTGCGCCAGTACTAATAACTGGGAGAGGTTTTGGCGAGCTTCTGAATAAGTATATACCTTCATTTTTAAATTACTCCAGAGTTTCAATTTTGAGTTCGTTAGCTGTTTGCTTCATACGCCTATCAAGTGTGATCAGTGGACAAGACAGAGATATTGCACACTGTAAAAAGTATGCATCGTACGCATATATATTGAATCTTATTGCCAGCTTTAGCGCTGCCCGTATATCAATGCTGATCAGTCTGACGGGAATAGTGCTTGCTGTTTTTAGTGTTCTTAATGCTTCAGTGGTGGTGATTTGTTTGCGCTTTATCATTGCAGATAGTGCATTACCTATTTCATAGGGTAATATTTCTGGCGCCATTGCATCAGTGCCTGTCGTGAGCTGTATGATACGGCTTCTTTCTGGTTCATTCAGCGCAACTGCAAGGAAGATGTTTGTGTCTGACACGATATTCATGTAGACAATTGTACAACTCTAATCAGTATTTACAAGTGTGAGCCAACAAACCATTTGCAATATCGGACATGGTCGGACTTCCACGGCATCTGCAGTAAGATAGCTCTGGTCAGTATCACGCACCAACAAACCCCGGCGCGCCAGGTAGCGGCCAACACGATGCGCAATGGTGTGTGTTAGCTGGATAAGTTCATCATTGGTTGGGGCTTTAAGCCGATGAAATCCTGAGGTTCCATGCTTGTTGTCAGCGTAAACGCCATCAAGGAACAGCATGTGAAAGTGGCTGTGTGCATTAAGGGCACCGCCAAAACACTGGATCAGCGTGACTGCGCCAGTCCGTGCCGTGGCTTTGGTGTAACCGGCTTTGTGGGTCAGATGTGTGGCAATAGTGCGGTAGACGATGCCCAGCACCTTGCCCATGACGGCAGGTTGGCTGGCCGGACCTGTCCACTGATACCGTAATACCTTGAAGTTATAGCCAAAGATTCAGCAGTAGAAAATGCCGGCGGTGTGGTCGTCAGCATTTTTTGTATTGCTGAGAAACTTAAAGCTAGAATGGTCGCTTGTGTCTGATTGCAGGCATCGAAATCGGACTGATTGCGGTGATCTCTACTGGATATTTTTCGACATAATTTAGATTTGTCACTTCCACCGATTCAATTTTACACAATGAATATGCCTTTACATGGCCCGCTTCCCGCTCATACCCATAGAATAACCGGTTGCCTTCACTGGAGCGCCTGAAAGACAGGGGTTCGATTGTTCGTAGTTTGCCGTGGTAGCCCAATGAAACACAAACACGGTTTGCAGCGGCGAACTGAATGCGTTGCAGTTTAGGTTCTATCGTGAATCACATCATAAAGATCTCTAGGTCGGGCTCTTTGTGCCAGCGCTCGTATTTTTTCAGCAATGACTTCTTCAAATGCATAGCATCTTGCCTTTATCCCATCAACCGGATCATCGGAAAACGGGTGGTGCACACTCTTTTTAACAGTTTCAAGAACCAAAATTTCGTCAGTGGTCAGATCAAGTTTGATACTTGCCACGCCACTTTTTCGTCTTAGAGGACCGTTAAAATGAATTTTCCCATGCGCCGAGAGTTGGCCATTAGCCTTTTCTCTGATTTTGAAAGTGAATCGGTCACTAAAAATTCAATACCGAGCTCAGTTGCCATTTTTAGAACTTCATTCTTCTCGATCATAGAGAGTTTTCCATGATTGGGACGTCTTCAATCGCCACTTCGAAACGGTGCAGGTCGAGGCTGTTGCAGAATCAAAGATTGAGGACCCTTCCGACATGTTCTCACGTAATACCGATAAGTGGTCCTCGTCTACGGAAAAGTTGGTTTCGAGTAAAAAACCCAGCCGCTTAAAAATTGATTTGTTTCCGATCCGCAGTATGTAACTCAGGAGCAAATCGAAATCATAATAGTCCGACTCAAAATACTCAGAAAATACATCGTTGACGATGGTCATACCACCCACCAAATTCGGATCATCAAACAGATCAACTATGGTTTTAGTGGGATCGCTGATGGAAATTTTAGTGCTGCCAATCCAAATGGTTTTTAAACCAAAGATTTTGTGCTCGACAACTGTTTTTATGCGAAACCTTACGCCCCCGTGCGCTGGATTGCGATTTTTGACTTTCTTGCGTGTGAAATAGGTGACAGTTTCGATTATCTGTTCAGACAAGTCCCAGTGCTTAACGGCATTGAATCCACCAATATAGCCGGGGCCATAGATCGCCTCAGCAATCAAGAAAGGTTCTTCCACGACTGGCTCAGTACCGGTTGACGATAGCGAGATGGGCAAATAGACTCCCCTTTTTACCCGATGTACCCAACCGTGTTTATTCCACCGAGCAAGTAATCGCCCGGATTCCTGAGTGGGAACCTGCAGCACTTCCGCGACAATTTTAGGCGTGATGACGCCTGCATGCTGCTCCAACACCCGGCTGAGTTTAGAGCGGTACACCTTACCGATTCCTGAAAGCTGACTCCATTTAGTACATAATGGAATCTGTTTTTCCAAATTGTGACTCATTATGGAAAATATAGATCGAATAATTAGATTTCCACTCGGAAGTTTTTTTCTTTTTGGACCTCGGGGTACAGGAAAATCGACATTATTGAGAAAACGATTTCCAAAGGCTTTGTACGTCGATCTGTTAGACCCTGAACGATACCGCTCTTTGCAGGCCCGCCCGGAGCGTCTTGGTGAACTGATCGCGGGTTCGCCGACTGCGGATACTGTCATCATTGATGAGATTCAACGTGTACCGGAGCTGCTCAATGTCGTTCACGCTGTATTGGAATCGCAGCAGCACCCAAAATTTATCATGACAGGCTCCAGTGCCCGCAAACTACGCCGGCATGGCACCAACCTGCTGGGTGGACGTGCAGCCAGCCGTTCTTTACATCCGTTTATGGCCTGTGAGCTGACTAACTTTGAACTGGATGAGGCATTACAAAGGGGTATGGTACCGCTGATTCTCGATTCACCTGATCCCGATGACACACTGGCCGGCTACGTCAACCTGTACCTGGAACAGGAGGTCCAGCTTGAGGGGCTGACCCGAAACGTCGGAGCATTTTCCCGCTTCCTGGAGGCAATGAGCTTTTCTCATGGTACGGTCCTGAATACATCGGCCGTGTCACGGGAGTGTGAAGTTGAAAGACGAACGGTAGTTAATTACATCGAAACTCTGGAGGACCTGTTGCTGGGATTTCGTGTTCCGGTTTTTACACGTCGGGCGAAGCGCAAAAACGTGTCACATCCGAAGTTTTATTTCTTTGATACCGGGGTGTTCAAATCATTAAGACCACGCGGACCACTTGATTCTGAAGCGGAGATACACGGTGCCGGGTTGGAGGGTCTTGTCGCCCAGCATTTACGCGCCTGGGTTGATTACTCCAAGGGACGACATGTATTGAACTATTGGCGCACTCGCGGTGGCAGCGAAGTTGATTTCGTTGTGTATGGCGAGATTGGATTTTATGCAATTGAAGTAAAACACGCCCGGCGTGTGGACAATACTGATCTACGTGGTCTTAAAGCCTTTCGTGAAGATTACCCTGAGGCGGAAACTATATTGGTTTACCGGGGCGATGAACGTCGACGTATCGATAATATCTGGTGTATTCCGACCCAGGAATTTCTATCCGGCATCCAGCCTGACAAAGTCTTACTTTGAAATTTTTTTTAATTAAGCTGCGGTGCCGATCCGCTTCAGCCGGTGATAGTGCGAGGTGTTGGGCAGTTACCGGCTTTAAGGGTGACATGATCTTCAACATTGAGTACCCTGATGGAACAGAACAAAAGCTTTTAGATGTATCCCTTAGAAGGCCTGCGTTCAACCTATCAATGGTATCTGGCACAGCAGGAACAATGAATACATGCGCATCTCAATAATAGGCAGCGGCTACGTGGGTCTGGTCAGTGGAGCAGGACTGGCTGAAGTCGGCCACAGTGTCATTTGTATGGACATAGATGCCCAGCGTATCGGAAAGTTAAGCAATGGGCACTCCCCTATCTACGAACCCGGACTGGACGAAATGCTGGTCAATAATGTTGAGCGCCGGCAACTTATATTCACAACCTCAATGGAAGACGCGACAGAGCACGCAGAAGCCATGTTGATTGCCGTGGGCACTCCGCCATCCGAAGACGGTTCCGCTGATCTTGTCCACGTACTGACGGTGGCGAGCAATATTGGCAATATTATGACCAGGCCTCTGTTGGTGATCGTTAAATCCACTGTACCGGTCGGCACCTGCAACAAGGTTAGAGCCGCAATCCAGGCGCAATTGGATATCAGAAAGGTCGACATAACTTTTAACGTCGCTTCCAACCCGGAATTTCTGGCAGAAGGCGTCGCCCTGAAAAACTTCATGAATCCGGATCGCATCGTATGTGGAGTAGAAGATGAACACAGCGAATCGATATTGCGGGAAATGTACGCTCCATTTAACCGTAATCACGAAAAAATATTTTTCATGGATGTTGCCTCGTCCGAGCTGACCAAATACGCCGCCAACGCCATGTTGGCCACTAAAATCAGCCTGATGAACGAACTGGCCAATATCGCAGAGCTGGTGGGTGCAGATATTGAAAAAGTCCGCAAGGGCATCGGTTCGGATCCCAGAATTGGTTACTCATTAATTTACGCCGGCCCTGGTTATGGTGGTTCCTGTTTTCCAAAAGACGTACGAGCACTTGCACACACTGCTAAAGAAAACGGCTTTGAAGCGCGCGTGCTAAACGCAGTTGAGGACGTCAATAACCAACAAAAGCAGCACCTGTTTGGCATCCTCAACAAACATTTTAACTCTGGTTTAGAGGGTAAAAATATCGCAGTGTGGGGTATTTCTTTCAAGCCCAATACAGACGATATGCGCGAAGCGCCCAGCCGTGTGCTGATCGAAGCTTTACTCGGTGCCGGTGCCAGCGTGCAGGCGCATGATCCAGAAGCCATGGAAGAAGCGATGTTGCTTTATGGCGACAACGCCAACTTTAGCGTGCATGAAAAGCAATATGAGGCAGCCAATGGCGCTGATGCCCTCGTATTAGTCACCGAGTGGAAACACTACTGGATTCCCGATTTTGAAAAACTGGCGTCGATTATGCGTGAAAAAACCCTGGTGGACGGCCGTAATATCTGGCCACAGAGTGCAGCGTTGCGGCTCGGATTCAATTACCACGCAATTGGTCGGCCTTCCGTTTTAGTGTGAGAGTAATGTGACGAAGACCGGCGCATCCTAAAAGTGCCGGTCTCGTGAACTGCAGTTATTAATGCCCTATCCGCTCCAGCTGGTAACTGCCGTCAATCACACGCTGCCACCAGTTCTTATTGTTCAAATACCACAACACTGTCTTACGAATACCGGACTCGAAGTCCTCATCAGGCGACCAGCCTAGCTCCCGGTTAATTTTGCTGGCATCTATAGCGTAACGCTCATCATGACCCGGGCGGTCCTTGACAAACGTAATCAATTCTTCGAAATGGCCGATGCCGGCAGGTTTGTCTGTCACAGCATCGTCCAATATGGCACAAATCGTTTTAACGACATCGATATTCTTCTTCTCATTCAAACCGCCAATATTATAAGTCTCACCCACAACACCTTCGGTCAGAACTCGATACAACGCACGTGCATGATCATCCACATACAGCCAATCGCGAATCTGGCTGCCATCGCCATAAATCGGCAATGGTTTTCCTTCCAATGCGTTCAGGATCATATGAGGGATTAGTTTTTCTGGAAACTGATGAGACCCATAATTGTTTGAGCAATTGGTCACCAGAATAGGGAATTTGAAAGTGCGCCCCCAGGCTCTCACCAGGTGGTCGGATCCCGCCTTGGTGGCGGCATACGGCGAACTGGGGTCGTATGAGGTGTCTTCCCGAAACA
>Ga0105054_10002774_pt1 | contig 27700 bp, 28 predicted proteins | sample BON02_FD_78091 | JGI IMG/M metagenome (GOLD analysis project Ga0105054, IMG submission 78091) | Freshwater microbial communities from Lake Bonney liftoff mats and glacier meltwater in Antarctica - BON-02 (megahit assembly) | ecosystem: Environmental > Aquatic > Freshwater > Ice > Glacier...
CGGACCGCAACACCGACAAGATGTGTTGACGTTCGGTCTCACACAGTGCGTTGACCGGCGATGGCCGCGGTTTGGGTGGACCGAGTTTCGGTGGTTGGAGGCGCCGGTAGTGCGTGGCACGCGACCGGCCCAACAGCGCGGCCGCCCGGCGTGTGCACGTCGCGTCGGCGAGGTCGTCGAAGTGGTCGTCGATCACCGTGTCGACCTCGGCTCGGTGTCCGCGCTCTCGGAGATGAGCTCCAAGAGCGCGTGTGCTTTTCCCGTGATCTCCAAGGCGAGCTTGGTGCGTTCGAGTTCGTGCTCGAGGCGGGCGTTGCGCCGGCGGAGCCGCTCCACTTCGAGCTCTGCCGCGGTGCGTTTCGCCGGTCGCTGCTTCGATGCCAGGCCATCGGCGCCGGCCTGGTCGCGTTGCTTGGGCCACTCCGACAGGTGCGAGGAGTACAAGCCCTCACGGCGCAAGAACGCGCCCCGTTCGTCGCTTCCCTTCGCCAACGCGTCGTACTCCTCGAGGTACGCCAACTTCTCGGCGGCGGTGAACCTCCGGCGTCTCGGCCGTGCTGAAGGATTCTCGATCTCATCCACCCCGCCAGTTTGGGCGCGACGAATCTGATCTGCAGACGACATGGTCATGATGTTCGGGTGTCCGTTTCTCGCCCTGAGGAGTGATGATCCGCTACACGCGGTGTCTCACCTCACCCTGACAGACAGAGGACTCAACGGCAGTGACTCAAACTCCACGCTGAATTGAAGCGCATCACCAACTTCTCCGTGACCACGAACGCCCCGCGGTCCGGCTTGGTGACGACAGCCGAGTGGGTGCGGTTGGTGACGGGGCCTGTGTCCACGAAAGCGGTGGTGCTGGCGGCAGTTGCGGGTGAGGCAAAGCTGAGAAGCACCGTCGGGGCCCAGGCGGCGCCGACCGCGAGCCCGGTGCCCTTCAGGAAAAGGCGGCGCGACGGTGGGACCACCGGCTCATCGCTTGTAGCCGGACCATCGCACTTACCGTCTCCGTCGTAGTACCAGGGAACCGCCCGAAACGATGACGGCACGCGCCCATCATTCGCGGGCGCACCGTTCACGCGCCCTTCCTCAACGGCTCGGCCGGCTTCGGGCTCGACGAATGCAGCCTCATCGTCACCGGACCCGTGCCATCCGGGTGGAGAGCCGCCCCTCCCCCACGCCGGATCCCACCGAGCCCTGTGACCGCTACGCTCGCCCGGTCCGGGGAGTGGCGCAGCTTGGCAGCGCGCCTGCTTTGGGAGCAGGAGGCCGGGAGTTCGAATCTCCCCTCCCCGACCACATCTGACCTGGGCTTTTGTCCTGGAGCGACCTTCGGGTCAGACCAGTTGACACCGGGCCGTCCACCGAAGCGGCAACCCCGAGCCGGCATGGTGGCGAGGACAGACTCTCGAGACCGCACGGTCTCCATCGACGCTATCCTTACATTCATCAATCTGTAAGGAGACAGCGATGGAGATTGCGGCGAGGATGAGTTCCAAAGGGCAGGTCACCGTCCCCAAGGCCGTTCGAGAGGCGCTCGGAATCGGCGAGGGCGACGATGTGGTGTTCCGCGTCGAAGGCAACCGGGCCGTGCTCGCACGAACCCCCGAGTTTCTGTCGCTGGCCGGCGCCATCGCCGTCCCCGCCGCCAAGCGCAACGTCGCGTGGGACGACGTCATCCGCACCACGCGCGGACGCCGGGCTGCGACGCGTCGGTGAACGCGTTCGTCGACACCAACATCCTCGTCCGGCACCTGACCGGCGACCCGCCGGAGATGGCGAAGCGCGCGACTGCGTACCTCGCCGACGCGTCGGAGTTGTATCTGGCCGACCTGATCGTGGCCGAGACGGTGTACGTGCTCGAGTCGTTCTACAAGGCCCCACGCGAGCAGGTCGCCACTGCAATGCGATCCCTGGTGTCGATGCGTTCGGTTGTCACGGTGGACCCGGCGCTGCTGCTCCGTGCAATCGAGGTCTACGAGAACGACCGGCTCGACTTCGCCGAGGCCTACCTCGTCGCCTGCGCCGAGAGCACCGGCATCGGTCGGGTCGCCTCGTTCGACCGCGCCATCGACCGAGTCGACACCGTGGAACGCATCGACCCCTGAGCTCCTGCCCCGTCCCCGAACGAGCCGATCACCCGTATCACCCACTTCACGACCGAAGACCCCACCCCCTACAGGCTGCCCACCGTCGACTGCCGCTGCGGGACCCCACCTGGCGATGAATGCACCGGCACCGACCTCGGGTGGACCGCTCAATCGATGTGCCGTCAGACTCACGGGCGTGATGACCCGCCTTCGAGACCGGTTGAGGCGCGCCCGGCCAGCCCCGGCCGGAACCGAGGAGCCGCGCCTTCCCTACGGCGACCAGGCGGGGGTCCGGTCGTTCTCGATCAACCCCCGACGGGTCGAGCCGCTGGGCGGCACCGACGTCGTCGTCGCCAACCCGCGCCCGTTGCGCACGGTCGTCGACGGTCGACTGGTCGTCCTCGATCGCACGACCGATGCCTGTCACGTGCTGAACCCCAGCGCCGGGCTGATCCTCGATGCGGTCGACGGCCACCGCACGGTGGACGACCTGGTGGTGCGGCTGCACGACGAGACCGGCGTGCCCTCCGAGGTGCTGCGTCCCGACGTGGACAGGGCCCTCACGTCGTTCCTGGCCCAAGGGTTGGTACGCCTGGCCGGAGAGGACGAACCCCCTGCCCCTCCCCCGCCGTTCTCGCCGGGCCGGCCAAGCCCGCAGGACGACCCGCGGGTCGGGCGTCGACGGCGATGGGCCCCGAGCGTCACCCGTCTACTGAGCCGGACGGTCCCGCCTTACACCGTTGGCCCGGTGCGCCTCGCCGGTACGAGCGTGGTCGCCCACACCGCCGACGCCGGCGTGGCGGCCCGACTCACCGAGATCTTCGCCCCGCTTCCGGCGGCCACGAGCGCCGAGCACACCGCCTGGCTGGTCGAACATGGCCAGGACGGTCCTCGCCGTTGGCGTCTGGTGCTCGACGGCGAGATGCGCGGGGCCCTCCCCGAGGCCACGGCGGCCGTCGAGAGCTTGATGGTGCAGCTCAACCTGGTGGTGGTGGCGGGGTCGAGCGGAGGCGTGCTCCTGCACGCGGGGGCGGTGGAGGTCGACGGGCGGGTAGTGGTGATCGCCGGAAAGAGTGGCCGGGGCAAGAGCACGCTCACCGCGGCGCTGGTGCAGGCCGGTTTCGCCTACCTGACCGACGAGCTGGTGGTGCTCGATCCGGCGACTCGACGGGTACAGCCCTACCCGAAGGCGCTCGATCTCTCGGCGGAGTCCCAGGCGTTGCTCGGGGTGGGCGGGGCCGACGCCGGCGTCGCCACCAAGAACCGGGTGGCCCCCGACCGTTTGGGAACGGTGTCACCGGGCGGAGATCTGGCGCTGTTGGTACTGCTGGCACCGTCGCAAGAAGTGAACGACGAGCCGCCAACGACGACTGCCACTCGCCTGACCCCGGTCGCGGCGCTCGTCGAACTCTTGCAGTCGACCTTTGCCGAGACCTTCTCGATTCCCGAGGCCATGGACGTGCTGGGCGAGATGTGCGAATTGGTCCCGGCGGTGGAACTCCCCCGCATGGCCGTGACCGATGCCGTGGAAGCGGTGCGCCGAGCACTCGGCTGAGCTTGCGTCGGGCGCCGCCACACCGGCCCGAGGTAACCTCCGGCCGGACAATTTTCGAACAGTTCGTTTCGATGCCGGGGATTCCTTGCCGTCGCCAAGGGCACCACTACTGTCGAAGGAGTTGAAGGCGCAAGTGCCCGACGAGTCAGGAGAACAGGTGAGCGCCACGCAGCGGACATCGACGGGTGGGTCGGCGCCGTCCGCAGTCCCGGCGCCGGTTCGTCTGGTGCAGCGCCGCCCCCGCGGCGCGTGATCCGCCTGGCCGTGAAGCGCGCCTTCGACCTGGTTGCGTCAGTGGCGATCCTGGTTCTGCTCTCCCCGCTCTACGCTGGCATCGCGGTGATGGTCTGGCTCGACGACGGCGGTCCGGTGATCTTCCGCCAGACGCGTCTGGGGCGCGACGGCCAGCCGTTCACGATGTACAAGTTCCGCACGATGGTGCGCGACGCCGAGCGCCGCAAGGCCGGCATCGAGCACACCAACGAGCGTCGGGGCCCGCTGTTCAAGTTGGCCGACGACCCGAGGGTTACCCGGGCGGGCAGATGGCTGCGCCGCACCAGCCTCGACGAGCTGCCCCAGTTCCTCAACGTGGTCGAGGGCACGATGAGCATCATCGGGCCCCGCCCGGCCCTGCCGGCAGAGGCGGAGCAGTTCCCGGCCGAGCTGCGCCGCCGTGAGCTGATGCCCCAGGGAATCACCGGCCTGTGGCAGCTCGACGGGCACACCGACCCCGACTTCGGCAAGTACACCGAGCTCGACCTGCGCTACGTCGACGAGTGGACGCTGCGCATGGACCTCGACATCTTCGTGCGCACCCCGGCGGTGCTGTGGCGGCGCTGCTTCGGCCCCCGGTGACATCGTCGAGCGCACCAGCGCCCGGTCGTAGACTCAGGCCTTCGTGAGTGACACCGGGACTACATCGGCGGCCCCCCCGCCTCTCGTCACCATCAAGCCGCGACGCTCCTGGCTGCCCGCCAGCCCGCTCGAGCTGTGGACGTTCCGCGAGCTCACGCTGCGGTTCGCCGCCCGCGACATCACGCTGCGCTACCGCCAGACGGCGCTCGGGACGATCTGGGTGATCCTGGTGCCGCTGCTCGGGGCGGGCATCCTCACCTTCGTGTTCGGCGGCGTGGCCGACCTACCCAGCCCTCCCGGGATCCCCTACTTCGTGTTCACGCTGGCCGGCATGGTGGCATGGACCACGTTCAGCCAGGTCACCAACCGCTCCAGTAGCTCACTGGTGGGCAATGCGGGGCTCGTGAGGAAGGTCTACTTCCCGCGCCTTCTTCTGCCGATCTCCACCGTGTTGTCGACCCTCGTCGACGCCGCGGTGTCACTGGCCCTACTGATCCTGCTCCTGCTCATCAGTGGAATCCGGCCCGGGCTCGGCGTCATCACCTTCCCGGTGTGGTTCATGCTCGTGGTGTTCCTCGCCCTCGGCATCGGGCTCATCGCGGGTGCGCTCATGGTGCGCTACCGCGACATCACCTACATACTCCCGGTGGCCATCCAGTTCCTGTTGTTCGCCAGCCCCGTGGCCTACACGCTGGCCTCGGTGCCCGCCGACGCCAAGTGGCTCTTCCAGCTGAACCCGCTCACCGCTCTCCTCGAAGGCATGCGCTGGTCGCTGATCGGCACCGAACGCCCGTCGGCATGGCTCGCGACCTACGCCACGATGTTCGCAGTGGTGCTACTGGCCGCGGGCGTGATGGTGTTCAGCCGTATGGAGAGGCAGTTCGCCGATGTCATCTGACCTGGCGATCCGCGTCGAGGGCCTGGGCAAGGCCTATTCGATCCGCCATCAACACAACGATCACGTGACCCTGGCCCAAGTTGCGCTGGAGAAAGCCAGGCACCCACTGCGACGTTCAGAACGCGAGGACTTCTGGGCATTGCGTGACGTGAGCTTCGAGGTGAACAGGGGTGAGGTACTCGGCGTCATCGGACGCAACGGCGCGGGCAAGAGCACCCTGTTGAAGCTGTTGACCCGCATCACCGGCCCGAGCGAGGGACGGATCGATCTGTGGGGCCGGGTCGGCTCGCTGCTCGAAGTGGGTACCGGCTTCCACCCCGAGCTCACGGGCCGGGAGAACATCTACCTCAACGGATCGATCCTCGGCATGAGCCGCAAGGAGATCGACCGCCAGTTCGACGCCATCGTCGACTTCGCCGGCGTGGAGAACTTCCTCGACACCCCGGTGAAGCGCTACTCCAGCGGGATGTACGTGCGGCTCGCTTTCGCCGTCGCCGCCCACCTGGAGACGGAGATCCTGCTGGTGGACGAGGTCCTCGCCGTCGGCGATCAGGATTTCCAGAAGAAGTGCCTGGGCAAGATGCACGACGTGGCCGTCGACGGGCGCACCGTCCTCTTCGTCAGCCATCAGATCGCCTCGATCACCCAGCTCTGCGACCGTGCGATCCTGCTTGACAATGGCGGAATCAGCTTCGGCGGCCCCGTGCTCGCCTCGGCCGAGGCCTACAACGCATCGATGCGCTCAGCACCGGCAATGGCGGAACGAAGAACGACCGGTCCCCTTCGGATCGATGACATCGACATCGATCCTGGTCCGGTTTCCGCGGAGGCACCAAAGAAGTTTCGATTCTCAGTCGTACCGATCTCGGACTTCCACGTGCCGTACTCCGTCTCAGCCCATGTCGTCGACCAGCGCGGAATGGTCATCGCCCAGTGCGACTCTCGCCTCGTCGGGCTGTGGCTCGACCCGGCCACCCCCCAAGACGTGACCCTCACGCTCCGCCAACCCTGGCTGCTGCCAGGCGAGTACCGGGTCGACCTCTTCGTATACAGCTCGGGCGTCATTGACTCGATCCAGGGGGCCGGCCACTTCACGGTGGGACCTTCGCTCCCTTACTCGGGTGCAGGAATCGACGAGGCGCTGGCCCTCTCTACTGTTCTGCCTGATTTTCTTTATTCTGCTTCATCATCGGCCGTAGAACTTGCCAGTACCCCCCAACACCCAGGGATCGGCGCGAGCGAGTGAAGCATTCACGAGGTTCCGCGAAGAGCAGTCGGGATGCCAACGCTTGAGACTCGCTTCCTACATCTTGCTCGGCGACCCTGCACGGCTCGTTCCTAGCATCAACTCTTACTACGAGCACGTCGACACGATGGTGGCCTCCTACGACCAGGACGGCTACTCCTGGGCGGGGGCAGACATCGGGCCGGAGATCCGCAAGTGTCTCCGCCTCCTAAAGAAGAACGACCCCGACGGGAAAGTGGTTTTGAGGCCCGGTTCGTTCTCCTGTCCGGGCCAACACCCCAGACTCGCCGACACCACCCAACGACAAACAGCTCTCGACGAGGCTTCGGAGGTAGGCGAGTGGGTGGTACCGCTCGACACCGACGAGATCGTCCCCGACGCCAACCACCTTGTGAGTGAGGTCCACTCGACTGCCGAGACAGACGCCGACGGCCTGGAATACTCCGCAAGTTAGATCTATGCACACGCCCGTGGTCGCTGGTTTCTCGAGCGCAGCACCCGAAGGCTCCGAATCTGGGACGCGGTACCCGGCCCGGTGGCGGTCCGGGCCGGCACCAAACTGCAGAATTGCCGTCAGGCTGAGATCAGGTGCCGTCGCCTGGCAATGGCCTCGTCGCCAGGAGCCGGACGACTGGCGCTAGACCATGCGATTTTTCACTCCTCTATGGTCCGGTCGGAGGAAGCAATACGCCGAAAAGCGTCGATCTCCAGCCACGCCACGGAGTTCGACTGGAATCAGATTCTTCGCCAATGGGACCTCGCAGGACGGCGCCCTATCCAGACTCTGATCCGATCGGCGTCAAGGCCAGCCTTCGAGCACTACCGGCTTACCCGTCTTCCCAAACCCTACGGAGCTGACCTCGTGGCCCACGAGACCTCAGCCGGGGAACCAGTCGCACTTAGGTCCATCGAGCGGCTCCAACAGGGACCCCCCTGACATGCGGGTCGTGCTCCTTACCGTCAGCTCCCTCACCGGGCCGATCAACCAGAGAGACGGCTTCGCCCAGCGCTACGAGACCCTGGTCACGCTGCTCGACCAACAAACCGAGCTGCTCGTTGTCGAATCCACGCCGGCGGGAGCAGGGACTCCCCCGGCGCAGGAGCGGCCCAGGGTGCACCAAACCTCGCGGCCGAACGACATCGTGGACCTCTCGCGCAAGGGTCGACTCCACCTGACGGCGAAGCGGCTCTTCCCCCGTCTGCTCGGCCCACCCCGCTCGGAACCATGGCAGCTCGCTGCTCTCGACGCCGTCGAGGCCTGGAAACCCGATGCGGTCGTAGCAATCGCGCACAGCGGAATGGACCTTTGGGCCGAGGTGTGTGGCGCCTTCCCGACAGTCGTCTTCGCCGAGGAGAAGATGGCAACACCGGACGTATCACGCAAGGGCCGAGCCTTCGATCGTCTCGAAGAATGGGCGCAGCGACACACCGAGCCGGCGCCAGCAGCGGTCGTTGTGATCTCAGCGCAGGAAACGAAATGGGCAAAAGAGCTCTACCCCCACTCGCCGGTCCTGGTCCTCGAGCATGTGGTCGATGTCGACTACTGGGCCTGCGTTCCACCGCCCCGACCAACCAGCATCGACGTGCTGTTCGTGGGGCGCCTTGATCACCCACGCAACAGCGACGGTCTTCTCGCAATCGCTCGGGCCACCAGCGCCCTTCGACCGTCGTCACCGCTGACCTTCACGGCTGCTGGCGTCGCTCCACCTCAGCCGGTGATCGCAGCACTGACCGAAGCGGGCGTCGAGTACGTCGGTGCTCCCGAGGACGTTCGACCGCTTTACGGGCGCGCCTCCATTGCACTCGTCCCGCCCTTCGTCGGTGGCGAAGCGAAGACCACGATCCTTCAGGCGTGGGCGATGAGTGTGCCGGTCGTGACAACGGCCACTGCGGCTGCATCGCTGTGCGTCAGCCATGGGGGTGAGGTCCTTGCGGCCGACACGCCAGCCGCGGTGGCTCGGGCCCTCATCGAACTGCGTTCTCAGCCTGGACTGATGGCCGAACTGGTAGAGCGCGGCACGCAACGGCTCTACCGGCACCACTCTCGTACTGCGTTCGACAAGCAGCTGCATGCCGCCCTCGATCTCGCCCGGCGAGGCCCCAAGCCGGCTCCCTGAGCGGCCACCACTTCGACGCGCAGCAGCGCTCACTCGAGAGCGGACTGCGCCTCGAACGCCGGGAACTCCCGCCAGAGCGCGATGCGAAGCGTGGCTGCTGCGTCACGGCGAATATGAACCGTGCCGTCCGAGAAGCGGGCCGCAAGCACACCGCGCTCGTCCGCATAGTCCGCGTAGGTATCGATGAACGGGAGCTCGAAACGACGGCACGCTGCCGCCAGCTCTGCGTTCACGAGACGGGTCCACTCGACTCGCTCTGCGATCGAACCGTTGGTCGGGAAGGCTGGATCGGGGTCGAGGAAGTCCGACGGCGGAACGACGCTCGCCACAGCACCGAACAAGCCGGTCCTCGACGCCAAGGCCCGGGTCTCCGCAGCAAGGCGTTGAGCAAGGAAGCACGCGAGTTCTTCAGGGCTCCCGAACCCAGGCCACTGGGGGCCGAAGTGGACGCGCACATCGATCTCCCCGAAGACCATCAAGACGACATCGCCAGGGCGGATCACCGCTCGTGCCAACCCAGCGTGGAACCGAAGCGGCGGCCACTCTCCGAACGCAGCACCAACGATGAGGCGGCGAAGCTCGTCCGGCCGTCCCACCCGATACGCCGTGACTGGCCCGACATGCAGAGCCACGATCCCATTGCCACCGAACGACGCACTGTGACTGTCACCGATGGCGTAGACACGCGGACCCGAGGTCCGCTCAGCGTAGGCACGAAGCGCCACCGCTGTTTCACGGACTCGCTTCTTGATGCTCGACACGACGTCATCATGAATGGGGAGCGAGGTGAGCTCCAAGTCAGACGGCATCTGCATGGTCGCGGTCCGGCACATCCGAGCGTTGGCCGCTACCTCGCCTAACCTCAGTCGGTGCCAGCTTTCGACCCCCCAGCCCGGAACCTCACTCTAGTTCCACCCTCAATGACCCAGGTGAGACCGTGAGCGGGCTTCCCTTTGAGACAGTGCACCCAGCGGGCTGACCATGGGACATGTGACCCACGGAATCCCCCTCGACCTCGCAACGCGCCTCGTCGAATCGCAGCAGCTACGGGCGGCAGTTGAGACCGGGACGTTCCGGGGCGACACCACCCTTGCCCTGCGGGCCCTCGTCAACGAAGTCTGGACCGTGGAGGCCGACCATGGGACCTACCTGGAGGTTGCTCCCCGGCTCGTTGGACAGCCTGGAATCCACCGCCTCGAAGGCTCATCTGACACCGTTCTGGCCTCGATCGCACCCGAGCTCACCATGCCCGCGCTCTACTGGCTCGACGCCCACTCCCTGCCGTGGGGCCACGCTTCGTCACCGTCCTCGACGACGTGATCATCGCCGTCCCCGAATCAGAGCGAGAGATCGTCGACGCATGGTGCCTCGAACACTCCCGTTCCCGCAAAGGGCTGGAGTACCACAGCGACCTGCTCCTCAAGGCCCAGGACCCGAAACCCGCCTACGCAGCGCGACTTCTCGGCCGAAGCCTTCGACGCCGGACAACCCGGTCCGTCCGGCGACTCACCGGCCACAGCCGATCGTGATCGAGGTGGCACCGCTCGACATCCGACGAACGGCACGTCGGTGACCACTCCCGCGTGCGAGCGAGCCCGGCCGCTCGCCTTCTACCTGCCGCAGTACCACCCGATCCCCGAGAACGACGAGTGGTGGGGGGCGGGCTTCACCGAGTGGACGAACACGGCCAAGGCCCGTAGACGGTTCCCCGGCCACGACCAACCTCACATTCCGGCCGACCTCGGCTTCTACGACCTGCGCGTCGCGGAAACGCGTGTCGCCCAAGCGGACATGGCGAAGGCCTACGGGATCGAGGGATTCGTCTACTGGCACTACTGGTTCGGCGGTCGGCGGATCCTGGAACGACCGTTCTCGGAAGTACTGGCCGCTCGTGAGCCCAAGTTCGGCTTCGCCCTCGGGTGGGCCAACCAGACGTGGTCTGGGGCCTGGCACGGAGCGCCGGACCGTGTGCTCATCGAACAGGACTACCCCGAGGACGACGACCGGGCTCACTTCGACCACTTGCTGCCAGCCTTCACGGACAACCGCTACGTCACGGTCGACGGCAAGCCTCTCTTCTGCATCTTCAGGCCCGAGCAGCTCCCCGACCCGGCGGCGTTCGTGGACCGCTGGCAACGGATGGCCACCGAGGCCGGGCTCCCCGGCCTGTACCTCGTCGCCGAGATGTCGGATCTCGTCGGTGCGGGCCCGATCTACCCCGATCCGTTCGCGGCCGGCTTCGACGCCGGACTGCACGTGCGGATCCCCGTCGACACCAGCCCGGCGGCCACGTTGCGCATGCGAACCATGCGCAAAGTCGGGTTCCCCGAGATCTACCCCTACGCCCGCCGCCCCGTCGAACGGCCCGAGTCGACCGAGGCGCGGCCGGTGCTGCCTTGCGTCTGCCCGAACTGGGACAACACGCCACGATCCGGGCGCCGCGGTCTCGTCGCCCACCGGTCCACTCCAGAGAAGTTCCGCGTCCACGTCGAAGACGCGGTCGAGCGGCTCTCCATACTGCGACCGGAGGAGAGACTCCTCTTCGTGAAGTCGTGGAACGAATGGGCCGAGGGCAACCACCTCGAGCCCGATCAACGTCACGGGCACGGGTACCTCCAGGCGCTGACCCGAGGCATCGGACACCGGTGACCGAAGCGGCCCGCCCTGACCGTTGGCGACCGCTGCGCATCGCCATGACGTCGTACTACCTCCCGAGCGAGAGCAAGATCGGAGCAGGCCACGTCGCCCACGGGCTGGCCCAGGCGATGGTCGACCGAGGACACCACGTCACGATGTTCAGCCCCTGTCGAAAGCCCGACGACGCCCGCTACGACCACGAGCTCGTCACCATGACCGGTTCGCTGCGGACGTTCCGCTGGGCCAACCGGATCCGCCAACTCGACCTCGTCGGCTTCGACATCCTCCACGCTCACGGCGACAACCACCTCCGCTGGCGTCGATCACCACCCGTGGTCCGAACCATGCACGGGTCGTGCTTCGCCGAGGCCCGCCACATCACCGGCGCAAAGGAACGCCTGCGCATGGTGGCGCTCGGGCTGACCGAGATCGTGGCCAGCCTCACCGCCACCACCACCGTCGCCGTGTCGGCCAACACCCGCCACTACTACCCCTGGATCAGGCGCGTGATCCCCAACGGCGTCGACCTCGACCTCTTCCGTCCGGGTGACAAGGAACCTGAGCCGACGATCCTGTTCGTGGGCACCTATGAGCAACGCAAGCGGGGACGCCTCCTCATGGACGTCTTCGCACGCGAGATCAGACCCCAGGTTCCCGATGCCCACCTGTGGATGGTGTGCTCCGACGCCCCCGATGCGCCAGGCGTCGACGTACTGGGCCGTCTCACCGATGAGGAGCTGGCCGACCGGTACCGCCGCGCGTGGGTCTTCTGCCTCCCGAGTACGTACGAAGGATTCGGGGTGCCCTACATCGAAGCCATGGCCTCGGGCACCGCCGTCGTCGCCACGAGAAACCCGGGGGCCGTCGAGGTGCTGAGGGGTGGGGCGCTCGGAGTGCTCGCCGGCGACCACGACCTGGGTTCTGTCCTGCTTCGCATCCTCCGCGAACCCTCCGCCGCTGAAGCGCTCGCTGACGCCGGCACGAGCCAAGTGAGGTCCTACGCCTGGCCGAACGTTGCCCGCCGCTACGAAGACACCTACCAGGCGCTAATCGACGATGAGCCGACGCCGGGACCCCCGCCGGGCAAGGGAAGGACGACCTTCGATGACGGATGCGACCCCTGAGAGCAGAAGCCTGGCCGAGATCGGGGCGGAGTTCGGATCAGACAAGCTGAGCCACCGGTACCTCCAGTTCTACGAGAACCTCTTCGCGACGATTCGCCACGAGCCCGTGCGCCTTCTCGAGCTCGGGGTGGGGGGCTGGGAGCACCCCGACGATTCCGGCTACGGCGGCCACTCCCTGCGCATGTGGCGCGAGTACTTCCCGCAAGGACAGGTCGTCGGTCTCGACATCCTCGACAAGAGCGAAGTCGCCGACGATCGCATCTCGATCGCCCGAGGAAGCCAGACCGACGAAACGCTCCTGAGGGAACTGGTGTCCGCCTACGGGCCATTCGACATCGTCATCGACGACGGTAGCCACATCCCCGACCAAGTACGGGCGAGCTTCGCCATCCTCTTCCCTCTCCTCACCGACGACGGGATCTACTGCATCGAAGACATTCAGACGTCCTACTGGCCCCTCTGCGGCGGACGCTTCCGACCCCGGTCGAACCGCACCTCCATGGCGCTCGTCAAGGCGCGCCTGGACGGCCTGAACCACGCCGAGTTCAAGCTCCCGGGGTACCGGCCGACGCTGCTCGACCAGTCCATCGTGGAGGTCAGGGCTCAGCACAACATCGTGGCGTTTCGTAAGGGAGACAACACCCACCGCAGCTCGATGAACCATTCGCTGCCGATCGCTCCGCGCCTGTGGCTCACAGATGAGCTCATCCCAGCAGCCGTGGCACGAGCGCGAACGCCGGCCATGCTCACCTGGCTCGATCGGCTCGGCCTCCGCCGCGCCGCCGCCCGACTCCGCCGTTTCGCGGCCCCCGCCGTTGATCGAGAACGAAGCACTTCAGTGGTGCCGCCCAACGACGAACCGTCGCCACCACCCACCGCTTGACGCCGCCGAGACGACCCCGGGCGTTCGCCCAGCCAGGGCAACCATCATCCAACAGGACATCGAAGCGTTCCGTACGGCAAGGCATCAGGACGGCGCGATGACAACCGGGACCTCGGGCGGCTCGGCGACGTGGCGGAGGCCGAAGGTGACCGCGCCGGCGATCAGACAGCCCACGGCGATGATCACCAGCGGGGGCGACAAGCCGATGGTCGCCTTCATGAACGGCAACAGCAGCAGGCCCAGCGCGGCGCCCCTGTGGTCGACGATGGCTCGGGGCGATCGAAGCCCCCAGGACTGCGTTCCGACAGCGGGCGTGGCGGCCGCCGACGAACGAGAACAGCAGGTCAGGTTCACCTGCCCGAAGGGGCAGAAACCGGTCCTCCGCGACCCACGCGTAGCCCGAGGCCCGCTGCCACGGAACTCGGAAGTACCTCGACGGCATGCTGGCGTACAGACCCGGGAACGCGCACCAGGGCCGGTCACTCGTGTCCACCACGAAGGTTCGGTCCCGACGGTCTTGCCAGGCCTCGCTGTTCCGCAGCGCCCTCAGGGTGAGGGGGTCCGGGCACATGTGGACCTGGGTCAGCAGCACCACGTCGGCCTCCGCTGCGGTCGCCAGCAGGCGGTGACCGACTCGACTCCGTGCAGCGAGCTGCTCCTCCCACTCCGGGATCGGCAGGTCGAGGCCAGCATCACCCGTCCTTGCGAGGTGAATCGCTAGTGACCGGGGTCCTTCAAGCACGAGTGTGAAACCTGCCTCTACTCCCACGCGAATGGCCCCAAAACCGCTAGCCCATCGCACAGTATCTTCGCTCGCCGGAACATCTCGTCGGTGTGGTGGCGGACGCCAAGGCAGACCGCTGAGGCGTCCTGGCGTTGCACTGGAAAGGCGAGGTCCTCGCCGCGCTCGACCACATCCCCCTACGAAGCACACCGAGAGGCATCGAGGAGTCTCTCCGGACGCGGCTCGGGTGCGGACCCGTGCCCCACCTTCCGCCTGCGGAGCAAGAATGCCAGAGATGAACGAGAAGTGGTCCTTGCCTCTTGCCTATCGAACCTCGCGTCAGGCGATCCGCCCGTATGCGCGGGCAACGCGAGACCCGTTGCGGGGTCGGGTCACTGTCAACGAGCTGGCGTTCGGGCACATGATGTCGATGTCACAGTTCGGCGAGGACGCTCTACTCGCCGAGATCTTCCGTGATCGGCCCGACGGGTTCTACGTGGACGTGGGAGCTCTCGACCCGTTCCTGGGCTCCAACACCCACATGCTCTTTCGGCGAGGCTGGCGTGGCATCAACATCGAGACGCAACCAGACCAGCTGGCCCTGTTCAACAAGCACAGGCCGAACGATGTCAACCTCGCCACGGCGATCTCGCAGACCCCCGGCACCGCCCAACTGCTCCTTGACGGCAGCTTCTCCGGCCTCGACACCGACCGGCACCAATGGCGAGGCGACAACCGAAGGCCCAGCATCGAGGTCCGGGTCGAGACCCTCGCCTCGGTCCGCGAGCAAAACCTGCCCCCCGGTACTGAAATCGACCTCCTCGATGTCGATTGTGAGGGTCACGACGCCGACGTTCTGCTCTCCAACGACTGGTCGAGGTTTCGCCCGCAGGTCGTGCTCGCTGAATGTCACGGTGGCGCCCGAGAAGGCGAGGACCCCACGGACATCCTGCTGGCGAGGGGCTACACGCTGATGAGCCAGCTCGGCCCCACGGGGCATCTTCGTCCGAACGGATCCTGAGCGATGGCCCGGCAAGCAGGCTGGTTTCGAGGTCGACTTCGCCACGCACTCTCAACAACGCTGATCAGCGAATTGCTCCAGCCGGAGGAGAACGCCGAGGCAGCACCGCGGGTCCTCGTGGCGTACGAGCGTGACTACCGGGGCGAGATCGCCTCCGTGGCCGCAGGGACGGCACCGGGGCACCGGTTGTTCGGGCTCACCGAACTCATGAGACAGGGGTGGTCCGTCACCACCGTGCGAGCTGCGGGGGAACCCGGCCAACGGCGTTGGCACTACAGCCAGGACCGAGTTGTGTGGCGTCTGGCCCTCGTAGCGGCCGCGTGGGCATCGTCGACGCGGGGCCAGGTTGTGTTCGCCACGACGGAAGCTTCAGCACTTCCGCTCCTCCTCGCCCGCCGTCTTCGACTGATCGATCAACCGGTGGTCTTCGTCGCCATCGCGCTGACATCGACGAACCAGACAACAGGACTGCGGTATTGGCTCTGGCGACTGGCGATCGTGGAGTCTCAGGTGATCCTGACCTACGACCGAGCCCAGGCGCGCGCCGCTCGGAAGCGGTTCCCGCGAGCCGAGGTGCGCGTCATCCCCTTCGGCGTCGACGTGGACTGGCTGGGCGAGGGGGGCCCGCAACCAAGACACGGATCGTCGGTGCTCAGCGTTGGGACCAATGAGGGGAGGGACTTTGGCACCCTCGTGGCCGCCCTTCCGGACGACCTGTTCCTCACGATCGTCACCGACGAGCTGAACGCCCTGAAGCTCCGGTCCGTCTCGGAGCGGGTCCGAGTTCGCACCGCCGTCCCGATCGAAGAGCTTCGAGACCTGTACCACCGGGCCTCGATGCTAGTGCTCCCGCTCCGTGAGGCTCATCAGAGCTCGGGTCAAACGGTGCTCCTGGAAAACATGGCGTGCGGCACGCCGATCATCGTGTCGGACGTCTCATCGGTTCGCGACTACGTCATCCACGGACAAAGTGCTCTTGTGGTCCCGCCAGGTGATGCGGAAGCCCTGCGCTGGGCCATCACCCGACTGCTCAGCGATCCTGAGATTCGACAAGCCTTGGGTCAAAACGCCAAGTACGCGGTTCGAGAGTCATGGTCCTCCATGCGCTACGGCACCAGTCTGGCGGCCATCCTCAACGAAGTGAAAGATGAGACGCAGCTGCCTCGGACTGACGGTCATTAGCCGTGGTCGATCGTGGCGTAGGCGTCGCCAACCTAGAACCCGTGCACTCGGGCAAGAAGCGGGGAGCGGGGAGCGGGGAGCGGGGAGCGCATTCGACCAGCGGCGCCCCGCAGCAGAGCGCAGCACGGTGTTCGCCCGGGCCATCAAGCGCTGACCGGCGTTCAGCGACCGATGACCTCGTCGTAGATCGCTCGCACCTGGGCGGCAACACCCACTGGCGTGAAGTCCCCCGCACGCACCAGCCCCGCCGTGCCCAGACGAGCCCTCAGACCGGCATCTCCGGCCACTCGCCGCAGTGCCGACGCCAACGCGTCCACGTCGCCCGGCGGGCACAGCAACCCGTCCACGCCGTCGATGATCACCTCGGCCGGACCGCCGGCATCCGCAGCGATTACGGCCAGGCCCGCGGCCATCCCCTCCACCGCGACCTGACCGAACGGCTCGGGGATCACCGACGCGTGCACCAGGCAGTCGGCGTCGCGCAGCACCGAGCCCACGTCGTCGACGAAGCCCAGGAAGGTCACGCGCTCCCCCAGCCCCAGCAAGTCGACCAGCGCCGACAGCTCCGCGGCGAAGGCGTCCTCGCCGAACATGGCCGACCCGGCCAGCACGGCCCGCTCGTCGCCGTCAGGGAACGCCTGGGCGAAGGCCCGCAGGAACACGTCCTGGCCCTTCCACGGCGCCAAGCGGCCGACCATGGCCACCGTGAACGGCCCAGCCGCACTCCGATCCTCGTAGGGAAAGTGCTCCGCAGCGTCGAACACGACGGTGCTCGGCACCACTCCTACCCGGCCGGATCGCCACAACGTGCGCCGTGTCGACTCGGAGTTGGCGATCACCGCCCGGGGGACGAACGCCGCCATCCCCCACACCACCAATCGGGCCGGAACGGGCAGGTAGTCGGCGGCAATGCGGTCGCGGAGGTGCCACACCACCGGCACCCCGGCGAGACGGGCCGCAGTGCCCCCGTACAGGGCCGCCTTCAACGAGTTGGTGTGGACCAGGTCCGGACGAAGCGCACGCAGCCGGCGCGACAACCTCCAGGTGTCGCGCACCGCGGCCCACACCCGCGCCGCGCCCAGGCTGGTGGCCGTCACCTCGTGGCGGTGGGTGGTGGCCATCCGCCGGTCGAGTTCGAGGACCTCGACTGTCGCCCCACCGTTGCGAAGCAGGGCCTCGAGGGGGCCGTGCTCCCCCAGGATCACGTGGGCGTCGACGCCGGGTAGCGACGGCAGCAGTCGACTCAAGGCCAACTCCCCTCCCGACAACTTGGCGCAGTGGTCGAGGTACACCACCGACAGCGGTCGCAGCCCGCCGGAGCGGGTGCGGCGCAGCACGGCGTCGAACGCGGCCGCCCGCTCGTCCCAACCCGCGACCGGACCGGGTCGTGACGGCACCCAACCGGCGTCGACGACAGCCCCCACGGTGGCCACGAATCCGGCCCGGTGGACGGTACGCACCGGTTCGTCGAGCCCGCGGAAACCGGCGACGGGGGTGGCCACCGTCGGGCGACCGACGGCCACACACTCGTAGGCCTTGATCGGATCGAGGCTCTCCGTGAACGGCGACACCACATGGGGAACGATCACCACGTCGGCGTGCTGCAGGTAGCCAGGCACCTGGGCGTAGGGTCGGGGGCCGAGCAGCTCCACGTTCCGGTGGGTGCCCAGGCGGGCACGACTGGCCTCGTTCAACGAATCGGGTCCCACGAGCACAACGGTCAGGTCGGGCCGGGCCGAGGCCAGCTCGGCCACCAGGCCGACGTCGAGGCGATCCTCGTGGAGCGTGCCGACGTACACCGCCACCGGCGATCGGGGCAGATCAGGGGGACGGGGCCGGGGCTCGGCAAACGAAGCCGTATCAACCGCGTTCGGGATGAGCTGAACACCCGGACCGGAGAGCTCGGCCCGCGACTCGGTCAGCCCCGGGGAACAGACCACCACCGCCCGGCACTCCGCGAACAACCGCCGCTCGGCCGCCCGCACCCGACGGGTGGCCCGAGCCCCGTTGTCGGCCTCGGTCCAGTCGTCGGTGATGTCGTAGGTCGCCGCCCACCCGGTGGCGTCGGCCAACCCCGCCCAAGCCGGGTCGTTCACCCACAACGTCGGCGCCCGCAGCCCGTACTGGCGGGCGGCCCGGCGGACCTGGCGGCGCAGGGAGCGGTCGGCCATGCCTCCCAGGAGCCGAGGCCACACCTTGTCCGGCTCGAAGCGCACGATGCGCCCATCGGCCTCGAGGGGCCGAAGGCCCCGAAGGCGGGGACGGTCGGTCCCCCGGCGCCGCTCGTGCACCCGATCGAACGGCGGTTCCACGAACAGCACCCGTCGATGGGGGTCGAGGGCCAGCAGCTCTCGCACCAGGAACTGATTGCGCCGCCACACGTCATCCCACGGTTCCAGCGAACACACCACCAGCCCCACCCCCCTCGCCTCGGTCGCCGGGCTGGCGAGCGCGACCGTCCGCGGCGACTCGCGCAACAGACGAGAGATCCGCCCGGCGCGGGACCGGTGCAAGCGTCGTCGCTCCGAGTCGCGAACGGCCACCGCCCGCAGCACTGCTCCGGCCAGGTTGGCCCACCGGTACGACACCAGGGCGCGCCGCCCGTCGTGCTTGGCCACGAAATGCTCGCCACCCCGCTCGAAGTGCTCGAAGACGAGCTCCTCCATCCCCCGGCCGCTCGCCCCACCCACATGGTAGGCGACCAGGTCGGCGGCCAGCTCGACCCGACCACCGGCCCGACGCACCCGCCGACACAGATCGGCCTCCTCGCTGTACAACCAGAACCGGGTGTCGAACCCGGAGTGGGCTTCGAACACCGAGCGCCGGATCAAGAAGCACGCGCCGATCACGAAGCCGTCGCTCCCAGATCGTTTCCACGAAATGCGATGGAGCCCGAAGGCCTCCCGCCACGCCCCCGCCGCCGACGGGAAGGGCCAGAGCACCCGCTGCTCCGAGCCGTCGGGGGCGACCAGGCGAGGCGACAGGACCGCCAGCTCGGGGTCGGTCTCGAAACGACCACACAACCGCTCCAGAGTGGCGGAATCGACCCGGGCGTCGGGATTGAGGAACAGCACGAGCTCGGACGACCCCACGGCTGCCCCCTGATTGGCCGCCGCGGCGAACCCGGCATTCGTCGGGTTCTCGATCACTCGAGCTCCGAGCCGCCGGGCCACCGCCACCGAGTCGTCTCGGGACGCGTTGTCGACCACGACGACCCGGGCGGAGGCCGGCAGCGCGTCGATCGCGTCGCCCACCAGGCTCTCGGAGTTATAGGTGACGACAACAACGTCGAGGTTCACCCGGTCATCTCCTCGTACATCGCCTTCTGGCGTTCGGCGATGGCCGCCCACGAGAAGTGCTCAGCCCGCCGAGAGCCGGCCTCGGAAAGCGCCGCCCTCAGGCCCGGATCGTCCCGCAGTTCGGTGAGGGCGGCGGCCAGGGCCCGGTCGTCTCCGGGGCGCACCAACACCCCGGCGCCACCCAGCACCTCGGGCAGCGACCCGCTGTCCGATGCCACCACGGGTACTCCGGCGGCCATGGCCTCCACCGCCACCCGCCCGAACTGCTCGATCCACCCCGGCGTCTCGAGGGACGGCACGACCAGCACATCGAAGCGCCGATACACCTCGGGCAAACGGTCTTGGGTGGTGTACCCCTCGATTCGGACCCGGCCACTGACACCCCGGCGGGTGACCTGAGCTTCGAACGTGAGCCGGTCGGGGCCCTCGCCCACGAGCACCAACTCGACGTCATCGACATCGGCGACGGCGTCGATGAGCACCGCCACCCCCTTGCGTGCTTCGAGACGCCCCACATAGCCCACCACCATCGTCGGCCCCGAACCACCCTCGGCCGGCGACGACGCGACGCTTCCGATGTCGACCCCCAGACCCAGGTTGGCCACCACACCGCTGAACCCCTTGCGCCGCAGAATGCGCCCGGCCTCTTCGTTGCAGGTGTGCACCGCCGTGGCCCGGCGCAATGCCCGGCGCTCCAGCCAACAGAATGGCCACGGGTAGCGCTTCTCGATGTTCTGGGCGCTGTAGAGACACACCCGCACCCGACCCCGACCGGCCAGGCGGGCCAGCACCAACACCTCGGCCACGACCAGGCTGGCCGGCTCCTCGTGGATGTCGAGCACGTCAGGCGACCCGGCCCGTAGCGCCCGCCAGAGCGGCAGGGGGTCGTACACGAACAGGAACGGATGCGAGCCCCAGGTGCGGACCCCGACCACCCGACCGTCGCCGGGGTCGACATCCAGATCGACGGATTGGCCGCCCTCGTTCCAGCGCTGCGCCGACACCAGGGTCACGTCGACGTCCAATCGCGCGAGCTCGACGTCACGACGACGCCACGCCGCCACGACCCCCGAGTGGTAGATGCGCAGAACCTTCGCCAACGTGTTCGCCCCGGGACGTCGCCATCACCACTGCGTCGACGCACGTGGTCCTGCCGGATCGACCCGGCCAGGCCGGCAAATGCTACCGGTGGGCGGCAGGGACGCTGCTACGTTGCCGAGCGATGAGCGAGCCCGACCCCAGCCGGCCCAGTGGCGCCGGGCCCGGCGGTCGCCTCCATGTGGTCCACCTCCTCCGCACGGCGAACTTCGCCGGGGTGGAGCGCTACGTATCCTATCTCGCCCCCGTGCAGGTCGAGCAGGGCCTGGAAGTCACCGTGATCGGTGGCGACGCAAGGCGCATGCAATCGGCGTTCGAGGGCACGGGCGTGAACCATCGGCCCTCCGGGGGTTTCGCCCACGATCTGCGGGTCCTGACCCACGCTCGACCAGACCTGGTCCACGCCCACATGACCGACGCCGAGGTGGCCTCGGTCCTCACCAAGGCCCACCATCAGGCCCCGGTCGTGGCCACCATGCACTTCGCCCGCCCCCGCGGCCGCAATCGGCTGCTGCGTCGGCTGTGGGCACTGTTGCCGGCCCGGCTCGACGCCCAGATCGCCATCAGCGCCTTCGTCGCCGAGGCTTCCGGGGAGGTCGACGCCACCGTGATCCTGAACGGGGTGCCCTGGGACCAACCGGAGGTCGAACGCGAACCCGTCGTGCTCGTGGCTCAGCGTCTCGAACCCGAGAAAAACACCGCCACCGCGCTGCGGGCCTGGGCGGCCAGCGGGCTCGGCGACCGGGGATGGCGGCTGGTGGTGGCGGGCGAGGGCACGGAACAGGCCGCCCTCGACGCGCTGGCCCACGAGCTCGAAATCGGCTCCTCCGTCGAGTTCGTCGGGACCGTCGACGACATGCCCATCCGCCTGGCCCGGGCCGGAGCCTTCCTGGCCACGGCCACCGCCGAGCCCTTCGGCCTGTCGGTCGTCGAAGCCATGGCTGCGGGCACGCCGGTGGTGGCCACCGCCACCGGTGGCCACCGCGAGACCGCGGGTCGCGTGAGCTCCGACCGCCTGTTCGCTCCCGGTGATGCCGATGCTGCGGCAACCATCCTGATCGAGCTGGCCGGCGACCCAGCGAAGCGCGCCGCCTACGGCGAGGCGCTACGACACCATTACCGAGCCGAACTCACGATCGAGCACCACGCCGCTCGGGTCCACGAGGTCTACCGGGGCCTGACCGGCCCGGCCCGCCCCGGCCCGCCGCGCCTCCCCTGACTGCGAAGTCGCCGCTGCTATCGAATCTTTCGGTAAACCGCGCCAGCACTCGCACCTGGCCGAGTTCGATCTCAGCATCGCCGACGCCGTCACCGTGCTCGGGGTGATCGCCGGCCTGCGCTTCGTGCCCTGGCGCGACCGACGCCTCCGCCTGGTGCTGGGCGCCCTCGCCATCTACCTCGGCGCCCTCGCGGTGACCCTCGTATCGAACAACGCGCTGCGCTCGATCCTCGAATGGGGCCACCGGGGCCTGCTGTTCGGCGGATCGATCCTCATCGGGGTGGTCATCGTGCACTCGGGCGTCACCCGCCCCGCCCTGCGCCTGTTCGTGGCCGGCTGTGCGGTCATTGCCGTGTTCGCCACCATCGACAGCCTGGCCAGTGGCCTGCAACCCGCCCAGATGAGCTTCATCAACAAGAACCACTCCGGGGTGGTGCCGGCCGCGGCGTTCCTCGTGCTGTGGGCCGCCGCCCCCACCCTGGCCTGGCGGCGAGAAGTCGTCGTCGTCCTCCGGGTGGTGACGATCGTCGGCCTGGCCGCCACCCAGTCGCGTGCCGCCGCCCTCGGCCTCGTGGTGGCGTTGGCGGTGCGGCCCCTGCTCCAGGGCAACCGGGGGCGGAAGCGTCAGGTGTCGATCGCCCTGTTGCTGGCCTGCGGGGCGCTCTTCGTGGTCACCGCGCTGTCGATCAACGAACGCGACCTGTCGCGTCCGGCCGCCGAGCAGAAGTTCAACGCCATCAACACCCGCAGCGACGTACTGCGCACCACGTTCAACGACGTCTTCCCCGACAACCGGCTGGTGGGAGCCGGTCTGCGGTACTGGACCGACCCCGCGGCGCCATTCCCGACGCCGCACAACTGGGCGGTCGGTGAGCTGGCCGAGACCGGGGTGATCGGGCTCGCCGGGCTGGTGGTGCTGCTCGGCGCCACCGCCTTGGCCCTGCGTCGCTCCCGCGCCTACCTGGCCGAACTGGCCATGCTGGCCTTCGTGCTGCGCGTCACCCAGGGCTTCGCCGACATCTTCTGGGTCGCCGGACCACTCACGGCGGCGCTGATCCTCGTGGGTCTCGACCTCACCAACGGCCCCGGGACCGCCGACGACCCCGGACGTGCCCGGGACCTGCTCCGGCCGCCCGGTACCATCAATCACCTGCTTCGCCTCGACCCAGGAAACGCCCGACCTTGACCAACACCGAACCCCCCGGCCCCGTTGGGGCCCCCGAGGGCCCGGCGCCGCCGGCGACGACCAGAACCTGCTCCGCCAGTACGCCGAGGTGTTGCGACGTCGCTGGAAGTGGGTCGGACACGGTGTCGTGGTCGGCCTCCTCGGCGGACTCGTTTCGTCGCTCCTCGTCAAGGAGGTGCGCGACCCCACCACCCATCACAAGGACACCAACACCCTCATCGCCAACGGCGGCGACGACGGCAGCGGCTCGACCCCCAACCTGCAACAGATCGCGTTCCTGGTGCGCTCGGCCGACGTGAGCGCGAAGGTCGCCACCCAGCTCGGCATCAGCATCGAGACCTACAACGATCTCGTGACCCCCACCGCCCGCAGCGATGTGTTGGCCATCGACGTCGCCGCCATCGACACCGACCCGGCTCACGTCGTCAGACTGGCCGACGCCACCGCAACCGTCCTGAACGAGTTCGTGGCCACCGACCAAGAAGCCAAGGCCGCCGCCCAACGAGACGACGCGATCAAGAAGCAGGACGATCTGAAGGCCCAGATCGACGCCCTGGAAGCCCAGATCGCCCGGAACCCCAGCCGGGCCGAGGTCGCCCGAGCCGAGCGCGACTCGCTGATCAACCAACTGCGAGTGCCGTTCGAGGAGATCCGTCTCTACGGCACCCAGGCCGGGCCTTCCGGCGGGCTGTCCACCCTGCAGTCGGCCACCCCCGTTCAGATCAACGCCAAGGCCTACAACGCCCGCCTCGACGGCAGCCTTGCCGGTCTTGCTGATGGCCTCACCACCTTCATCGTGGAGGCTTAGGACGATCGGCTGCGCCGCCGCGACCGCACGAAACTGGTGACCGGTCTTCCCGTCATCGCCGAAATGCCCTCGCTGCCCAAGAACCAGCGTCACTCGACCGACGGCCCGGCCGGCGCCCTCCCCCGTCCACGGGCGGCCGAGCGCTACCGCGAAGTGCGCACAGCGGTGATGTTCGTCCTCCACGAGCACCTCTCCACGCCGAACGCGGGCCAGGCGCCGGTCGTGATGATCACGTCCCCGAACCCTGGTGAGGGCAAGACCACGACCGTGGCCAACCTGGCCGGCGTGTTCGGCAGCGGCGGCATGCGCACCCTCGTCATCGACTGCGACTACCGCAAGCCCGCCGTCGCCAAGTACCTGGCCCCCGTCCCCGACCTCGACCATCCTGACCAGCCCGCCGTCACCCGCCTCGACGAGGTGTGGTTCATCCCCGCCCCCCGTGGCAGCGGGGGCCCCGCCGACATGGTGATGCGCCTGCGCCATACCTTCGAGGACTGGCGGGGACGTTTCGACATGGTGCTGCTCGACACCCCACCGATTCTCACCACCAATGACACCACCGACCTCCTGGCGGCCGCCGACACAGTGGTCCTCGTGCTCCGAGCCGGCCAGACCCGAAAAGGCCAGGCCGAACGGGCGGCCAACGTGCTGCTGCGCTACCGGGCCGACGTGCTCGGCATCGTGCTCAACGCCAGCAACAGCAACGACATGGACCCGTACTACGACGACTACAACAACGAGGAAAGCCCCCGGTCCTGGGGCGGCAAGGACAGCGCCACCCGGGCCAGGCCCGTCGCCGGCCCCAGTTCCACCCCCGTCGACTGACCCGTGGCCGCCGGTCCATGATCGCCGGTCCGTGACCGTCAGCCCGAGCCGTCACCCCCCTGCCGCCCCGGGGCGTTCCTGTCCAGGAACCTCTGCCACCACGTCGGCGGCGCGCACTCGCCCACCGGGCCCGTGATCAGCCGGCGTCGGGCCAGGCCCAGGTGCCCGGCGCCGGGGGTGGCCGCCGACGGTGACGGCGGTGGACGAGTTCGACGACACGAGCACGGACCATGAGAGCGGTGTCCTGGTCAGTGGACTCGCCGTGGTCGACCATGCTCGGGTGTGGTTCCGTGCCGGGATCGACGGCGCCGTTGTCGGGCGGCGCCCGGTCGGGGAGCTCGGGGATCACCCCGCGGAGGCGGGGGTGGTACAGCGGCAGTAGCGGCGGTCGATGTCGCCTCGGGGGTGCGCTGGTGACGGTGTGGCCGTCGGGTCGTCGGAACACGAGGGTGCCGTCGGGTTCGAGCTCGAGCGCCCAGCCGCGGCGGTGGACGACGCCGTGGTGGGCGGCGCACAACCCGGCGAGGTTGGCGAGGTCAGTGGCCCCGCCCGCTTCCCAGTGGCTGAGGTGGTGGGCGTGGACCCAGGCGGTGGGGGCGTCGCACTTCGGGAACCGACACCCCCGGTCGCGGGCGACCATCGCATCGCGCAGGTTCGGTGACGCCAGGCGGACGTTGCGACCACGGTCGATGACCTGCCCCTCGGCGATCAGCAACCGGTGCAACAGAGTGCCCTCGGTGAACAGCGTCGCCAGACTCGCTGCGCGCAGCGGGTGACGATCGTGGTCGACCGGGGTGCCCGCCGCATGAGCGAGTGCGTCGCGACAGAGACCCTCTTCGAAGATCCCCATCGGCCGGGCCGCCAGGAACCGGCTCAGGTTCTCGGCGCTGATGATCCCCAACCCGCGCAACGACCCGGCGATCCGGTCGTCGGGATCGATGGTCACCGCCACCTGAGGGTGCTGGCGCCCCGGGCGGGACCCGAACTCGGCGTAGTGATCGCAGAAGAACCGCACCACCCAGCCCCGGATCGCCCGGGTGGTGTCGACCAGCGACAACCCGACCAGAAACGGAGACACCTCGGCGTCGTGGGTGCCGTACAGATCGACCAGGCTCTTGGGGATCGAGTTCACGACCACCTCGACCTGCGCGCCCGACAGTTCCCCGTCGAACCACGAGCGAGCGAGGGCCGGCCACGCCGCCAGGCGGGCACCGCGCACATCCAGCCGTTTCGCGTCGACGTCGGACAGGCCCTGGGCCTTCAACCAGCCGACCGGCGACGACCACCCCTCGACCTGGTGCAACCCCCGGGCCAGAAACCCCGACAACGCCTCGCCCACCCGCGCCTCGAGCCGTTCCCGAGCAACGAACAACTCACCGACCACCACCGAGTTCGGCTGCGGATCCACGGCGTTGATCGCGTCGATCAGTCGCTGGCGACCACTCCCGGGAACCATGGGCCACCCTACCAAACGTGTGTACGATAAACAAGCGGAAAAACACGGAAATCGCTGAAGAATCGTGGGCGGCCCACGCACGAGAACGAGACTCGACCGGATGCCTCCCCGGGTTGCGTGTACCCCTCCGGGTGTCCTCGGTCCGGACCGTCCCACCGCCGGCACCAGACTGATGCGATGGCCACGCTCGCCGACCGTTCCCGGCCGTCGCACCGACCGGCGTCGCGCTCGAGCCGGCCGACCGGGAACCGGCCATGACCCGATGACCGCCCGCCCACCGGTCGCCATCACCCACGACTACCTCACCCAACGAGGCGGGGCCGAGCGGGTGGTGCTGTCGCTCACCCGGGCCTTCCCCGGGGCCGAGGTGCACACCTCGCTGTACGAACCGGGCGGGACCTTCCCCGAGTTCGCGTCCGTGCGGGTACACACCGCTCCCATCGACCGCGTCGGCCCGCTCCGCCGCCACCACCGCCTCGCCCTCCCGGTGTTGGCGCCCACCTGGTCGGCCACCCGGGTCGACGCCGACGTGGTGGTCTGCAGCACCAGCGGCTGGGCCCACGGGGTGAGGACGACCGGCGCCAAGGTGGTGATGTGCCACGCCCCCGCCCGTTGGCTGTACCAACGCGACGCCTACACGGCCGAGGCGTCGACCTCGACCCGAGCGGTGCTGACCGCACTGGCCCCGCTGCTGCGCCGGTGGGACCAGAAGGCGGCGCGGTCCGCCGACCTCTACCTGGCCAACTCCAGTCGGGTCCGTGACCTCGTGCGCGCCGCCTACGGCTTCGACGTCGACGTGGTGCACCCCCCGCACAACATCGACGCTTCCGGGCCCCGCTCGCCGGTGGGCGGCCTCGAACCCGGGTTCTTCCTGTGCGTGTCGCGCCTGTTGCCCTACAAGCACGTCGACGTGGTCGTGACCGCCTTCGCCGACCTCCCGGACGAGCGCCTGGTGATGGTGGGCGAAGGTCCGGACGCCGACCGCCTGACCACCCTGGCCGGCCCGAACGTGATCTTCCTCGGCCGGGTGAGCGATGCCGAGCTGCGTTGGCTCTACGCCGAGGCGGAGGCCCTGGTGGCGGTGGGGGTCGAGGACTTCGGGCTCACCCCGGTCGAGGCCGGCGTGTTCGGCACCCCGGCCGTCGTCGCCCCCTTCGGCGGCTACCTCGACACCGTCACCGACGGCGTGAACGGCGTCCACCTGGCCGATCGTTCGCCCCAGGCGCTGATACGGGCCATCGACCGTATGCGTGCCCTCGACCTGGATGCCGCCACCATCGTGGCCGCCACCGAGCCGTTCTCCGAAGCACTTTTCACCGAAGGGATGCGCGCCCACGTGGCCGCTGTCGCCCGCCGGTGAGTGCCGGTCCACCCCCGGCCGACCAACTACTCTGAGGCTCCTTCGCGGGTGTAGCTCAATGGCTAGAGTCCCTGCCTTCCAAGCAGGCTATGCGGGTTCGATTCCCGTCACCCGCTC
>Ga0105054_10002777_pt1 | contig 27683 bp, 22 predicted proteins | sample BON02_FD_78091 | JGI IMG/M metagenome (GOLD analysis project Ga0105054, IMG submission 78091) | Freshwater microbial communities from Lake Bonney liftoff mats and glacier meltwater in Antarctica - BON-02 (megahit assembly) | ecosystem: Environmental > Aquatic > Freshwater > Ice > Glacier...
ATTTATTACAATGATGTAATTTGAAAAAACAAATTCATGGATTTCAACGGAATTATTTAACACTTAAAACAAGTATTTTGTTATCCCGGATTATTAAACCAAATTTGCACTTTATTTCACTAAAAAACTCCCAATATATTAATACTATAATTATGAAGGTTCTCGTAACGGGAGCAGCAGGATTTATCGGCTTCCATGTTTCCCAACTGTTATTAAAGAAAGGGCATGAAGTAATAGGTTTGGACAACATCAATGACTACTACAATGTAAAATTAAAATTTGCACGTTTAAATGAACTAGGAATTCTCGCCAAACAGGCCAATACCTTCAATAAACTCGTAAATAGCGAAAATTTAAAATATGCTTTCAAATTTATCCGCATGAACTTAGAAGATAGGGAAGCCTTACCTAAGTTATTTGAAATGGAAAAATTTGACGTCGTTTGCAACTTGGCTGCCCAAGCAGGAGTACGGTATAGTCTAGAAAATCCTGAAGCCTATGTCGACAGTAATATAGTAGGGTTTTTAAATATATTGGAATGTTGTCGAAATTATCATATAAAACATTTAGTATACGCCAGTAGCTCCAGCGTTTATGGTCTAAACAAAAAAGTTCCTTTTGAAACCACTGACAATGTAGACCACCCAATAAGCCTCTATGCCGCGACAAAAAAAAGTAATGAACTTATGGCCCATACCTACAGCCATTTGTATAATTTCACCACTACCGGCCTAAGGTTTTTTACAGTCTACGGTCCATGGGGACGCCCAGATATGGCCATGTTTCTTTTTACAGAAGCCATTATTCAAGGTAAACCCATTAAGGTATTTAACCAAGGTGATATGGAACGGGATTTTACCTATATAGATGATATTACCGAAGGAGTGGTACGCATTTTAGAAAAGGATATAAACTATAGAACTAAAGCAGGAGAAAAGTACAAGATATACAATATAGGTAATAACAATTCCGTTAGGTTACTCGATTTCATAGAAGCTATTGAAGAAAATTTAGGTATTAAGGCGCAACGCAATCTATTACCAATGCAATCAGGCGATGTGGTAAGAACCTGGGCTGATGTAGACGACTTAATCAAGGATTATGATTACCAACCAGATACCCCTATAAAAAAGGGTATCGCCTCATTTATTAAATGGTATAAAAAATATTATAATTCTTAACTTTAACTAACTGAAACCAAATAAAAAATGGCCTTCATTACAAAAAAAAACATTGGAAAGATCCTCCTAATCGGTTTCTTTTTATTAGGCTTAATAATAGTATCAGTAGAAATAAAAAGACTTAGAGTAAGAGCTGTGGAGGGTTGGACCCAAACCGTAGAACCATTTGAGGGGTTCAAAGAGGCTGATTCAAAAATAAAACATACTTTCAATAAAAAAACGAATTCGGAATCTCCCTTGCTGAGATACCAGGCATTATTTGATTATTTTACCAATGGTTTTATTAAATATCGTTCAGCCAATGGTGCATTTGTACATTATCCCGGTGCCGTAAGTTCCAAAGGTACAAAAGTTAATGCACTGGAAGGATTTGCCCGATATTTTCCGCTTGCCGCTTCCTATTTATCGGGAAACAACGATGATAGAGTTATCATCGACAATAAAAAAATAGATTTGGCTGCACTGCTAAGAGAAGGTATATTGGCAGGAACAGATACTAAAAATATTGAGTATTGGGGAGATATTCAAAATAGAGACCAGCGTATTGTGGAAGCTGCTGATATTGCACTAGGGCTGTGGATAAGTCGAGATGTCCTTTGGACTACATTTACTGGCCCAGAAAAAAAACAGATTGCCAATTGGCTCAATCAAGTTATGGATAAGGAGATCGAAGATAATAATTGGAATCTCTTCCCTATTACAATTCACAAATCACTTGAAAGCCTTGGATTTAGTGATATAGCTTATGACAAGCAAATAAATGAAAACTACCTAAATTATAAAAACCAATTTTATTTGGGCGAGGGTTGGTTTAAAGACCCCCCTAATGGGGTTGATTATTATAATGCTTGGGCCATACATTATAGTTTATTTTGGCTGGACCAAATCGACCCTCAATTTGATCCTGTATTTATCAGAGATTCACATAAGGAGTTTCTTGAATTTTATCGTTTTTTATTCAGTGAAAATGGATTTCCGATTATGGGAAGAAGTTTATGTTACCGAATAGCTGCACCAGCTCCATTAGTAGCGGGCGCATTAATTGCACCAAACGAGATTTCTCCGGGTTTGGCATTCCGTGCACTCGATCTTACTTGGAGTTTTTTCATTGAACAGAATTCACTTCAAAAAGGTACAGTAACACAAGGTTATTTCGAACCGGACATGAGTATTCTAGACTCCTACTCCGGAACCGGTAGTTGCCAATGGTCCTTGCGATCCCTCATTGTGGCTTTTTATGTTGACAACTACATTCCACTTTGGAATGCTCCTACTACCAAATTACCTGTAGAAATAGCAGATTTCTCAGTTACCAATAAAACTATCGGCTGGAAAATTAGTGGAAACAAGGCAACACAAACTATAGATTTGGAATTATTGAATAATCAAAAGAATATTAAACCAAAATTCATAAAATATGGGATTTCCAATAAAATTAGAGAATTTATAACGCATCGACCCATTCGCCCAAATAATCACAACTCACTTTACAACAGATATTTATATTCTACAGCTTCACCTGTTCCAATTTCTGAATAAAACCAATTAAAAAGAATTGAATATTTAAATCAACAATGGAATAATAAAAATTCAGGCGTTCTAACGGCATAGTTAATTCCTCAACCTTAATTTAGTGACTTTATTTAGATGTCCATAAGTACTTTGCTGGACTGTTAAAACATGTTCCATAAAACTATAAGTGAGTAAAATTAAAGACAATAGAACAACTAATCTTAAGTACGTTCGTTTCATTAAACCAATTTTAGATAGAATTCTATCTATCCAAAAATTACAAGGTATAACAATTGTGGCTTATTTTCTGAAGTCAACTTTATGATCCTTAGAGAAATTAATTAAAAGATAATTCAACAAGGTTCATTTCATCGAGTATATTACGACTTAAAATAATAATGACACCACTTTAAATAACTTTTATTCATCTTTGCAGCTCAAAAATATATTAAAAAATGAAAAGCATATCACTGCATCTAGATTCTAACAATCACGTATTGGTTACCGGTGGAGCTGGATTTATAGGTTCCAATCTTTGTGAAGCACTTTTAGAAAATGGCAATAGGGTAACTTGTTTGGATAATTTTGCTACAGGGAAACGCGAAAATATTGCACATTTAAAATCCAATCCCAAATTTAACCTGATAGAAGGCGATATTCGAAATTTAGATGATTGTAAAAAGGCCTGTAATGGAGTTGATTACGTTCTACACCAAGCTGCTCTAGGTTCGGTTCCAAGATCCATTAATGATCCTATCACCAGCAACGATGTAAATGTCTCTGGATTTTTAAATATGTTAGTGGCCGCTAGGGATGCAAAGATAAAACGTTTTGTATATGCCGCCAGTTCCTCTACTTATGGAGATTCTGAAGCATTGCCCAAAGTTGAGGATGAAATTGGGAAACCTCTCTCCCCATATGCCATTACCAAATATGTAAACGAACTATATGCTGATATTTTCAGTAAGACCTATGGCCTTGAGACCATAGGCCTGCGTTATTTTAATGTTTTTGGAAGAAAACAGGACCCTAATGGTGCCTATGCCGCAGTTATTCCAAAGTTTGTAATGCAGCTTATGGCACATGAATCCCCAGTGATAAATGGAGATGGCAGCTATTCTAGGGATTTCACCTATATAGACAATGTGATTCAAATGAACCTAAGAGCTTTAAGCAGTAATAATAAAGAGGCAGTTAATACCGTTTATAATGTAGCCTATGGGGAACGGACCGATTTAAAGGAGCTGGTATCCCTTTTAAAAGAATATCTAAGTGAATTCGATTCCAAAATTGCTCAGGTGGAAATCAGCTATGGCCCGAACCGGCAAGGAGATGTACCCCACTCCCTGGCCTCGATAGAAAAAGCCAGAGACCTGTTAGGTTACGATCCAAAATTCAATATAGAATCAGGCTTGAAGGAAGCCGTACAATGGTATTGGAACAATTTAAAATAAATTAAAAAATGAATTTAACTGTTATTGGAACAGGCTATGTTGGCTTGGTAAGTGGCACCTGCTTTGCCGAAATGGGCAATACGGTAACCTGTATTGATGTTGACACAAAAAAAATAGAAAATTTAAAAGCAGGAATTATCCCTATCTACGAACCGGGCTTGGAAGCGATGGTTAAGAGAAACGTTGACAACAATACATTGCGATTCAGTACCAAATTAGATAATCACTTGCAAAAATGTGATATGGCATTCATTGCCGTTGGCACACCGATGGGAGACGATGGTTCTGCGGATTTAAAATATGTACTCCAAGTGGCCAAGGAGATAGGACAGCATATGACACATCCTTTAATTATTGTGGACAAATCTACAGTTCCAGTTGGCACTGCTGATAAAGTATCTGCTACTATTCAAAAGGAATTGGACAAACGACAGGTTAAAATTGAATATCATGTAGTCTCCAATCCAGAGTTTCTAAAAGAAGGAGATGCTATAAACGATTTTATGAAACCTGACCGGGTGGTTATAGGCTCGGATAATTCAGGAGCGACCGAAAAAATGCGCACATTGTATTCCCCTTTCTTTAGAAGTAGCCTTGATCGTTTGATTACCATGGATGTTCGTTCAGCGGAAATGACCAAATATGTGGCCAATGCCATGTTGGCTACTAAAATTTCGTTTATGAATGAAATAGCCAATATTTGTGAATTGGTAGGTGCTGATGTGAATAAAGTGAGAATTGGCATTGGGTCTGATAGCAGAATTGGCTATAGCTTTATATACCCAGGTTCAGGTTATGGAGGTTCATGTTTCCCTAAAGATGTTAAAGCCCTAAAAAAAACGGCAGAGGAACATGGATACAAAGCTAGCTTGATTACTTCGGTTGAGGATGTAAATGACAGGCAAAAACTTGTCATTGCACATAAAGTAATTAACAGATTTGGTGAAGACTTAAAAGGAAAAACCTTTGCAGTTTGGGGTCTGGCTTTTAAACCCGAGACTGATGACATGCGTGAAGCACCCGCAATATATATTATTAAGGAATTAGTACAACGGGGAGCTAAAATACAAGCTTATGACCCAAAAGCAATGAAAGAAGCGCAACACTTTTATTTGAAAGGACTTGACGGAGTTTCATACCATAATTCCAAATATGAAACACTTCAGAATGCCGATGCCATGATTTTGTTAACGGAATGGAAAGAGTTTAGATCTCCCGATTTTGAAGAATTAAAAGTGAAATTAAAGGAGGCTGTTATCTTTGATGGACGTAATCAATATAATGATAGTTTAATGCGAGAACTAGGATTTGAATACTATCAAATTGGTAAGAAATAGATTATTCTATAGAATAGAAAAAATCAGTTAAACTTCTTAAAAGTATTTTAAAAAAAATAAAAGTCATTGTAAATAAAAATATATGAAATCGATAAAAATTGCTGTTATTGGATTGGGTTACGTTGGTCTACCATTGGCACGTTTATTTGCGACTAAGTATCCCGTAGTAGGTTTTGACATAAATCAAAAAAGAATAGGTGAATTAATGAGCGGATTTGACGCTACCCTTGAAATAGATGATAAAACATTAAAAGCAGTTTTAAAGAGTAGCCCCAATCAAGAAAATGGGCTGTATTGTTCAGCCAACCTTGAAGACATTAAAGATTGTAATTATTATATAGTAACCGTACCCACCCCTGTAGACAAGAATAATAGACCAGACTTGACTCCGTTATACAAATCGAGCGAAACCGTAGGAAAGGTATTAAAAAAAGGAGATATAGTTATTTATGAATCTACGGTTTATCCTGGAGTAACTGAAGATGAATGTGTTCCCGTACTAGAAAAAATAAGTGGGTTAAAATTCAATGTGGATTTCTACGCTGGTTATTCTCCAGAGCGTATTAATCCAGGAGACAAAGAACATACCGTTGAAAAAATACTAAAGGTAACAGCAGGGTCCACTCCTGAAGTGGGTATATTGGTAAATGATTTATATGCCACTGTAATAACTGCTGGCACACACCTGGCCCCATCAATAAAGGTTGCTGAAGCATCCAAGGTAATTGAAAATTCGCAACGCGATATCAACATTGCTTTTGTAAATGAATTGGCTAAAATTTTCAATTTAATGAACATAGACACCCATGCGGTACTAGAGGCTGCTGGGACTAAATGGAATTTTTTACCTTTCAAACCAGGTTTGGTGGGGGGCCATTGCATTGGTGTTGACCCATATTATTTGGCACAAAAAGCACAGGAATATGGTTATCATCCTGAGATTATACTAGCTGGTCGGCGGATGAACGACAGTATGGGTAATTACGTAGCTTCCGAGTTAATTAAACTAATGGCAAAAAATGACATTAAAATTAAACATGCTAAAATTTTAGTCCTTGGAATTACGTTTAAAGAAAATTGTCCTGATGTGCGTAACACCCGGGCTGTCGATGTTATTAAGAATCTCATAAGTTATGGAACCGATATTACGATTTATGATCCTTGGGCATCACCCATTGAAGTAGAACATGAATATGGCTTGACCACAACAAAGAAATTGCCTTCAGATAAGTTTGACGCGATAATTCTAACAGTAGCACATGAAGAGTTTCTAATTTTGGATTTGAAAAATCTTCTTAATGCAAATGGAGTAGTCTATGATGTAAAAGGTATATATAAAGATATTATGGTACATGGCCGCTTATAAAGAAGATTTAAACTTACCTTTAATTAGTGTCATTATACCGGTTTATAACGTAGAATTATATTTGAATAGGTGTGTTGAGAGTCTTACTAAACAAACTTATAAAAACATAGAAATAATTCTTATAAATGATGGTTCTACTGACTCCAGTGGGAAGCTATGTGAAAACTTTGCTCTTTTAGATCAACGCATTAAGGTAATTCATCAACAAAATGGTGGATCTAGCATAGCAAGAAATAGTGGGTTAGAAGTAGCCAGAGGAGAGTATATAAGCTTTGTGGACAGTGATGATTGGATAGAATTGAACATGCTGGACTCAATGTTGTCTTTTGCCTTGGAGAACAAGTTAAAAGTAATAGAATGTGGAATGGTTAGGTCCACTAATTATAATAAAGAAAATATTAAGGATTATAGTGAAAGAATTGAGACTAGAGAAGAGGCTTTAGAAAGAATCATTGCCAATCAAAACTTCGCTGTTTGGAGAAGGATTTATCATAGAAGTATAATTGAAAATATGTCTTTTATCCCATATAAAATACATCAAGATGTCTTTTATACCATCGATGTAATTAATAAGGTAGAAAAAATCGGGTACATTCATTCACCACTATACATTTATTATGTTGAAAATAATACTAGTATTATTCGGGGTAATTATAATCTTAAAAAGCTTCGGTCGATAGATGCCGGTATCTATGTCGTTGAAAATACACTTTCCTATAATTCAAAAATCAGAGATATTGCTAAAAAATATGTAATAATATTCCTTACCTACAACTACAACTCAATTTTTATGCAGAACGAGCTGGATGAGGATTATCATTTTAGGAAACTAATAAAAAAAACTATAAAAGAGAACCTTAGCTTTAACAGTTTTACCCTTTACGGTATAATAATTAGTATATCACCATTTCAGCATTACAATTTATTTCTTAAAGTAAATATATATCGCATTTCGCTTCAAAGAAAATTTCTAAAATTCATAAAAAATGTCTAGGGTCAGTAAAACAATAAAAAACGCTAAATTCAGTGTATTTTTTTTCTTAATTACTGCATTTCTTCAATTTTTTTCCAGAAAAATATTTTTAGAAGTACTTGGGGATGAATTCATTGGATTAACTGGTACCCTTCAAGGATTAATAGGTTTTTTAAATTTAGCTGAACTGGGCATAGGTACTGCCATTGGAGTTACCTTATATAAGCCATTATACAATAAGGATTACAAAGAGATTAATAATGTTCTTAATCTCTTTGGATTCATTTACAATAAAATTGGCATTATATTAATAGTTTGTGCATCAATTTTATCCTTATTTTTTCCACTCATATTCGATTCAATTACCTTTTCTATTCTAATAGTCTACTATCTCTTTACTGTGTATGTTATTGGATCTTTACTTAGTTATTTTTACAATTATCACCTTTTTGTTTTACAAGCCGATCAAAAAGGATATGTAGTCACCTCCTATTACCAATCATTTACCTTCTTCAAGGTTCTTCTACAAGTCGCCATCGTATATTATTCCAATAGCGTTTTAATCTATATAACACTAGAGTTACTTTCATCTGTTTTATACAGTTATTTCCTTAGAAGACGAATTTTAAAGGAGTATCCGTGGATAAATATTAAATATGACGCCGATAAGACCATATTAAAAAAATATCCCGAAATTATTCAAAAATTTAAACAAATATCAGTTCACAAAATAAGCTCGTTTATAACCAACGGTACAGATCAAATATTAATATTTATTTTAGTAAACATTGAAAGTGTTGCATTCTATGGTAATTACCAGCTAATTTTTGTTAAATTAATAAGTTTAGTCAATAATTTCTTTTCCGGTACAAGTGCAGGTATAGGAAACTTGGTAGCAGAGAATAATCCTAAAAATATTCACAAGGTGTTCTGGGAAATGATGGCCGTTAGGTTCTTTATTGCTGGATTATTAACTATTACACTATTTTTTCTGGTTGAACCATTCATCACGGTTTGGCTTGGGGACAAGTATATTTTAGATCACTACGTGTTATTACTACTCTTGGCTAATTTTTTCATTTTGCTAATAAGGGTCCCTGTCGATGATTTTAAGAATGCCTATGCTCTCTTTGCTGATACCTGGGCCCCAATAGCCCAAAGTACTGTAAATCTATTGATTTCATTTGTATTTGGAAGTATTTACGGCATTACAGGGATATTGCTCGGTACATTTATAAGTCTATCAATAATAATACTATTCTGGAGACCATATTATCTATACAAGTTTGGTTTTAAAAATAATATTTCCGAATACTGGAGTGGGTTCTTAAAATTAACCTTTAGTTTATTTTTGTCGGTTATTATTATATATTTAATTGTAGATAATTTCATCGCAAAGGATTATAATAATTTTTATGAGCTAATTATTTACGCCATTAAAATTGGTCTCTTAATTTTAACAATATATTCCCCAGTATTATTCCTTTTTAATATCGGATTTAGAAATATCGTATTTCGTTTCAAAAACATAATTAAAGGTTATTTTTAATTTTTAGACCTAGACTTTGAAGAAAACAAGAAGAATTGGATTTGTAATACATAGCTTAAATGCTGGCGGTGCAGAACGCGTTTTGACCGAACTGGCAAATGAATTAGTCACGAAACAAGAAGTTGTTATTATAACACTCATAAAATGTGTGCCATTTTATTCAGTAAATCCGAAAATTAAAATCGCACATTGTTCTAATGGGGAAGTTTATAGCAAAAATGGTGTTCAAGCTATTTTAAATAATTTAAAATATGTAAGAAAAATTTATTCAATAATTAAGGATGAAAAAATAAATTTAATAATTGGCTTTACCACTTCAGCAAATGTTATGTCTGTTTTAGCTTCAAAAACGGCTAAAATCAAATGTATTATCAGTGAACGAAATAATCCAATATTAGCTCCACCAAATAAATTCTGGACAGTACTCAGAAATTTCACCTATCGCTATGCTAATTACTTGGTTGTTCAGACTGAAAATAATAAATCTTTTTATAGCCAAATACTCCCTAAAGATAAAATTATAATAATTGCAAATCCCATAGGTAGTATTTTCGAAACTGAGCGAAAGTTACCTAGATTTGATAAAATTAAAAAAAGTATAATTTCGGTAGGAAGATTAAATAGCAACAAATCTCAAGATTTATTAATAAAAGCTTTTGCTAACATACCTAATGACGAATATAATTTAAAAATATTAGGGGATGGTCCTAAAAAAGATAATTATATAGAATTAACTAAAGATCTAAGTATTGAAAACAAGGTAGAATTTTTAGGGAATATTAACGACATTTCTAAGTATTATAATAACGCCACTATCTTTGTATTCACCTCTAAATCTGAAGGATTTCCAAATGCATTAATGGAAGCAATGTATTTTGGTTTGCCATGTATTTCAACAAATTGTCCTAATGGTCCATCCGACCTCATACAAGACGGAATAAATGGATTCTTAATCGAGGTAGACAATCGACATCAACTTGAAGAAAAACTTACCCATCTTATGAATCATGAGAACATAAGACAAGAATTAAGTCGAAATGCAATTCTATCTACAAAAAAATTTGAGATGAAATTTATAGTCAAAGCATGGGAAAAATATATAAACGAATTAACATAAAGTATTTAATTAATAATTAGTCAAAATATTTATAAATTAATGAAAGTTTTAAAATATACTATACTTGGCTTAATATTATTAAATATTCCAACTATAGTCAATGAGCAAATTAGTTCTGTTCTATCCAATCTACTGAGCTATTTTTCGTTCATGCTCTTGGTTCTATACTATATTTTGAATAAAAGAACAGAAAAAAATGTGTGGATGATTTTAATTGGCACAACTTTTTTTCTAATCTCAAGTGTTTCTGGGCAAAATTATTTACCCCCGACCAATGTTTTTTTGATTTACATAATTAAGTTTTTTATATATATTATTTGTGGCTATGAACTAATAAAGACAATTACAAGAAATGAATTATATATTTTTTTGTTGATTGGCGCTCTCACTATTTTATTACAGATTTTATTTTTTATTAATCCCTTAGTTGATTACGGCCGATACAGTGGATTCTATTTAAATCCTAACAATGCTAGTTTTATTTGTTTATTTGGCTATGGATTAACATTCGCAATCGACAATAAAAGACTGAGACTTATAGGACAAATTGTATTTACATTAATGGGACTATTAACTTTCTCGAGGACCTTTGTTGTAATATGGTTGTTAATAAATTTAATATCCGTTAAAATTAATTTTAAAAACATAAAGGTGTTTGTTTATGGCTTTGCTCTTTTAACCGTTTTTATAATTTCTAGTGAATTTTTACCCTATAAGAATGTAAGACTTCAACAACTCAGTTCTATTATGAGTGGTGAATCAGTAAAGGTTAGCGAACTAAATCAGGGCTCCAGAACGGGAACTTGGATGTTATATTTTAATGATATTGCGGAGAACCCATTTTTTGGAAATGGATTTAACGCCATGAGTGGCAATACTGTAAATCATAGAGTTGGTGTCCACAATATGTACTTGAAAATTTTTGGTGAAGCTGGAATTATTCCAATTTCCATATTTGTACTTATGTATATGTATGTCCTAATAGGTAGTTGGAAATTATTTAAGTATTCACCATACCTGTTTATCTTAAGCATCGTTCTAATTGTATTTCTCGCAACCAATCACAATTTTTTTGATTATGGTTATCTACTATTTTTATCAATGTGGATACAATCCGAGTTGGAAAGAAACAAAAAAGAAGTTGAACTTCTGCAATATACATAAAGTAACTAAAAATCTAATTTTAAATCAAATAACACCAAATGTGCGGTATTTATATTACTAATATTCCCTTTAAGGAAATTGAAATACAAAAAAAGCTTGACTCAATAAAGTTTCGTGGTCCAGATAATAGCGATATCCTAAAGTTAGATAATATAATATTAGGCCACCTAAGGTTGGCTATTCTTGATTTAGACCCACGGTCCAATCAACCAATGGAATTAAAAAATCATTATATTACTTATAATGGAGAAATATACAATTTTTTAGAGATAAAAAAAGAGCTCATTGATTTAGGGCATAGTTTTAAAACTACTTCGGATACCGAAGTCTTATTGTTGGGGTATTTGGAGTGGGGTCCCAAAATTCTCAACAAAATTAATGGGATGTTTGCTTTTTGTATTTATGACAAAACCAAAGATAAAATATTCTGCGCAAGAGATCGATTGGGAGTAAAACCATTTTATTATTACTGGAAAAATGGAGATTTTGAAATCTGTAGTCAACTTAGGCCACTTATTCCTAATAAAAAAATAAATGAAAAAGCAATTTCAATTTATTTAGATTGTGGTTATATACCAAGTCCCTATAGTGTTTTGGAAGATGTACATAAATTGCCTCCTGGTCATTTCATGGAAATTGATATCCACAATAAAAGTAAAACAATTCAAAAATATTGGGACCTAGAAAAGGTAAGAACTAGGCGAATTACTTATAGTAAAGCTAAGGAAGAACTTCATGATTTATTAAAAGATGCTGTTCAAATCAGACTTCAATCCGATGTACCCATTGGATCCTTCTTATCTGGAGGAATAGATTCTGCTTTAATATCTTCGATTGCCAGTAAAATATCCGATAATCAAATAAATACTTTTTCAATTGGTTTTGAGGACCCTAAATTCGATGAAAGCAAAGTCGCGGAGGAGTTTGCTACTTACATGAAGTCCAATCATAAAACAACAATTTGTAAGGCTGACGATTCATTAAAGTTATTGCCGAAACTTTTTGAAGTATATGATGAGCCCTTTGCTGACAGTTCAGCTTTGCCATCCTTATTACTCAACAAAGTTACAAAACCATATGTCACTGTAGCCCTATCGGGAGATGGAGGAGACGAAAGTTTTTTAGGATACAATCATTTTGAATGGATTAGTAAATATAAATGGATTTTTATATTCCCATTGTTTTTGAGAAGAGTTTTAAGTAATACCATTCTATTGAAACTCCTGGGTAAAGGATCTAATGAATCAATAAATATCCTAAATACTACAGATGAAAACACTTTTATAGAAAATAAATTTATTGGTTTCGATACATTGACCAAAAACAGAAATTTAAATTGGCTGTCCAACTTTAGCGGATTTAGGTACTGGTCAAAGAATTCTCTTCAAAAAACAGCTGATCTAAATATTAAGTTATGGTTAGAAAATGACAGCAATGTTAAAGTTGACCGAGCAAGTATGGCCTATTCGGTTGAAGTAAGAAGTCCATTTTTAGATTATAGAATCGTAGAATTTGCAAGACAATTACCAATTTCATTCAGATACAAAAAAAATTACAGAAAACGAATATTGCGTGATATTCTTACAGAATATATTCCTAAAAAAATATTTGATCGCCCAAAAAAGGGATTTTCTATACCTTTGGGAGATTGGCTTAAAACCGACTTGAAAGACGAGGTATATAGGGTACTAACAGACGAATTCCTATCAACTGTTCCTAATTTAGATGTCCAAAAGTTCAAAAAACAACTACGTGACCATATGGAGGGCAAGTCGGCCCATTTTTTTAATATATGGAAACTTTATGTCTATGGAAAATGGTGTGAAGAGTTTGACTTTTATAATCCTGAACAAAGAAAATAATCTATTCCAATATTCCATATTAAAACTTAGTGCCATATCTACCTAAAAAATAAGGCTACTTAGACCAAAATCAAATATGGAATTAAACATATAATTGAAACAAAATATTATTAATGAATAAAATCTCCGTAACCTTTATTCTCCCTTCACTACGTGCTGGCGGTGCTGAACGTGTAATGTCTTATATTGCACAATCCTTGGATAGAAATAAATTCAAAGCTTCCCTATTAATTGTTGGTTTTGAAAAAGATGCTGTTTTTGAAGTCAATGAAATAGAAATAGAATATCTTAACAAAAAGAGAGTTCTTCATGCATTTTTTCCTATTACCAAATATTTACGAAAGAATAAACCAAGAATAGTAGTTAGTGCTATTGGCCACTTAAATACCTTAATGGGAATCCAGGCTCTATTATTTCCGAAAATTAAATTTGTGGCTAGAGAAGTAAATGTTATGAGTGTCTTAAGTAATATTGAAATACCCAAAAAAAATTATTTTAAATTTTTACCTAAATTTAGTTATGATCAATTGGACAAAATCATATGTCAATCCCAAGACATGGCCGTCGATATCAGTAAAAAGTATAACCTCGGAAAAAATGATTTTGTAATAATAAATAATCCAATTTCCGATAAATTTCAACTAAAGAAAGAAATCACCTCAAATCAGGTTAAACAATTTATTACAGTTGGTAGTTTAAGTAAACGCAAAGGGCACTTAAGACTTCTAAATGTCCTATCAAATTATTCAGAGCCATTTGTTTATACATTAATTGGGGAAGGGATTGAAATGGAGACAGTATTATCCCATGCGAAAAAGTTGGGACTATTGGGGCAAATAAATCACATTCCATTTACGAAAGACATTCCAAAATATTTAGAGGAGAGTGATGTTTTTCTGCAAGGATCCTATGTAGAAGGTTTTCCAAATGCTTTATTGGAAAGTTGCGCTGTAGGTACTCCAGTAATAGCGTTTAAAGCACCAGGTGGAATTGATGAAATTATCGAAGAAGATGTTAACGGATATATAGCTATAGACGAAGCAGATTTTTTAATCAAACTCAATTTAATTGGCAAGAAACATTGGGATCCCGCACTTGTTAGAGATTCTGTATATAAGAAATACAACAAGGATATTATTATAAATAAATACCAAGACTTGTTCCTTAATCTGGATAAGAATTAGCATTTATCACCTTTAATCATCATTATTATGTGTGGAATTTACGGAACAACAATAGGCTATAACGTACAGGAAGTAGAAACTAAATTAAATAGAATTTCTTTTCGTGGTCCCGATAAAATGGGAATTAATCAATTAAAATCAAGAAGCAAAACTATTACTTTAGGTCATAATAGATTGGCAATTATTGATTTAGATCCACGTTCTAACCAACCTTTCACCTACCAGGACAGTGTCCATATTGCATTTAACGGAGAAATATATAACTATTTAGATATAAAAAAATCCCTTAGCAGTAAGGGGTATTCTTTTAATACCACAAGTGATACAGAGGTTATTTGTGCCGCTTATATGGAGTACGGAGAGGATTGTGTCAACTATTTTAACGGAATGTTTGCCTTCGTAATTTATGACGCAAGTAAACAACTATTATTTGGAGCGAGAGACAAAATGGGAAAAAAACCATTTTACTATTACATTAATGGTATGGATTTTGAATTTTCTAGTCAAGTTTCGGCTATCCAGTTATTTAACAAAAATCTTTCCATTTCTCAAAAATCAATTAATAATTATCTTAGTTGGGGTACTATTCCTGATCCAGATACAATTTTCAATGAGGTTAAAAAATTAAAAGCAGGACACTCTTTTATTTACGATATAAATTCAGGCTCATTCAAAGAAAAAACATATTGGGATTTAGATTATAATGGCACCAATCTTTATAAGGGAACTTATGGAGATGCCAAAGAAGAACTCGAATCCATATTGTCCGACGCTGTAAAAATTAGATTATTCGCAGATGTCCCCGTAGGGATCTTTTTATCAGGAGGTGTAGATTCATCCCTTGTAGCAGCATTGGCAACCAAGGCAACCAATGAGAAGGTAAAGACCTTTTCCGTTAAATTTAATACCAAAGGGTTTGATGAAAGTATCTACGCTCAAAAGGTTGCCGGACATTTACAAACAGATCATCATGTAATTGAATGTAATTATAATGAGGGGATCGACTTAATTTCAAACCTAAGTGAATATTATGATGAGCCATTTGCCGATTCTTCCGCAGTTCCTTCCCTGTTACTTTCCAAGCATACTAAAAAACACGTTACAGTTGCCTTGTCTGGAGATGGGGGCGATGAGAGCTTTTTGGGTTATCATAGATATAATTGGATGAATTATATACAAAGAGTATACAATATGCCCAATTTTGCAAGAAATATTTTAGTAAATAGTTTAAACGTAATACCACATTACAAAAGCCAGGTCATTGCCAATGTTTTAAACCATAAAAATATTAATGATGCGTATCTAGGTATGATGGTGAATACTAAGAATCATCTATTAGAAAACAAACCTGATCTGGATAATTTAGAAGAAAAGAAGTATTTGTATCATAACAACAAAAACATTTACGAACGCATATCCGATTTTGATTTAAAAACCTATTTAAACTGGGATATTAATACCAAAGTTGATCGGGCTTCAATGGCCTTTTCCTTGGAAACAAGGGCTCCATTATTGGATTATAGAGTAGTGGAATTTTCAAGATCTATTCCAACTGACTTTAAATTTAACAAGAATAATCAGAAGCGGATTTTAAAGGATATATTGTACAAGCATGTCCCAAAAGAATTTTTTGACCGACCTAAATCAGGGTTTACCATGCCATTCAAAGTTTGGTTTAGAAATGAATTAAAGGAATATGTTTTAAGTGAACTAAGTGATGAAGGTCTAAAAACAATACCTGGTATCAAAATACCAGAGGTAAAAGCTGTTATCCAAGAACATATGGACGGTAAAGCTAATAAATACCCTACTATTTGGGCTTTATTGGTTCTAAAACAGTGGCTGTCCAAGAACGCCACTGGTTTGGAAATAAAGTAAATCTAATAACACTCTATTAAGGAGTATTCCTTAAAATATAAAATAAAAAGCTGATAAATATATGAGAATATTAATTCTATTACCTAATGACACCATGGGAGGGGCCGAACAATATTTAAAAATGGTTGCCTCCTACCATAAAGGCGATATAATTGATATTTTCTTTCTTAACAAAAAACTAAAAAACTCTTGGGAAGATACTAGCGCCCTTACGAACTTGTACTATTCTAAATATAGCAGAAAATATTTTGCTGTTGTCCTTTTCATTTTAAATTTGGCTAAATCCAAAAACAAATCCTATGACTATATTTTCACTTCCCATGTATATACAAATGGATTAATCGGTATTCTCCTTGGTCTTAAATTAATAAAAACAAAATATTTTGTAGCTAGAGAGTCCACCTCTATTTTCCTAAGATATAAAGGCCTGAAATTATTGTCTTATAAGATATTCTATAGGATGGGATATAAAAAGGTAAATTTGTTGGTTTGTCAAACTGAGTTGATGAAAAATCAACTTACATCTGGATATCCAAAAATAACTGCCCTAACAACGATTAAAGTCATTCCTAACCCAATTGATATAAGTTTAATTGCATCAAAGACTCATGATGCAATAAACCACAAATTACCTGAAAAGTATATAGTCTCAGCTGGTAGGATGATTCCTGAAAAGGGTTATGATGTTTTAATCAGTGCATTTGCCAGAATAAAACTCCAATTTAAGGATCTAAAACTTATTATTTTGGGAGACGGAACCGAACGGAACAATCTAGAGGCCCTCATTAGAAAACTAAATCTTGAAGAAGAAGTATTGCTATATGGTTTTGTGCAAAATGTATACCCCTTTTTCAATAAAGCCACTGTCTGTGTAGTTTCTTCCAGAGTAGAAGGATTCCCTAATGTTCTTTTACAAATGATGTCTCAAAATTCTAAGGTGGTTTCTACTACTTGTGCTGGAGGAATTGAAGATATCCCTGGCATTTACATTGCTGAAACCAACAATGTATTAAACCTTGAAGAAGCAATAACTTCCTCTTTAAATTCAATGAAAAACAATCGTCCTCTTTTTGATGAATTTCTACAAAACAGAGATATCTCCTCTTTTATGTCCAAAGTCAATCAACATCTAGTATAAACTCATAATCTTAAAATAGCTAGTTAAATAAAAAATATTTACCCCTCCTTAATATATTGAACATGAAAAGTAACCTAAGAAAAAGATTGTTTCAAAAAAACCACATCAGCTAAAACATAAAATTATTCCTTTTGATTCGAAGTCAGGTTACCTATAAAACAACATTATCTAGAGGTGGTATTTCCTATTAAGGTCCTGAATAAACTAATCTAGAAATATAAATATCCAAACTTAAAGTAGAATAAACAATGTCAAATCAATTTTGACGTTTAGATGATAAAACAATAGTAAAATCAGTACCTAAAAATTATTAGCAATACTTTTGCAACACAACAATACAACATCAATAATGCAAAAAAAACTTATTCGTATTACCACCGTATCCGGTTCTTTAGATGGTTTGCTTCAAAATCAATTAAAATTCATGAGTGATCATTTCGAGGTTATAGGAATGTCTTCTAAAGGAATTCGCTTGGACAAAGTTAGAAAAGAACAGAACGTAAGGGTCATACCACTTCAGATGTCCAGAAGTATTTCCCCATTGAAAGACGTAGTTGCATTAATAAAGTTATACACCATTTTAAGAAAAGAAAAGCCTTTTATTCTCCATTCACACACCCCAAAAGCAGGACTACTTGGCATGATGGCATCTTATTTTGCCAAAGTTCCTCACAGATTACATACGGTTGCCGGTCTTCCCCTTCTTGAAACAAAAGGAATAAAAAGAATAATATTGAATTTCGCTGAAAAAGCCACCTATGCCTTTGCAACGAGAGTTTATCCTAATTCCTTTGGGCTGGAAAAAATAATACTTGATCATAATTTCACTAATAAAAATAAGCTAAAAGTTATTGGAAATGGCAGCTCAAATGGTATAGATCTAGCACATTTTGACCCTAGTTTATTTTCCGAAGAGGAAAATGGGGCGTTACGTCAGCAATTGAATATTGGTGAAAGTGACTTTGTATTTATAAATATTGGTAGAATGGTAAAAGATAAAGGGATAAATGAATTAGTAGAAGCCTTTTGCAAAATTCAGGATACCCATAAAAGTGTCAAACTTCTTTTGCTGGGAGAATTTGAAAAAGATCTAGACCCATTATTACCTGAGACCATGGATCATATAAAAAACAACCCTAATATAATTTATTTAGGTTGGCAATGGGACGTTCGTCCTTATTTTGCTATTTCCAATATGTTGGCATTTCCTAGTTATAGGGAAGGATTTCCCAATGTGGTAATGCAAGCAGGAGCCATGGGACTTCCCAGTATAGTCTCAGATATAAATGGTTGTAATGAGATAATAGTAAACGGCGAGAATGGCTGTATAGTTCCTCCGAAAAGTATGGACGATCTATATGTCGCTATGATCGAAGCCATAAATAATGGGACATCAAAATTTAAAAATGCTAGAAACTCTATCGCTGTAAGATTCGATAGATCAGTAATTTGGAATGCAATATTAGCAGAGTATGACTCGTTAACACCAAATCCTGAAAATAACAGATGACAGTCCAATTTTTTTTTGGATATATTCTGACAAAAAAATGAATTATCGACTAAAAAGTAATCCTTCCTTTTTAACTATTAATCCGATTTAATTCATAGTTGAGCACAATTAATTGGCTGCCGTTTTGTGAAATTATATTTTTGTAGTTCATATAATCAAAAGGAGGTTACCATTTAATTTTACCATTAAACCAATTAATGTAAATTAATAATGTATAGATTGATAATCAAAAGATTACTAGATTTAATATTAGCTTTGATAGCCTTCATACTATTATTGCCCATTATTATAATCATCACACTTATTTCTTTGGTCATTAATAGGTCTAACCCCTTCTTTTCACAGGATAGGCCCGGCAAAAATGAAGTTGTTTTTAAAATGTACAAATTTAAGAGCATGACGGACAAAAAGGATTTAAGTGGGAAATTATTACCTGATGAAGCTCGATTAACAAAAATGGGGAACCTATTAAGAAAAACGTCGTTGGATGAACTTCCTCAATTAATTAATGTAATAACTGGCGACATGAGTCTAGTTGGACCACGACCACTTCGGACATACTATTTACCCTACTACAGTAAAAGAGAAGCAATTAGGCATACTATTAGACCAGGAATTACCGGACTGGCCCAAGTCTCGGGAAGAAATGCCATTGGTTGGGATGAAAAACTAGAACTAGATGTTCAATATGTGGAAAATTTATCTTTTACCAATGATCTAAAATTAATCTATAAAACAATTTTAAAGGTAATAAGACCATCCGATGTAATTTTGGATGATAACATGTTAACCTTGGTTGAACATCGAACGAAAATATGAACCTGACTTATTAATAATTGTTAGATTATTTCCAAGCCATATCTAAGTTTATAATTAAAAGTTTTATTCCATTATGATCCAATCTATCCATCCGTCTTTTGCCATCTTTAGGGATGATTTATTTCCTTTTTTAGGCGGCGGGAACAAAGCCCGCAAAATGATGGCGCTACATAATACAATTCAAGAAGGTAAATACACTTCAATTGTGACCACAGGCGGAATACAATCCAATCATTGCAGGGCGACAGCATTATACTGTTCCAAGTACGATTTGGATTGCACATTAGTGTTGCATGGCAATAAGGAAAATTTTTTATCTCAAAATGGCAATGCTAGATTAATTAGAAATACTAGGGCCAAGGTGGTTTTTTGCAATGCTGACGAAATTTCACTAGAAATGGACAAGGCTATGAACCAATACCAAACAATTGATCGCAAACCTTTCTATTTATATGGAGGTGGACATACTATGGAGGGTGGGAAGGCGTATATTGAAATCTTCGAAGAAATAGAAGATAGCGGTTTTATCCCGGATTATATTTTCTTGGCTAGCGGCACTGGTTCAACCCAAGCAGGTTTACTGGCCGGCATATCTAAATATAATTTAAAGACAAAAGTCATAGGAATTTCGGTTGGCAGGGAAAGATTAAGATCGGAAAAAATAATAAAAGAATTCTATTCTGATTTATGTAATCGCTATTTAATTCCTGAAGAGGATAATAATATAACGGTAGCTGATGAATTTCTATGTGGAGGCTACGAAAAATTCAATAATGAAATATTGCAAATTTCAAATAATTCCTACGCCAAATACGGAATTCCCCTAGACACAACATATACGGCCAAAGCATTCTATGGAATGCAGCAAATTATTAAAAACCAGATGATTACAGGAAATATACTTTTCTGGAATACAGGAGGAATATTTAATTATTTTATCTAATGATCGAAATTACAAACAACAAAAAAGATTGGAATAACCTTCTTTTAAAAGTGGAATCCTACGATCTGTACCATACCTTTGAATATCATGAAGTTATGAAGAAGACAGGGGAAGAACCAATAATCATAATTTATAAAAACAATAACACCGAGATAGGTTTTCCTTTTTTAAAACGAAAAATTAATGATGAATTATCCGATCTGGTTTCCGTACACGGCTATTTAGGTCCGGTCTCCATTAATGTTGATGATTCTTTTGATTCGGAAAGTTTTTCAAAGGAATTTCTGCAGTTGTTGAGCAGGGAGAAAATTGTTTCTGCATTTTCCAAATTGAATCCCTATTTGAGCCAACAAAGTAAAACCCTGGCCAATCTCGGGACTATAGAGAATGTTGGTGAACTGGTCTATTTTGATCAGCAAATGGAATTAAATGAACAAATTCTTTCCTATAAAAAGGATACTATAAGGCTTATAAAAAAATTAAAGCCCATTTCTAGTTTTAGATTTGCCGAAAATTCAGAGGACATTGAGAATTTTATGGCTATTTATTACAGTAATTTGGATAGGCTAAATGCCAATAGTTCATTTTATCACAAGAAAAATTATTTTGAGGCATTATTAAATTCAGATATGGCAGATGCCAAAATCATTTTGGCCATACATAATGAAACCAACGAAATTATGGCAGGTGTTCTTTATTTTGAGACAAAACATATTTCACATATCGAATTAGCCTGTACCAATGATGAATACTACAATAAAAGTCCCGTTAGATTTTTATATGACCAAATAAGAATATTGTGCCATAAGGAAAAAATGAAATATTTGGATATGGGCGGAGGTAGTGGAGGAAGAGAAGGTTCTCTAATGAAGTTCAAATCTTGCTTTGCGCAAAATTATGTTGACTTCAATGTTTGGAAATTAATAGCCATACCTGATGTTTATGACGAACTCCAAACAGTTGACCAAAGAAATGCGGACTCAAATTTCTTTCCAAAGTATAGATTGAACCTTTAATCTTTAACCCTTAAAAAACTAAACGTGAATATATTATTTACTTGTGCCGGAAGAAGAAATTATTTAATTAATTATTTTAAAAAAGCCTTAGATAATAACGGCCAAATAATTGCTGTAGATACGCAACTAACAGCTCCTGCCTTGGTAGATGCCGATAAAGCTTTTCAGGTACCCTCAATATACGATCCCGAGTATATTGATAGCCTAAAATCTATTATTAGAGAAAATAATATAAAGGCGATTATTTCCTTAAATGATTTAGAACTACCTATTCTTTCTCAACATAAAAAAGAATTTGAGGCCTTGGGGGCCAAAGTAATTATTTCAGATGAGAATGTAATTGATATGTCATCCGATAAATGGAAAACCTATAATTTCTTTAATAACCTAAACATACCCACGCCCAAAACCTTTATAACCATAGAGAGTACTTTGGAGGCAATAAAAGACGGTTCTTTGCATTATCCCCTCATAGTTAAACCAAGATGGGGAAGTGCATCAATTGGTGTAGACGTGGTTGAAGATGAGAAAGAACTACTTCTAGCGTACGAACTGCAAAAATTAAGAATAAAGAGATCCATTCTTAAAACTGTTAGCTCAAGTGATATTGAACATAGTATCATTATTCAGGAAAAATTAGAAGGTGAAGAGTTTGGAATGGACATTTTAAACGATTTCAATGGAAATTATTATAGCTGTTTTATTAGAAAAAAATTATCAATGCGCTCTGGTGAAACAGATAAAGCTGTTTCCGTAATTGATGAAAACTTTTCTAAGTTCGGTGAATTGATAGGAAGTCATACTAAACATATTGGGAATATGGACTGCGATTTTTTTGTGGTCAACAACAAGATGTATATTTTAGAATTAAATCCGAGATTTGGAGGAGGTTATCCTTTTTCCCATGAAGCTGGTATTAACACTCCTGCCATTTATATTTCATGGCTAAATAATGAGGATGACGTAAGTAGGTTTAACAAGTTTAAATCAGGCCTATTATTTTCAAAATGTGATATGTTGATGCAAATCCCAAACATTTTATAAGAATACTTAATGAAAGATATTGCTACTAATTCCAAAATCTATTCAACAACATGGCTCAAACATTTTGGTGTTGGATATTTTGAAAACAAATTCAATTTTATCGATAATATTTCCTTTATCAAGGACAAAGTTCTTCCAATATATATCAATATCGGTAAAAATTTATCTTTGGGGATATCCTATTCCAAACCGGAAAAAGGACCAATTGAAACCGCCAAAAAATTAAAGAATGGCGTAATTCTAATTTATCATGTGCCGACTTATTACAAGCCTGATTTTTTGGATTACGATAATTCAATTGGGTTACACAAAATATACGATTCCACCGGTTATTTAATTGATTTTAAATCCTTTGACAACCTTGACAGCTATTTTACTGCCAAACTAAGCCCCAGCCGAATTAAGAAAATCCAGAGAAATAAGAGACAGCTGGAATCAAGGCATGATATATCATATAAATGGTATTATGGGGAAATTACAAAATCTGAATATGAAAAGGTCTTTGAATCGTTTCGAAAGTTATTGGAAAGGAGATATGAAGATAAACAACAATACAATCGACATTTAAACGATTACATATGGAATTTTTATCATGAACTTTTTTATCCTCTAATTAATACCAAAAATGCTTCTTTTTACATTATCTATAATGGCTCTGAACCTATTTCAATTTGTCTTAACTACAACACTCCAGATAGCATTAAGGGAGCTATTTCCGTATTCGATATCGACTTTTCCAAGTATGAAATAGGCAATATGTACTTAACCAATCAATTCGAAATCTGTTTTGAAAACAATATTAGAATTTTTGATTTAGGCCTTGGCAATTATGGTTATAAAGACCGATGGAGCACTGATACTTACAACTTGGACCATCATGTATTCTACAATAGAAAATCTATTGTTTCCAGAATTTTGGCAAAAGTTATGCAAAAGTATTTTCAAACAAAACTTGAACTTAAAAAGAAGGGGGTTAAGAATATATTTGTAAAAAATCAAAATGTTCAAATAGAATAATTTAAATTTTCAAGAACAAGGAATTAATTTGGCACACGAAAACCATTCCATACTATGGCACTAAATAATTGACAAATCAGTTAATTATCTATTAATAATCCAAAATAAATTCTTTTGTTGACAAGATCTAGACTATCAATAGAATAAGTATAATTTTTGCCATTTTCAGGTTTTGCAACAAATAATGACAAATTATTGAGGTCAACTGTACAATAAATCATTGGATCATCTTTAGACTCGTCAAAATCCAATATCTGGTAAGCCGTAGTATCCCCTGATAATAGATTATTGAATTTTACAGAAAATATGGACAAATTATTGAGTTCATGCCCACTATTATTTACCAACCTAATTTTTGTTTCTTTTTGCTCATCCAATACCGATTTACTTTCACAGAAAATGAAAATGGAACAAAGAAGTAAAAAACCTATAGCTTTCATATTTTTAATTTTTAATTTTATTGTTTGGCCTATTCCCTGTCATTTGCCACAATATCTATTTTCTTTAGTCCGTAGCCAAATTTCAAATAATACTTTCTATATAAAGGATAGGCAAAATATCAATTAAAGTTAGTAAATTAACTGCTTGAAAGGATTACAACTATGTAAAATTTCTCTATTAAATTTTCACCAATCGTTAAATTAAAAAATCTTTATTTTTGTTTCAAGCCTTCATATTTAATATAATTTCTAGGATAATTTGTAATACCAATGATGTACATCAATTATAAAGCCAAAGAAAAATTCTTCTTATGCAATTGCTGTTAAAATTTCAATTTATTAAGGTAATTCTCTTTGCATTGGTGTTTTTGGTTCCGTTGATTACTACGAGTCAAATTACTATTTCGGGTACTGTAGTTGTAAATAATGGTAAAGGAATTGCTATAGCACAAGCCGGAGTGCATGTTTATTGGCTGGATAGTACCGCCAATATTTTGACGAATACAGAAGGGAATTTCCAAATACCTTATAATAACAAAACCAAAAAACTTGTGTTTAGCTACCCTGGTTATCAAATAGATACCCTAGAGGTCAATAGACCTAATATTGGTAAAATATTATTGCAGAAAGAAATAGATTTGGAGGAGGTAATTGTCAAAAACAAAATAAAACCTCTCCAAAAATCATTGTTCGACGTTCAAAATGTGGTAACCGTTGATAGCAGAGAAATGCTCAAGGCGGCCTGCTGTAATCTATCGGAGAGCTTTGAAACTAATCCCACCGTTGATGTCAACATTTCCGATGCTGTTACCGGGGCCAAACAAATTCAAATGTTGGGCCTAAATAGCCCATACCTGCTATTTACACAAGAAAACATTCCATCTATTAGAGGTGCTTCCCAAATTTATGGACTATCATTTATTCCGGGTTCTTGGATAGAAAGTATACAAATCACAAAAGGTTCTGGTGGAGTACAGAATGGTTATGAAAGTATTTCAGGACAAATAAATACAGAATTGGTAAAACCCCTTACTGATAAGCTTTTATTTTTGAACGTCTATTCCAATAATTATGAGCGATATGAATTTAATAGTAGGTTCAATAAGAAAATATCAGAAAATCTTGGGACTGGTATTTATGTCCATGGGAATTTAAGAAATGGAATCATAGATAACAATAACGACAGCTTTTTGGATACCCCTTTGGCCGAACAAATAAACTTAATGAACAGGTGGCAATATATGGATAGCGAAAAGGGATGGGTAAGTTTCTTAACGCTACACTATTTAACAGACAAAAAAAATACCGGGCAGGTAAACTTTGTGCCGCAACGAGATAAATTAACGACTAATAATTGGGGTAGTGAAGTACTAAGTCACCGGTTGGACATTTCTTCCAAAGTAGGGTACGTTTTCCCCGACCTCCCCTATCAAAGTATTGGATTTCAGACCTCATATAATATTCACGATCAAAATTCATATTATGGTCTAAACCAATACAATATAAAACAAAACTCATTCTACACCAACCTAATTTTCAACAGTATTATAAATAACACACAGAATAAAATTAAGGCTGGCATCAATTATAGTAATGACTTTTATGATGAACAGGTGAACGACCAATTACTAAGAAGAAATGACAACACCATTGGCTCATTTTTTGAATATAGTTACGATAACTTGGAAAACTTAAGTTTAGTGGCCGGAATTAGAATGGATCACCATAATAAACTTGGCAATTTTTTAACACCGCGTTTCCATATTAGATACGCACTTTGGGATAAAGCAAGTCTAAGAGGGTCTTTTGGCAAGGGTGTAAAAGGGGCCAATATCTTTGCCGAAAATCAACAACTATTTGCTTCTTCAAGAAGTGTTGAAATAATTGAAAATTTAGGCAAAATTTACGGTCTTAACCCGGAAATCGCATGGAATTTTGGAGTTAGTTTTATCCAAAAATTATATCTGTGGAACAGGGTTCTAGATTTCTCTGCTGATTATTACAGTACACAGTTTGTTGACCAAGTTATTGTAGATTGGGAAAACCCCAGAAATGTATCATTTTATAATTTGGACGGAAAAAGTTACGCCAACAGCCTGCAAATAGATTTAAATTATGAAATCGTTCAGAATCTTGACCTAAGAACAACTTACAAATACTACGATATTATGGTGGATTTCCAATCTGGTAGTTTAACTAAACCTTTACAGCCAAAACATCGTTTTTTTTCCAATTTAAGCTACGAAACACTCCCGAAATTTAACGGATCCCAATGGCGATTCGATTATACTCTTCACTGGCAAGGCAAACAACGATTGCCCAGTACATCTGCAAACCCCAACGCATATCAAATGGAATCGCATTCACCCTCCTATGGCTTAATGAATGCGCAAATAACAAGAGTTTTTTCAAAAAAATTTGAGACCTATATTGGAGGAGAAAATATTGCCAATTATACCCAAAATAGGGCTATACTGGGTTATAATGAGCCATTTGGAACGTATTTTGATAGTACAATTCTTTATGCCCCCGTCTTAGGAAAAACCTATTATGTTGGTCTTAGATATAAATTATAAATTTTTGATATGAAAAAATTAATTATCTGTTTTATTTTGGTCATAGCTTCAGTAAATACCTATGCTCAAAACAAAAATAAGAAGGTCTCATTTGAGGTAAAAGGAAATTGTGCTATGTGCAAAGCTAGAATTGAGAAAGCTTCTCTTAAAGTGAAAGGTGTAAAATATGTAAATTGGGATATCCCCTCCAAGCATCTTAAGCTAATATTGGATGAGAATAAATGCACTACGCTTGATATCAAAAAAGCCATTGCCTTGGTAGGTCATGATACAGATTCGGCAAAAACTGACGATAAGACCTATAATGACTTACCTCCTTGTTGCAAGTTTAGAGATCCAGCAAGTATTCATCTGGACCACGGTACAAAACCCTAAATAGCAAAAAGGCCAGTTCAGATGTTTATTTTATCAATAATATCTTGACCTTCTATGATTAACCGCAATAAAAGCATGGAGGACTATGGCATATAAATGTTTAACTGGATCAATCCCAAAAGTTGTGTGTGAATTGAAATAGGAGTCCGATCTTTGCAAGAAAACGATCGGCATTGGAATTATCTTTGGACCTATTAAAGCTTATACTACCAGAACTATTAATAACGC
>Ga0105054_10002778_pt1 | contig 27679 bp, 29 predicted proteins | sample BON02_FD_78091 | JGI IMG/M metagenome (GOLD analysis project Ga0105054, IMG submission 78091) | Freshwater microbial communities from Lake Bonney liftoff mats and glacier meltwater in Antarctica - BON-02 (megahit assembly) | ecosystem: Environmental > Aquatic > Freshwater > Ice > Glacier...
GCTTTGTTTAACCGTGCCTGCGCCACCCTTAATAGATAGGGTTTTTTTACCGTCGCCGTTATTCTGATCGCTCATTCTTCGCCTTAACCTTTCATCTCCGCGCCGGATCGCACGGAGTCCTTGTCGTCAAATTGCCTATTGGCCATTACTGCGCAAACCGGCCAGCCGGATCGCCTCGAATTTCACACGTTTTGCAATTCCACCCGGCGTCAGCGCGGCATGTATCACAGTCTCCCGCCCAAAGGCCATGCCCAATTCTAGTGCCGAAAGGCAAAGAACATGGGTATTTTCGCCATCGGGCGGTCTTAGAACCGATTTTCCACGCGCCGATCCGTCAGCTGCCTGCAAAAGCAGCGCCGCATCGTCGCTTACCAGTAAAGCCTTGGTTTTTTCCAAACCACAGATCGCTTGCCCGGCTTTTCGGGCCAATGATACCAAATCAACCAGTCGTTTCGCTAGGCCCTCTTCAACCAAATCAGCCAGGTTGGCTGGGGCCGTTACCGCTTCTTTTGCAGCGCGCGAAAACAAGCCCTTGGTCGCGGCTTTGGTTATTGCATCCCGATCAGCCGAAACCCACATACCACGGCCGGGCAGTTTTTCGCCAAAATCCGGCCAAACCTGCCCATCGGGGCCGACAATAAACCGCACCAAACCGCATTTGGGGCCGCTATCACCGGTGGCAATGCACCGGCGTTCTGCCTCGGTCATGGTGGGTTTCTGTCCGCCTCGCGCCATATGATTCAGAGGCCGAGCATCAGGCCTCCGCCTCCGCTTCAGCATCGTCACCGTCAGCTTTGGCCAAAGCGGCCTCGGCTGCGGCGGCATCTGCGGCCAAGTCTTCAGCGGTGACCCAACCCATCAATAGGCGTGCATTCATCACCAATCCACGGGCTTCTTCAAGGTTCACATCGAACTTTTCAAGCAACCCGTTTTCCTTGATACGCTTGCCGTCAGCGCCGGTTGTATATCCACCCGCCAATTCCCAGTCCGCGCATTGCGCAAAGTCTTCAAGCGTTTTGATGCCGTCTTCGGCAAGTGCCAAAAACATCTGCGGGCTTAGGCCTTCAAAATCAAACAATGTCTGATCAATGCCCAATTCTCGGGCTTTATCCAGCGCTTGCCGATTAATCTCATCAAGGCTTTCACGCGCGCGGGCCTGCAATTCTTCGGCCGTGTTCGTGTCAAACCCATCAATCGAGGCAAGCTCTTCGCTATCGACATAAGCAACTTCTTCAAGCGTCGCAAAACCTTCTGAAACCAGAAGCTGCGCCACCATTTCATCAACGTTCATACCGTCCATGAATAGCTGGGTCCGCTCGGCAAATTCGGCCTGACGACGTTCGCTTTCAGCGGATTCAGTCATGATGTCGATGTCAAACCCGGTCAACTGGCTGGCAAGGCGCACGTTTTGGCCACGGCGGCCAATGGCGAGGCTTAACTGCTCATCGGGCACAACAACTTCAATGCGGTCGGCCTCTTCATCAAGCACAACTTTAGAAACTTCAGCCGGCTGCAACGCGTTCACAAGGAAGGTTGCCGCATCTTCGTTCCATGGGATGATGTCAATCTTCTCGCCCTGAAGCTCATTCACAACGGCCTGAACACGGCTACCGCGCATACCAACGCAGGCGCCAACCGGGTCAATTGAGCTATCATAAGAAATAACACCAATTTTCGCACGGCTGCCGGGGTCACGCGCCACGGCTTTAATTTCAATCACGCCATCATAAATTTCCGGCACTTCCATTTTGAACAGTTCGGCCAAGAATTCTGGTGCGGTGCGGCTTAGGAAAATCTGCGGACCGCGCACTTCCGAGCGCACGTCTTTTACATAGGCGCGCACACGGTCACCGGGGCGGAAGGGTTCGCGGTTGATTAACTGGTCACGACGCAAAATCGCCTCACCGCGGCCAACATCCACAATCACATTGCCGTATTCAACGCGTTTGACCACACCATTGATAATCGTACCAACGCGGTCTTTGAACTCTTCAAACTGACGCTCGCGCTCAGCCTCACGCACTTTTTGCATGATAACTTGTTTGGCGGCCTGTGCGGCAATTCGGCCCATATCTTGGATCGGCAGAATATCGGCCAGCACTTCGCCAATTTCAGCGTCGGCTTTATCAATCCGCGCTTCTTCAAGCGTTATTTCGGTGAAATGGTTTTCCAACTCTTCCACAACTGTACGGCAGCGGGTCAGAGTCAATTCACCTGATTTCCGGTCGATATGGGCGCGGATGTCATATTCGCCGCCATAGCGATGGCGCGTGGCTTTGGCCATCGACTCTTCCATCGCCTCGATCACCAAACCAAGGTCGATCAGTTTTTCGCGTGCGACCGCATCGGCGATCTGCAACAATTCCAGACGGTTTGCGCTGGTTACGGCCATATCAGTTATCCTCTTCTTCGGTCGTCTCTTCGACCTCGTCAAAATCAGCTTCATTGAACGTGCCCGCATCTTTACGTGCACGCAGGGATTCGGCGATCAATTCGTCGGTTAGCACAAGTTTGGCTTCGGTCAGCCATTCAAACTTTAGCCCGATTGTGCCTTCGGGAATATCGATAAGAATTTCACCATCTTCAACGCCGCGCAGGGTGCCCGCAAACCGCTTGCGCCCGTCGATCATTTCAGAGGTTGTCAGCTTGACCTGATAATCGGCAAAAGTTTCAAAATCTTTCAACCGGGTCAGCGGGCGGTCAATGCCGGGGCTGGAAACTTCCAGCGTATATTCCTCAACAATTGGGTCTTCGACATCAAGCAATGCAGAAACGGCGGTTGAGATTTTGGCGCAATCCGCGATCTCAATCCCGCCTTCGGGGCGCTCGGCCATAATTTGGAGGGTGGACGTTTTTCCACCCATCAGGCGCAGGCGCACCAATTCATAACCCATACCTTCAATGGTTGGGGTAATGATCTCGGCAATGCGACGGTCCATCGCGGCTTTGGCAATTAAATCAGACATGGCAGGTCAGACATGGTTCACTTTGTTTTGCGACGATTCGCAGGCATAAAAAAACGGGCGCGCGGCCCGTTACGAGTTTCGGTGGTATCGGGTTTGGACGCCGACGCCGCTGTTAAGACAATCCTATAGGCCCGCTTGGGCCAAATGGCAAGCCGCAATCGCGCTCAACGGAACGTGTCCATATTCAGGGCGAGCGCCAAAATCCGGTCTTCTTCTCCCGAAAGGCCCGCCGCACGTTTGGAAAACGCCAGCGCCACCCAGATTTGCGCACCATTCGCCGCCACAAGCGCATGTTCAACACCCGAAATGCGCCCGTGCTGAATATCCTGCCATTCCGCCAAAATTTCCGGGTTGGGGTGCTGCTGGCCGCAAAGCGAAAAGAAATCTTGCATCAACAGCCACCCCGGCTCGGCCCGCAGCATATGGGCGGCTTGCAAATTCAAGTCCACCACGCGGGCCTTGGTATCAAACCAAATAAGCCCTTGAATATGGGTGGCGGGAGTTGAACGAATTTTTTCAACGAGCATGGCAGACTCCTTGTGAGGGGACCACCTTGCAATGGTTTTTACTAAGAACGGGTTACCGTGGGGTGGGGTTTTGGGTTGAGGCGCAATGGTCCGGAGAATCCGAGCCTTGGATCAGGAGCCGCATTGGACGACGCACAGATGATCGTTGTGCCGTGGCCAGCCGATTATGACTGGAAAAAAATTTTCTTCAAACAATTTTGCAGCGTTCGATTCAGCGTGATCTTGTTGCCGCTATTTCCACTCACTATATCATCGCGGGGTGGATAAACTGCCCGTGAGGGCTGTTTAATTGGACTACTTCTACGTACTCGCCGGGCTATTGGGTTTGTTTTTTGGCGGAGAAGCTCTGGTGCGGGGAAGCGTGGGTATTGCCCGACGCATGGCAATCCCTCCATTTCTGATCGGCCTAACGGTCGTGGGGTTCGGCACATCCACGCCAGAGCTACTTGTTTCTGTTGAAGCGGCGTGGCGTGGCGTGCCTGACATTGCTGTCGGCAATATAGTTGGATCGAACATTGCCAACATCCTTTTGATCGTGGGCCTGACCAGTCTCGTCTGGCCGATTGTCGTTTCGGGTGCGACCCTGCGCCGAGATACGGGCGTCATGGTCGCGGCGGCCCTCGCCCTCGTGCCTATCTTCGCTCTGGGTGAGATCGGTCGACTCACAGGGGCTTTGCTGGTCGTCGGGCTTGTGGGCTATCTAACCTGGGCATACCTTCAGCCCGGCGAGACCGTAGTGGACGACCCTGACAAGCCAGCGCCAGCCTCGGTGCTCGTGTCGGTTCTCTGGGTCGTCGCTGGATTGATCATCCTGATGTTCGGGGCGCGGTATCTGGTAGACGGTTCTGTCTCCATTGCGCGCGACTTCGGTATCTCCGAAGCCTTCATCGGCCTGACGATCGTCGCAGTTGGCACGTCCCTGCCCGAACTTGCCACGTCTGTGATAGCGGCCTTCCGGCGACAGTCAGAAATTGCCATAGGCAACATTATCGGATCAAACATATTCAACGTGCTTGGCATTCTTGGCATAACAGCATTGATCAAGCCGGTTCCGGTTTCCGATAGGTTTCTAACCTTCGATCTACCGATCATGATTGCGGCGTCGCTCGTCCTGACCATGTTGCTGCTTACACGCCCGGTCATTGGACGGGGCGTCGGATTTGCCGCCTTGGCCGGTTATGCGGCTTATGTGTGGGCTGCTCAGGGTTAATGGAAAAAGCCCACAAAAGCTTCGGATAAAGCTAGTGTAATATTTCTATGGATAGCGAGCGTCTCAACACTTTGCCAATTTGACAAACCCATCATCTGACGTTTCGTATGTCCTTAAAAACGGAAAATTTGCGCCCGAAGCTGTCGTTTGCCGAGACGCTTGCCAAGGCAGGTTATCCGAAGAAATCTGCCGGTTGGCAGTAACTCACGTTGCTTCCCTCAGATAAAAAACCTTGCTGACGATAACCCAGCTGTCTTCATGTTTAAGGAGCGTCAAAGTGTCATCATAATGTGTGCCAAGCCAAATGTTTTCGACCTGCACGGTGGCAACATCACCAGTCACTGAGATTGCATTGATCTGATACCATGCCTCAGGGTCGGGGGCTTCAACCGCCGCATTTACGGTGGCGATGAACGCTTCACGCTTATCCCATTCCAGCCCGCCGTCGTAATGCCCAATGCAGCACATTTTTTCATGCATCGCCAAACGCAGTTTAGCGGCATCGTTTTGACACATCCCTTCGACGTAGATTTGGACGATTTTAGAGATTTCGGCGTATGTTTTGGCGTTACTCATGGCAATATCCAGAATTTTAAGGCTTTTCGTGTCGCCGATCACCTTTGAACAGCGTTATTGGGGGCAGGCCCCCACCCTGATCATCGATATTTCATATCAGGAAGGCAATCATTGATCTGGGTTAATGTAGTGTCTGCTCGTTTCAGGTAAATCCAACTCAAATCCCTGAAATTTGGAGATTCATATGACCAACCAGCAAGTAAAAGATTACGAAACAACGCATATCGACGTCCCCGAGGCGGTCGGTGTGTTTACTACATTCAAAGAGCTTCAAGAGGCTTACTATGATCTTAGGGGGGTCGGGTTCAGCCGATTTGATATCAGCCTCCTCGCGCGAGAAGATGTTATAGAGGAGAAGATGGGTAAGTCATATTGGCGCGCATCCGACTTTGAAGATTATCCTGATGTGCCGCGTGCTGCCTTTGTTTCGGAAGAGGCTATTGGAGAATTGCAGGGTGCCATCGCCGGTGGGTTCATCTTTCTTGGTTCGTTTATCGCGCTGGCCGCTTTGCTTACGCCCGCCAGCACAATAGCCGCGTCAATTGCTGCAATTGCCATTGGAGGCAGCCCCGCCGCCGTAATTGGAACGCTGTTGGCGCGCCGAGTGGGCAAGCAACATAAAGATTATTATGCCAATCAGATCGCGCACGGCGGTATCCTGCTTTGGGTTCGTGTTCGCAACCAAGAGCGGGAAGACCTCGCCGTCAAAATCATGAAGGGCCATTCTGGGCATGATGTGCATGTACACCCATGGAGCGAATAATTCCCATGCTACATATACAAAGCGCGTGAATCGGTCATCTAGAACGTTAGTTTGCCACCAAACGCCCAAACCTCAAAAATCGACCGCCAGCCCCTTTTTCTCCCAATCACCATAGCGCACGGGTTCTGGGCCGTCACGCCCCCCTAGTTCGATGGGCAATGCGGCGGCAGGTTTAGCGGCGCGTGCGGCGGCCTCAGCAAGGGCGCGGGTGGCAGCGGCTTTTATGCGCGCCTCTTTTTCAGATGCTTTATCGTTCATATATTCTGTTTAGCGCGGAGTATGCGTGCTGGACAAGTCTGATCCCATTGGGGATATGGAGCAGGATATGGGTTATTTTCGCACAAGTCTGATGTTGGCGGCGCTAACGGCGCTATTTATGGGGGTTGGCTGGCTGCTTGGTGGCACGGCAGGCATGGCTATTGCCTTGGGCGTTGCCGTGGCGATGAACTTTTATGCGTTTTGGAATTCGGATCGGCTGGCGTTATCACGTCATAATGCCGAAATGGTCAGCGCTAGCAGTCACCCTCAACTTTACGCGCTGGTGACTGAACTAGCAGACCGGGCGGGCCTACCGCCGCCGAAAATCGCAGTGATTCAATCTGCGGCCCCCAATGCGTTTGCCACAGGTCGTAGCCCCGAAAAAGGTGTTGTGGCCGTAACAACGGGGCTGCTGGATCTGCTCAACCCTGATGAACTTGCCGGGGTGATCGCGCATGAATTGGCGCATATACAGCACCGAGATACCCTCACCATGACCATTGCCGCCACAATCGGCGGGGCCATTTCAATGCTGGCACAGTTTGCGCTATTCTTTGGCGGAGGGCGTAACCGCGGGGTACTTGGCTTTATTGGGGTGATTCTTGCTGCGCTATTGGCGCCGATCGCCGCTATGCTCATTCAAATGCTAGTGTCGCGCAGCCGTGAATATGTGGCGGATCGGACCGGGGCCGAGATTTCTGGCGCACCGCTTGTGCTCGCCTCAGCTTTGCAAAAATTAAGCGCGCGCGCTGGGCGGGTTGAAATGGCTACCGCTGAGCGCAACCCTGCAAGCGCACATTTGTTTATTGTTAACCCACTCAGCGGTGCCCGAATGGATAATTTGTTTTCTACTCATCCAAGCGCAGAAAACCGCATCGCTGCGCTGCGTGCTATGGCTGAAACCATGCCGCCGCGGCCACACCGTGCTGCGGCAACGCGCCAAAACAGCATGCCCGTTGTGCGCCGTCGCCGGGGCCCTTGGGCATGAGCGCGGATCGTCTTGGTCTTGCGGCCCGCCGTGCGGCATTGGTGTTGCTTGATGGTGTGCAGCAAGAGGGCCGCCTGCTGGATGAGATCACCGCGCCGCTGAACCCATTGGAGCCCGCAGAACGCGCCCGCGCCATGACATTGGCGCGCGGTGTGTTGCGCGATATGGGCAAGCTTGATGCCGTGTTGGCACAATTTATGGCCCGCCGACCAGAGCCAGAGCTGCTGGATCTGCTGCGCTTGGCAAGCTGGGAAATGCTGCGCGACGGCATTGCCGCGCATGCCGCGGTGGATTCGGCAGTTCAGTTAGCGCAGGAAAACGCCCGCACGCGCCGTGCGGCTGGCCTTATAAACGCTGTGTCGCGCAAGGTTGCCGCGTTGGATGCCCCCGATTGGGATGCCTTGCCCTATATGGATATGCCGCCGCCCTTGGCAGGGCCAATTGGCCGCGCTTATGGCAAACCCGCCTTGGCCAAAATTATGGATGTGCAGGCCCAAGTGCCGCCCTTGGATATAACGCTGAAAGATCCGACAACGGCTGAAGCTTGGGCGGAGCACCTTGGCGCTGAAGTGCTGCCCACGCAAAGCCTGCGGATAAATGCACGCATTCAAGTTTCAGCGCTTCGCGGTTTTGACGATGGCGCGTGGTGGATTCAAGATACCGCCGCCGCCCAACCGGTGCGCCTGGCGGGCAATATTTCGGGGCTGCGGGTGTTGGATATGTGCGCGGCGCCCGGTGGCAAAACCATGCAGCTTGCTGCGGCGGGGGCTGACGTTACCGCGCTGGATAACGCCGAGCACCGTTTGGTGCGCCTGCGCGAAAATCTCGCACGCACCAAGCTGTCTGCCAAAATTATTGCAGCCGATGCGCTGCATTGGGCCCCACAATCTCCGTTTGATTTGATTGTGCTTGATGCGCCCTGCACCGCCAGTGGCACGATTCGCCGCCACCCTGATTTGCCCTTTGTCAAAGATCTGGACGACATCCGCCCGATTTTGGACCTGCAAGCCGCCCTGCTTGACCGCGCGCTTACATGGCTCGTGCCCGGTGGTCGGCTGATTTATTGCACATGTTCGTTATTGCCAGCCGAGGGTGAAACCCAAATCGCCAAACTGCTGGCCCGCAACAAAGCAGCCCGGCAAGTTATGCCCGAACGCCCAGAAGGCATAGCGCCTGAATGGCTGGATGGTGCAGGATCGCTGCGCTTACGCCCCGATTATTGGGCCGATCGTGGCGGGATGGACGGGTTCTTTGCGGCAATGCTGACAATCGGATGAAATGCAGGCCTTTGAGGTGGTGACATTGCGCAAATGGCCGGGATAAGGTCTGCGCGAATCACCAATTGCAGGGCCAGCCGTTCGTTTATGGCGCAAGATATTAGCCAGACAAAGCCGCCGCACCGCCTAGCGCGTCGTAGCATGCGTAATGGCATGGCTGCACGGCTTGCTATGTTTGGGCTTGCGCCGCGTGTGTTTAGCTTTCATCTGGAGCCGCGCAGCATCGGGTCTTATGCGATTGGCCAACAATTGATGTGCGGCAACTTTTTGTTTGCCGGGCAATTGGTTGAGGTAAAGGGCCGCTCCATTTGGTCAATAGACGCGCCGTCATCAGATTTTGCAGATGAGGTGCAGGGTTTTGGCTGGCTGGATGATTTGGCAGCAGTTGGTGATGCGACGGCCCGCAAACTGGCCCAACGCTGGTTGTTTGAATGGATTGCGCGTTATGGCAGTGGGCAGGGCGAGGGTTGGCAACCTGCCCTAACTGGGCGACGGCTTATCCGGTGGTGCAGCCATGCGCTGTTTATCCTAAAAGGGTTAGAACCCGCTCAATCACGCTCCATTTTCCGTGCGCTTGGACGGCAAGTGCGTTATTTGCGCCGTCGTTGGCCTAGCGCCTTGCCGGGTGAACAGCGGTTTGAGGCATTGACGGGTTTGCTATATGCTGGCGTATCGCTTGATGGATGCGCTGCGCTTGTTGCACCCATTTCGGCGGTTATCGGGCGAGAATGTGAGCGAACCATAGGGGCTGATGGTGGCCTGCCGTCACGCAATCCCGAAGCGCTGATGGAAAGCTTTGTGCTGCTGACATGGGCCGCACGCACCTTGGCTGAAGGGCGGCGTGTGGTTGATCCGCGCCACAGGGCCGCGTTGGATAGGATGGCCCCAACCCTGCGCGGGCTGCGGTTAGGCGATGGGTCACTGGCGCGGTTCCATGGCGGGCGACGGGGAGAGCCGGGGCGGCTTGACCAAGCGCTTGCCGATGCTAAGCCAAAATCTGCCCCCCGCAATTCTGGCCTTATGGGATATGAACGTTTGGCCGCTGGGCGGTTAGCCGTGGTGGTGGATTGCGCACCCCCACCCAAAGGCGCGCTCAGCGTTGAAGGCCATGCCTCAACCCTTGGGTTTGAACTGTCCTCTGGGCGACGCCCGGTATTGATGAACTGCGGTGCAGGAGGGCGATTTGGCAAAGATTGGCGGCGTGCCTGCCGGGCAACAGCTGCCCATAATGCACTTGCAATTGAGCGTGTATCATCCTGCGGCTTTAGCGATACTGAAAATGACCGTCTTATCAACGGCCCCTCCAAGGTTGAGGTTAGCCGCGCCCAAGATCTAACCGGAAACTGGCTGTCGGCAAGCCATAATGGCTATGTTTCTACCTTCGGCCTAACGCATGAGCGGCGGTTGTTCATGTCCTTTGATGGCCGAGAGCTTCGTGGTGAAGAATCGCTTCGCGCGGTCAACAAAGATATGAAAGCGCGGTTTTCGGAAACCGTTTCGGTGACCCCAAGCCTTGGGATTTCATTCGTTGCGCATTTTCATGTTCACCCCGATGTAAGCCCTTCAATTGACCTCGATGGCCAAGCTGTCTCGCTTACCCTCAAAAGCAACGAAGTCTGGATTTTCCGCCAACAGGGCGGCTTGTTGCAACTGGAAGATTCCGTGTTTCTTGACCAGCGCCGCCTAAAGCCGCGTATGACCAAGCAAATCGTTGTTATGGGCCGGGTGGTCAACTTCGCCGGACATATTTCCTGGAGCCTTGTGCGCGCGCAAGATGGCGGTCGCAACACCCGTGATATTGCGGATGATGTTTAAACCGCGTAACTGGGCGCAAATTGATACGTAAGGACTTTGCCCCATGGCTAGCCACCCCATCCGCCGCGCGCTCATTTCCGTTTCCGACAAGACTGGACTTGGGGTATTTGCCGAGGCTTTGGCAGCGCGTGGCGTTGAAATATTGTCTACCGGCGGCACAGCCAAGGCGCTGCGGGCTGCTGGAATCGCCGTGCGTGATGTGGCTGAGGTTACCAAGTTCCCTGAAATGATGGATGGTCGGGTAAAAACCCTGCACCCAATGGTGCATGGTGGTTTGCTGGCGCTGCGTAATAATGCGGAACATCAGGCGGCAATGGCTGAACACGGTATTCCTGAAATCGACCTGCTAGTCGTGAACCTGTATCCATTTGAAGCGACTGTTGCCGCCGGTGCGGGTTACGATGATTGTATTGAAAATATCGACATCGGTGGTCCGGCCATGATCCGCGCGGCCGCCAAAAATCATGGCTTTGTGGCTGTTGTGGTTGATGTTGAGGATTATAGCGCCGTGCTGACCCAGCTTGACGAACATCATGGCACGACGCTGGAATTCCGCCAAGTGCTGGCCCAAACCGCCTATGCCCGCACTGCGGCCTATGATGTGGCAGTATCAACATGGATGGCCGCAGCCATTGGCGCCGAAAACCCACGCCGCCGCGCGCAGGCTGGCCTATTGTCGCAAACTTTACGCTATGGTGAAAACCCGCACCAAAAAGCAGCGTTTTACCTGGATGGCGCGGCGCGGCGCGGCGTGGCCACAGCCCGGCAACATCAGGGCAAAGAACTGTCTTACAATAATATCAATGACACCGACGCCGCCTTTGAACTGGTCGCCGAATTTGCCCCAGCCGATGGCCCAGCCTGCGCGATTATCAAACACGCCAACCCCTGCGGCGTTGCGCGTGGCGCCACCCTTATTGAAGCCTATCGCGCCGCCTATCAGTGCGACCAAACTTCGGCCTTTGGCGGGATTGTGGCGCTGAATCAAGAGCTTGACGCTGAAACCGCCGCCGCAATTGTTGAAATTTTTACCGAAGTAGTGATTGCACCCTCTGTGTCAGACGATGCACGCGCAGTATTTGCTGCCAAGAAAAACCTGCGCCTGCTGACGACTGGCGGCCTGCCCGATGTCACCACCGCCGCACAAATTTGGCGGCAGGTGTCTGGTGGATATTTGGTGCAAGATCGCGATAATGGCCGCCTGACACCTGCCGACCTAAAGATCGTTACCAAGCGTGCGCCTAGCCCGGCAGAATTGGCCGATATGATGTTCGCATGGCGGGTGGCCAAACATGTGAAGTCTAACGCGATTGTGTATGTTAAAGACGGGGCAACCGTGGGTGTTGGCGCCGGGCAGATGAGCCGAATAGATTCCACCCGCATTGCCGCACGCAAAGCCCAAGATATGGCCGAAGCGCTGGGCTTGGCGCAAAGCCCAACCATCGGCTCGGTTGTGGCGTCGGATGCGTTCTTTCCCTTTGCTGATGGGCTGATCACAGCCGCTGAAGCGGGGGCCACGGCAATTATTCAACCCGGCGGATCCATGCGTGATGATGAGGTAATTGCAGCAGCTGATGCTGCTGGGCTTGCCATGGTGTTCACCGGCATGCGCCATTTTAGACATTGATATGCGCACGCCTCGATTAGCCGTTGCGGCCGTATTCTTTCTTTCAGGGGCCTTGGTTGGCGTTTGGGCATCCCGCATTCCAGCTGTTGTCGCCACGCTTGGGCTGACCGAATCCACGCTTGGGCTGTTGTTATTATGCCTCGCGGCGGGGGCGATTGTGTCTTTCCCGCTGGCTGGTTGGGCGGCCGATAGGTTTGGCGCAGCCCGCATTTCGCGGGTATTGGCCTTCGTTTATTGCTGCACAATTATCATTGTTGGCCTCGCGCCCAGTATTTGGACACTTGCGATTGCCTTGCTGTTTTTTGGTGCAGGGCACGGCGCGCTGGATGTGGTAATGAATACATGGGCCGCAGCGGTCGAGCGTGCCTCGGGCAAGGTGATTATGTCATCTTTTCACGCGGTATTTAGCTTTGGGGCTGGCCTTGGTGCCGCAACCGGTGCGGGCGCGGTGGCCTTGGGGCTTAGCGTGCCGGTGCATTTCATCCTTGCTGCCCTCATTATGGGCACCCCCATTTTATGGCTGTCGATGGTGCATTGGGTTGATGCGCCACCCAGCGCAAAAAAGAAGGCCCCGCTATTTGCCCTGCCAAAAGGCCCACTGGTTGCGGTGGGCATTATGGCGCTATGCGCCTCGATGGGTGAAGGCGGCATGGCCGATTGGAGCGCGATTTTCCTGATTTCCAACACTGGCGTCAGCGAGGCTAGCGCCGCGTTTGGATATGCCGTGTTTTCAGTATCTATGGTTGCTATGCGCCTGATGGCTGACAGGTTGGTGCAGCGCGTTGGCGCCGTAACTTTGGCGCGCGCAAGCGGAGTTTTGGCCGCAATCGGTACGCTCACCGCTGTGCTAAGCAGTGGGTTTTACCCAAGCCTATTTGGTTTTGCGCTTATGGGGCTTGGTTATGCGGCCATATTTCCATTGGCCTTTACGCGCGCCGCAAATGACCCAGATATCGGCCCTGGTGCAGGCATAGCCAGCGTTGCCACGCTTGGATATGGCGGCATTTTGCTGGGCCCGCCGATTATTGGGTTTATTGCCGAAGCCACCAGCCTAAGCAGCGCTTTTTTGGTGCTAACCTTGCTGGCCGTAGCAATTGTGGCTTTGGGCGGGGCTTTGCGGCGCTAGTCATCTATTTTGCGTGCTTCATCGACCAACATCACCGGAATCCCATTGCGAATGGGAAAGGCTAGGTAGGTGTTTGGGCTGATAAGCTCATTGGTTTCTGGTTCATAAATCAGTGTGGCGCGGGTAATTGGGCAAACGAGCGATTCCAGTAACCGCCGATCAATACGCACATCTTGGGTTTCGTCGCTCATTGCAATGGTCCTTCATCACGGGGGCTTCGTAGCGCAAACTCTAACAAAGTTTGCAAAGTTTCGCGACGGTTTGTTAGGTCGGGGGCTTCAAGCAGGGCCTGTTTTTCATCCGCTGAAAATGGGCAAAGCACAGATAGCGCGTTGATCAATACCGGCGCGGGGGCAGACTTTAGCGAGTCCCAATCGGGCGCATAATTGGTGGCGCGAAAGTAGCGGCCAAGCTGGTCAAGAAAAGCGGCGCGGTCAAAATTCAGGTCGGTATCTTCGGTATCCAGATCTTCGGCAAAGCTGCTCCAACTGACCTTATGGCGCAGGTAAGGCATGAAGCTGTCAAGCGGATCGCCAAGGCGAAAGCGTGACACGCCGCCGAGCGTTATGCGATAGCGCCCGTCATCGGTTTCCATAAAGGCCACAATCCGACCCGCACAGCCAATGCGGTGCAGTCGGCCGGTGGAATCAATACCATCAGGGGCGGCCATGGGTTGGATCATGCCTATTAAGCGATGGTCGGTTTTTAACACGTCATCCACCATCGCCAGATAGCGCGGCTCAAATATATTGAGCGGCAGCCGGGCATGGGGCAACAGCAACGCGCCCGGTAGCGGAAAAAGTGCTATCCGGTCAGGTAATGGCCCCAGATTGCGCCCCATCGCCAAGCTACGCGAAGGCCAAGGAAGACAAACGGCGACGCCCCTTGAGCGCCAACGGATCTTTTGGGCCAAGTGAGTCAAAGACCTTGATCAACTTGTTTTTGGCCGCAGCCTCATTCCAATCACGGTCGCGGCGATAAATCTCAAGCAATTGGTCAATTGCAGCTTCGGTTTGTTTATGAGCGAGCATCGCCTCAGCCAATTCAAACCGGGCCTGATTGTCGGCAGGGTCGGCGTCAAGACGGGCCTGCAAATCATCCAAATCGCCTGCACTGGCAGCGGACTCGCCCAATTCAATTTGGGCCTTTACGGCCAAAATAGCGGCATCACCCTCTTTGCCAGCTGGAACTGTGGCAAGCACAGCCTTGGCTTGTTCAATCTCACCAAGCGCAACATGACAGCGTGCTAAGCCTGCAATTGCATTAAGGTTGCCTTCGTCCTCGCCCAAAATGGCGGCAAAGGTTTGGGCGGCATCGGCAAATTCACCGTCGTCAAACATTTGTTGGGCAGCCACTAGCGCCTCATCCAAGCCCTCATCCTCACCCGCAGGGGATTGGGCGATCACTTTGGCAATGAATTTATCAATCGCGGCAGGCGTTTGGGCACCGGTAAAGCCATCAATCGGCTGGCCATTCACGAAGGCATAAACCGTCGGAATGGACTGGATTTTCAACTGTCCGGCAATGCCTTGGTTCTGGTCCACATCAATTTTGACCATTTTAACCTTGCCGCGCGCCTTGGTAACAGCGGCCTCCAGTGCCGGGCCAAGCGTTTTGCACGGGCCGCACCACGGGGCCCAAAAATCAACGATCACCGGCACCGTGCGCGAGGTTTCGACCACATCGGCCATGAAACTCGCCTCGTTGCCGTCTTTGATGAGATCGGCGGGGATATTTGCTGAGAGATCCATAATTACTCCGTCATGCAGGCCGTTTTGCCCGCGCGTTTATGTCAGATTTAACTTGTAAGTGCGCTTTCAGGTGGCTTTGGTCAAGGGCCAAGCTGGGCAATAAGCGCCGCGTGGCGTGCCAAAAAGGCATCGCGCGCCGCGATAGGTGCCCGTGGCGCAAGACGAATTGTAGCTATGGCAGCCGTAGGTTTGCCAAACAAGCGGTTGGCTTCAGGAATATCAAAACCGGCAATTTGCGTTGCCTCTAGCCAAGCCGAAAGCTTATCGGCCTTTTTGATTTGGGTCTTGAGCGTTGTGGCGATAACAGGCGGCAGGCTGAACCGCCGCAATACCGCCACCATCAAACGATCATCCAAGGCGCCATAGCCGGGACCAACCGCAGCTTTAACAGGCGAAATCATATCCCCAATTACATATTCTGGGGCATCATGCAGCAAGGCGGCCAGACAGGCTGCATCGGTTGATTTGGGGTAAATCAGGCGAAATATTTGTTCCACCAAAAGCGAATGCTCGGCCACAGAATAGGGAAATTCACCATGGGTTTGCCCATTCCAACGTGCCACAAAGGCCAACCCATGCGCGATGTCTTCGATTTCAATGTCAAGCGGCGATGGGTCGAGCAGGTCAAGTCGGCGGCCAGATAACATGCGCTGCCATGCGCGGGGTGGGGTTGGTTTTGGCATTGCCCTACTCATTCATATCCAAGTGATGTCAGTAATTCATGATCCAAGGCGCCGCTTACAAATGCAGCATCAGCTTCAGAATAGTCGCGCCACGGGTCGGCCTCAACGCGTGCTTTATAGTCATCATAACCAGCCTTTTCACGGATAAACGAACGGGCATTTTCTTTTGGAATCAGAAATTCATCCCGCGCTCGCCGAGGTAATGGCAGGCGCGCCAACGTGGATTCAAAATTCAGCACAACATCTTCATAGCGCAGCACCATAACATTGGGCAGGGCATTTTGCGCTTTCAGATATGACGCAATCTTCAAGTTCCAAAGCGCAACAACATTTGCCAGCGGTTCAACGTCAAGCTCATCGCGTGGCCTTAAATACCACGGTGCGCGTAAAAATACCGAAAAATCGCCGTCAACCGGACCGGTCGCATGAAATGGGATGCGGTGCATGGATCGCAGCCAGGTCGCCGGATGCCGGATGACACATATAAAAAGCACATTACGCCCGGTGCTGAACGTTTTTACATCGCCAATTTGTAAGGCGGCATGCTTCCAACCAAAATTAATATCTCGCTGGGCAAAGTGCAGCGCGTCCATATGGCTTTCTGACAGCGCGACCTTCGCTGGGCCTTCAAGTTGCAAAGTCTTTTCGAGCTTGAGGTGCGCCGCAGTTATGCGAAAAGCATTCATATGAATATGCGCCGCAAAATTCAGGTGGATTGATTTGGTGACAAAATTGGTGCCGCTATTACGCTCGCCCATAATTTTAATGGATTTATAAACCATATTGCCGTTCCGCCTAACCGCCCATCATGCGCTCGTTCATGGCGCGAAGCCGCACATAAAGCAATGCTGGTGCGCGTGCATGACAGCCATAACTTGCCGAACGGCCCGCCAAGCGCTACATCTGCGCCAAGTTATGGATAAAGGACTCATCATGTCAGCGGATTACATTGTTAAAGACATCACTTTGGCCAGTTATGGCCGCAAAGAGATGGATATTGCAGAAACCGAAATGCCGGGCCTGATGGCGTTGCAGGCTGAATATGGCGCAATACAGCCATTGAAGGGCGCGCGCATTGTCGGCTCGTTACATATGACAATTCAAACCGCGGTGCTGATTGAAACACTGGTTGCCTTGGGAGCAGATGTGCGCTGGGCGTCGTGCAACATCTTTTCAACCCAAGACCACGCGGCTGCTGCCATTGCCGAATCAGGCGTGCCGGTATTCGCTATCAAGGGCCAATCCTTGGTTGAACATTGGGATTATTTGGATCGTTCATTCATGTTCCCCGAGGGTGCCAACCTGATTTTGGATGATGGCGGTGATGCGACACTTTATGTGCTTTTGGGCGCGCGTGTTGAGGCTGGCGAAACTGATTTGCTGGCCGTTGCGAAATCAGAAGAAGAAGAAGCGATTTTTGCACAGATCAAAAAACGGATGGCGCAAAGCCCCGGTTGGTTTACCAAAACCCGCGCGGCGATTGTTGGCGTATCGGAAGAAACGACAACTGGTGTTCATCGTTTATATGAACTGCACAAAAACGGCGCTCTGCCCTTCCCGGCGATCAACGTCAATGACTCGGTTACCAAGTCGAAATTTGATAACAAATACGGCTGTAAGGAATCACTGGTTGATGGCATTCGCCGTGCGACCGACACAATGATGGCCGGCAAAGTTGCCGTTGTTTGTGGTTATGGCGATGTTGGCAAAGGTTCGGCTGCGAGCCTTAGCGGCGCGGGTGCCCGTGTGAAAGTAACTGAAGTTGACCCGATTTGCGCCCTTCAGGCCGCCATGGACGGGTATGAAGTCGTGTTGCTAGAAGATGTTGTTAGCAGCGCCGATATTTTTGTGACAACCACCGGCAATAAAGACGTGATCCGCATCGAGCATATGCGCGCCATGAAGGATATGGCGATCGTGGGTAATATTGGCCATTTCGATAATGAAATTCAGGTGGCCGCGCTGAAAAACCACAAATGGACGAATATCAAAGACCAAGTGGATATGATCGAAATGCCCTCAGGCAGCCGGATTATTCTGCTAAGCCAGGGGCGTTTGTTGAACCTTGGCAATGCAACGGGCCATCCGTCATTCGTGATGTCGGCCAGCTTTACCAACCAAGTTTTGGCGCAGATCGAACTGTGGACCAAGGGCGATAATTACAACAACCAAGTTTACATTCTGCCCAAACATCTGGATGAAAAAGTTGCCCGTCTGCATTTGGACAGGATTGGTGTGAAGCTAACCAAGCTGGACAAAGCGCAGGCCGATTATATCGGGGTTTCCACTGAAGGCCCATTCAAGCCAGAACATTACCGCTATTAAGCGCGGCACATATTATTAAAGGCCACTGTGAATTGCATCACAGCGGCCTTTTCTGTTTGAAGTGTTAAAAATGCGCACTCAATTCACATCGAATGCTTCGCAGAATTGGCTTGCTCTGAATCGCCGTTTTACAGCATAACTTTCCTACAGACCCCGAAGAATTCGGGCCGAGCAATCGGAAGGCTGGCCAAGGGTCGCCGGGAAAATCCCCAGATAAACATATAGTTAACCTCATTTGCCCAAGGGCATACATGTGGGCGAGCCGCAGGCCCGGGGGGGTCTGCGCTGGGGTGCGGGAGGGTGTGCGTTGCGCGCCCTCCCGTTCCGTTGGGGTGGTTGCGGTGGTGCAGGTGCAGCGCTAGGTTGGCGCTAGCTGTATGCAGCACTGAACCAAGTATGGGGATATCCATGAATATCGAACTGTTGCGCGCCCTGTGTGAAACGCCCGGCGTTCCGGGGCGCGAAGACCGCGTGCGCGCTTTGATAAGCCGTGAAATTAAGGGCCTGTTTGACGAGGTTGAAACCGATGCGATGGGCAGCTTAATCTGCCGTCGCGCGCCGACAAAAACGCCCAAAGGTGATGTGCAGCGCGTGATGTTGGCCTGCCATATGGACGAGATCGGCTTTTTGGTTAGCCATATTGATGCCGATGGTTTTATTTATATTGATCCTGTGGGCGGGTTTGACCAGCGCAACTTGTTTAGCCGCCGCGTAAAAGTGTGCACCGCCGCAGGTGATTACCCCGGCGTGATGAACCCCGGTGGGCGGCCTGTGCATATTGCCACGCCGGAAGACCGCAAAAAAATTCCGGAAATCAGCGAATTTGTTGTCGATACAGGGCTTGGCAAAGCGACGCATCAGAAAATCAAAATCGGTGATTATGTGGTGATGGACGAGCCATTGGTTGAGATGGGCGACAAGATCGTGTCCAAAGCCTTGGATAACCGTATCGCTTGTTGGTTGGGCATTGAGGTGATCCGCAAACTTGTGGCCGATAAATCCACGCATGAATGTGAAATTTGGGTCGCCTTTACCAGTCAAGAAGAGGTTGGTTTGCGCGGCGCGCGGACATCGGCCTACCGCATTAAACCACATATTGGCTTTGGTATTGATGTGACCTTGGCCTGTGATACGCCGGGTGTACCCAAGCAAGATACCGTAACCGTGCAAGGGGCAGGGTTTGGCCTGCATGTGAAAGACAGTTCGTTCATTGCAGATATCGGTTTGATTGAAGAGGTTGAAGCGCTGGCCATGCGCAAAAACATTCCCTGTCAGCGCACGATTTTACGCGCGGGTGGGCAAGATGGGGCAGCCGCCCAGCAAGCCGCCGCTGGGGCGCGGGCCATTGGGATTGTGGTTGGCACGCGTTATATTCATACGGTGACAGAGATGATTGCTAAATCAGACCTGATTGCAGCGCGTGATATATTGGCCGCTTGGCTTGCCGAGAATTGAGCAGGTTGAACCGTTCCAAGCCGGGGGTTTTACACCCCCGGACCCCCGTAGGATATTTATGAAACAGAGATGGGCTTAGGATTGGTTTGCGCGGATCTGGGCCGCATAGGCATCGGCAAATTTATAATAAAGCGGCTTGCCGCCGATTGTTTTCGGGTTACAGACTAATGCGTAAAACTCAGCATCTTGTGCAAATGTCATCCGGTCTTGGGGCTCTTTGACGATGGTTTGGCGTTCGTCGCGGATAAGCGGATAGGGTGAAGCGACCTGATCCATGGCGGATTGAATGAGCGCTGCAACCTCATCCATTCCGATGGCGCGAAAGCCGTCACGCGCTTCGGGTGCAAGCACCCCGGCGGAATTATAAAAAAGCTGCCAAAAACCGCCAGTGGCAATTTCATGATGAGCCCAATGAACGGCATAAAGGTGGATGGCAGATTGTGGCATATCGGCCAAGGACTCCGCCCAAGCCTTGGGGCCATTATAAAAATCAAAACTGCTGTAATAGGGTGCATAAATGTCGGTATATCCGGGTTTACCAACCAAAAACTTGTTAATACCGCGCCCGACAAGGATGAACGGCACCAAAAGCACAATGACGATGCCGACGAGCACGACACCGATAATGTTAACCGCAGATTTAAGATATATCATCACCTAAGCGCCCGGTGCAAAGCCGCCCCCATGATCATGCAACCCACTGTTGAATAGGTGCCGTCAATCAGCGTTAATGCGCGGGGTTTCATGCCGAACATATTGTTCATAACGATCCATGGCGTGGCAATGAAGAGGCCAAGGCCGAGCCCGGCCAAAACCCCGCCGCCAAGGGTTTCGATTTGAGCCATAGAAAAGATGTGGCGCATCATGCCAGCCACAAAAAGGCTGCAAATGAATGCCGCTACGAAGGTAAAACTTCCGGGGCCACGGGCAGATTCAGCCCTCATTTTTTAACATCTATGCCAGCGGCAGCCTGCCATGGCTTGGCCATTGACATGTACCAAACTGCGCCAAAAACAAAGCTAGCTGTAGCCGCGCCAAGAACCAGTAAATATTCCATAATCGCCCCCATTTATTAACTGCGCCAGATACACGGCATTGATCAATCAGCCCGTATAGCCGCCCAGCTCAGAGACAATGCGCCATTCTTCAGCCGTTACGGGCTGCACGGATAGGCGTGTGTTATTCACAAGCACCATATTTGCAAGCCGTGGATCGGTCTTGCAATCATCCAGCGTAATCGGTTTTGGAAATGGGCCGACGGCGGCAATATCCACACATTCCCAGCGGGGATCATCGGTGGTGCTATCCGGGTGCGCGCGCGCGATAACCTTGACCACGCCGACCACGCGTTTTTCTTTGATCGAGTGATAAAAGAAGCCCAAATCGCCTATCTCCATGGCGCGCATATTGTTGCGGGCTTGATAGTTGCGCACGCCGTCCCATTCTTCACCCTGAGCACCACGCGCCACTTGCGCATCCCAGCCCCAGGTTTCAGGTTCGGATTTGAAAAGCCAATAATTCATTCACGCCTCATTTGGTTTGAGTGGACGGGCCAATAGGCTGGCAAGGGCGCCTTCAATCGTCAATGTCATATCCAATACGGCAGCGACGGCCGCCGCGATAGGCATTTCGATGTCAAATTTTGCGCCAAGTTCTACGGCGGCGCGGGCAGTTGCCACGCCTTCTTGGGTTTTGCCTGCTGGTAAGCTACCGCCACGGCCAAGCGCCAAGCCGGCAGCAAAGTTACGCGATTGGTCTGATGCGCAGGTCAGCATCAGATCGCCCAAGCCCGAAAGTCCGGTAAATGTTTCAGCCTGCCCGCCCAATGCAACACCTAGGCGGCGCATTTCGGCAAAGCCGCGTGTGACAACCCCGGCGCGGGCGCTTTCCCCCAAGCCAGCACCAATGGCGATACCGGCGGCTATAGCGACAACGTTTTTTAAAGCACCGCCGAGTTGGGCACCAGTTGGGTCATTTGACAGATATAGTCGCAGTCGATCGGTTGTGAGAAGGGTTTGAAGCTTTGCGCCAAGGCCTGAGTCTTCACAGGCCAAAACCAATGCCGCAGGCAAGCCACGGGCAATTTCATTGGCAAAGCCCGGACATGTCAGCACGGCAAGGGGCAAGGCGCAATGGCGGCAGGCAATATCGGTTTGGGTTGCGAAATACTTGGCATCAATCCCTTTGGCACATAGAACCAACGGCGCGCGGGGCAGCTTGGAATGGTGGGTGGCGAGAAAGGCGTCGCTTTGTTGCGCCGGCAGGGCCAGCAACAGCGCCTTGACCCCTGCCAAATTTGCCAAGTCGGCCGTGGGGGTTATGGAGTCGGGAAGTTGGACTCCAGGCAAATATTGGGCGTTTTCGCCACATTCACGTATCTGCGCAATTTGGCCGTCTGATCGGCCCCAAAACCAAATATTAGCGCCACCGCGCGCCAAGGCTACCGCAAGGGCGGTTCCAAAGGCGCCAGCGCCAATTACGCCTATGCTCATGCTTTTGGCCCTTTCTTTCCATGCCCCAACATAGGGGCGGCTTGGCCATCAAGTGGCCAACGCGGACGGGCGCCAAGGCTGAGATCATCAGCCCCGCGCTGGGCCAATTGCTCATGCCCGGCCCAAGCGATCATGGCGGCATTGTCCGTACAAAGCGCGATGGGCGGCAGAATAAGCGTGGCGCCCGCGCTTTGCGCAGCAACGTTAATTCCGGCCCGGATTGTGGAATTGGCCGCAACGCCTCCGGCAACAGCAAGCCGAAGTGGCGAGCCAAAGCGAGCAGAAAATTCATGTAATGCGGCGGCGGTTTTGTTGGCCAGAACATCGGCAATGGCCGCCTGAAACCCGGCGCAAATATCGGCGACATCGCGTTGAAATAATCCGCCTTGTGCGGCTTCTAACTTTTCGCGCAAGCGGCGCACGGCGGTTTTGAGACCTGAAAAAGACATATCGCACCCGAGCCGCCCAGCTAGGGGGCGTGGTAGGGCAAACCGGGCGGGATCACCATTTTTGGCGGCGGCCTCAACCAAGGGGCCGCCGGGATAGCCAAGGCCCATTAGGCGGGCAACCTTGTCAAACGCTTCACCTGGCGCATCATCAATTGTGCCGCCAAGGCGGTGAAATTCATCCGGGCCAACGACGGCAATAAACTGGCAATGCCCGCCCGATACCAGCAACATCAGATAGGGATAGTCTATGCCATCGGTCAGCCGGGGCGTCAGCGCATGGCCCGCCAAATGGTTAATGCCAATCAGCGGTTTGCCAGTTGCTGCGGCCAGCCCCTTGGCAAACATGACGCCTGAAAGCACCCCACCAACCAAGCCCGGCCCGGCTGTTACGGCGATTGCATCAACCGCATCTAGGCCAAGCCCTGCCATGCTAAAAGCTTGGTAAGTGGCAATATCCAACCGTTCGGCATGGGCGCGGGCGGCAATTTCGGGCACGACACCGCCAAAAGCCGCATGCAAATCATTCTGGCCAATCACCGAACTGCCCAGAATTTTGCGGTCAGCGCGCACCAAGGCAGCAGCCGTGTCATCGCACGAACTTTCGATACCGAGGATAATTTGCGCTATCATGCGGCTAATCCGCCAATTGAACCTTGTTGCAGACCGGGGTAACACCGCCACTATGGGCATTCAATACAACAGATCCAACCCGCTTAAAATTGGCACGCGTGGCAGCCCGCTGGCATTGGTGCAGGCGCATGAAACGCGTGATCGGTTAATGGCAGCGCATGGGCTGTTGGCCGCGCAGTTTGAGATTGTCGTTATCAAGACGACGGGCGACGCTGTGCAAGACCGCGCGCTCAGTGAAATTGGCGGCAAAGGCCTGTTCACCAAGGAAATTGAGGAAGCGCTGCTTGATGGCGGCATCGACATCGCTGTGCATTCGATGAAAGACATGCCGACCGTTCTGCCGGATGGGCTAGAGCTGAGCACCTATTTGCCGCGCGAAGATGTGCGCGATGCATTTATTTCGCGCCAGTTTTTGGGGCTAAGTGACCTTCCTGTTGGGGCGGTTGTGGGCACATCTAGCTTGCGTCGGCGCGCGCAACTTTTGGCGCATCGGCCAGATTTGCAGGTGGTAGAATTTCGCGGCAATGTGCAAACGCGGTTGCGTAAATTAGATGAAGGCGTTGCGCTGGCCAGCTTTTTGGCTTGTGCTGGGCTAAACCGCCTTGGCTTGGCGGATATCGCCCAGCCAATTGAAACCGCTGCGATGTTGCCTGCCGTGGCGCAGGGTGCCATTGGCATTGAACAGCGCATTGGTGATGGCCCCGTATTGGCGTTACTTGCGCCGCTTGATCATGCCGAAACCCGCCTCCAACTCGCCGCCGAGCGCGCGTTTTTGGCGGCATTAGATGGTTCGTGCCGCACACCTATTGCTGCATTGGCGCAGCGCGTCGCAGGTCGTCTACAGCTTCGCGGTGAAATTTTGCGCCCTGATGGCAGCCTGCGCTATGCGGGTATGTGGGATTGTGCACCAGAAGGCGCTGCGTTGATGGGCCATACAGCCGGGCTGGAATTAAAGCAGCGCGCCGGGCCAGGGTTTTTTGATTAGGCGGCTGCTTCTGACGCGGCCAAGAGCCGAGGCGGAGATGTTCGCCGCCCGCCTTCCCCAAGGCTGGCAGGCGCATATTGCCCCTATGCAAGACATGGTTGACCTCGAAGCCAAGCCCGATTTCGCCAAAGCCAATGCGCTTGTGTTTACCTCGGCAAATGCTGTGCGCAGCTTCGCGCGACGCTGGGCTGTGCGCAATCTGCCCGCTTATTGCGTAGGCGATGCAACAACAGCTATTGCGCAAGAACTGGGGTTGGTTGCGCATTCGGCAGGTGGTGATAGTGCGGATTTGAGCGCAATGCTGGCCAGCTTGCCGCCGCAAAACCTGCTTTATTTGCATGGAAAAAACATCCGCAGCAGGCTTTCGGTGCCGGGCCAAACTATTGCAGCACTGCCGATATATAACCAACTGGCGCTGCCTTTGGATGAAGGAACCCACCGCGCCCTTGCCGCCAATGAACTATGCGCAACCGCGCTGTTTTCGCCACGTTCGGCTGCGCTTTTGGTGGCAGAATCGCGCAACTGGCCCTCGCTGACATGTATTTGCCTTTCTGCGGCTGTGGCAGCTTTGGCTGCCCCGCTTGGCCCATGCCTTGTTGCGGCCCAGCCAAATGCTGATGCGTTATTAGCAGCAATCGGCACATTTAGCGCCCCATGATTGATTCCCTCAAGCTGCGCCTTGTTGCGGCGCATCCAGTCGCCTAAACTCAGGTCTGGGGGATGCGGCGGTTTGCCGGGTTCAGGCAAGGGTAAGTGATGAACGATAAAGACGACACCGAACACAAATCTGACGACAGCGCCGCGTCTGCGCCAGAAGCCGTTGAACCAGAGACCAAAGCTGAACCCATTGTGCCAATCGAACACGATGAGCATGAGCATGAGCATGACGACGAAGAGCACCATGTTTCTTTGGCGGCGCGTAGCTTGCAAATTTTGGCGTTACTGGTCCTTGGTGGTGTGATGGCGCTTTGGCTTGGCCCACGCATTGCTCCAAACCTGCCGAAAGGCATGGGCGCGGTGGCGCAATGGCTGGCACCGGTCGCAAGCCTGGCCGAAGAACAGGTTGCCGAATTGCGCGCTGAATTTGCAGCCAGCCAAGCCGCGCAGTCACCTCAGCTTGATCTTGCGGCCATTGATGCCCGGATTGCGGCGGCGGATACAACAACAGCCCTGCACGAAGAGTTGGCCACGCTGTCGCAGCGCGTTGAAACGGTTGAAGCAGCCCCCGGTGCGCTGACAACTCGGCTTGATTCACTCGAATCACGTTTGACGGGTACCGAAGCCATGCTGACCTCCATTGACGAAGCATTACGCAACCTTGTTACGACTGGCCTTGCGCTTGATTCACAAGCCGCAGCCGATATTACAGCTTATGGTGCCACAATTGACGGGCTGCGCGCCCGCTTGGCTGATTTGGATGCCAGATTGGGCGAGCAAGCTGCACGAATTGATGCTGTGACGGCAGAAATCCGAAGCGAAGCCCAAACAGCCGTTCAATCGGCTGCGGCGGCGCAGGCAAATTCCGAACAACAGGCGGCCCTGATCGCGCTTGAAGCCGCACTGACCGACGGTTTGCCCTATCGCGGCACATTAGATTGGATTGCAGCAACGCAGCGCCAAACCGTTCCGCCGGCATTGGTGGCGCAGGCTGATAGCGGTGTGACTAGCCTCGCAAGTTTGCGCGATCTGTTCCCCGCACTGGCGCATGAGGCGATTCGCACTGATATTCGGCAAAGCAGTGATGAATCGGCGCTTGGCCAGTTTGGGGCTTTCCTGCAATCGCAGGTCGCCAGCCGGTCATTAACGCCACAACAAGGCACAAGCACCGATGCAATTCTAAGCCGCGCTGAAGCGGCGCTGCGTCAGGACGATCTTGGCCAAGCCTTGCGCCACATGCGCACAGTTTCAGTGCCTGCTGCCGAAATCTATGCCGATTGGGTGGCGCTTGCACAGGCACGGCAAAGCGCAATGGATGGATTTGAAGTGCTGAAATCCGCGCTAAGCGGGGCGGCACAATGATCTGGGCCATTATCAAGATTGCTTTTTTTGTGGCCTTGGCCGCAGCCTTGGCTTGGGGTGCAGCCTATGTCCAAGATACGCCAGGCCGCATCAACCTCGCCTTTGGCGGGCGCGAGTTGGAACTAACGCCTTTGGCCTTTATCGTCGGGCTATTGCTGGCCTTTACCGGATTTTGGCTTGTGCTAAAAATTGCAAGCCTACTGATTGCGGTGCTTCGTTTCCTAACCGGTGATGAAACAGCTCTAAGCCGCTTCTTTGATAAATCACGCGAACGGCGCGGCTATGCGGCCTTGTCCGACGGGATGATCGCGTTGGCGGCTGGTGATGGCGCGCGTGCTACAGCCAAGGCATCGCGTGCTGAACGATTGTTAAGGCGCCCTGAATTGACACGCATTTTGTCAGCCCAAGCGGCAGAACTGGCGGGTGATGGCCTTGCCGCACAAGAGCATTACAAGGTGTTACTGGCAGATAAATCAACGCGCTATGTTGGCATTGTCGGGTTGATGAAGGCACGCCTAGCCGCCAAAGATTATGACGCCGCGCTGCAACTGGCTGAACGCGCCTTTGCATTGCGCCCACGTGATTTAATTATGCAAGACGCGTTGTTTGACCTGCAAATTCAGCAAGGCCATTGGGGCGGCGCGCGCCAAACCCTGCGCTATAAAGTTAAGTCTGGGACCATGCCACGCGATGTGGCCGCCCGGCGCGAAGCTGTGCTTTTGGTCGGCGACGCAATGAAAGCCCATGCCGCTGGCGATGGTCCACGCGCACGCGCTGATGCCTTGGCCGCAAACCGGGCAGCACCCGGACTTGTGCCTGCGGCCGTATTGGCCGCACAGGTCCATGCAGGCGATGGCAATATGCGCCTAGCACAGGCCACGCTGCGCAAAGGATGGGACCAAAACCCCCATCCCGACCTAGCCTCGGCTTGGGATGCTTTTGTTCAGGATGAGGATAGCGCAGCGCGTTATAAACGCTTCCAACCTTTGCTAAAGCTCAACCCAAACCACGCCGAAAGCCGGATACTCGATTGCGAATTGCTTCTCGCTGCCGAAGACTTCCCCGCCGCGCGTCGCGCATTGGGGGATTTGGCAAGTACCGCACCCACCAGTCGCAGCCTGTCGCTTATGGCGGCGGTGGTTCAAGGCGAGGGCGGTGAAGAACACGAAGTCCGCGCTTGGCTTGCGCGCGCTTTACACGCACCACGCGGTGAGATGTGGGTCTGTAGCAGTTGCAACCACTTGCATAGCAAATGGGCGCCGCTTTGCGAAAACTGCGCGGCGCTGGATAGCCTAAGTTGGACAATGCCACCCGAGGCCGCAACCGCCGATTTGCCCTTTGCAATGTTGGCGTTATTGGCAAAGGAAGCGCGACAGGATGATAGTGATGAGGCAGAGCTAGACGCGGTTTATGAGCCGGAAGATTACGCCCCACCACCCGAATCTGACGCCCCTGATGACTTGGGTGAATCCGCCGTAAACGCTCCACCACGCTAGGGCTTGCGCCAATGTTGCCCTTGGCCTAAAAACCAATCGTCGCCGCTGTAGCTTATCAGGTAGAGCACATCATTCGTAAGTAGCGGGTCCATCCGCGATTGACGTTCGAGACCAGTGAGTTAGAGACGGCGCGTAGCAACTAGTAGGGCCATAGTAGGGCTGCGGAAAAGGAACGATGCCGGTGTAGCTCATCAGGTAGAGCACATCATTCGTAATGATGGGGTAGTAGGTTCGAGTCCTATCACCGGCACCACCTTATTA
>Ga0105054_10002788_pt1 | contig 27630 bp, 25 predicted proteins | sample BON02_FD_78091 | JGI IMG/M metagenome (GOLD analysis project Ga0105054, IMG submission 78091) | Freshwater microbial communities from Lake Bonney liftoff mats and glacier meltwater in Antarctica - BON-02 (megahit assembly) | ecosystem: Environmental > Aquatic > Freshwater > Ice > Glacier...
AAAAAAAATATATTTTTTTTTTTGTTAAAAAAAAAAAAAAAAAAAGATGAGGGAAAGTTGGCTTGTAATATCCACTGCTGCTGTATCAAAACCAACAACAATTGACACAATGAAGCAGATAAGTCGGAGCAAGTTGGAAGATAAGGATTCAAGAGGAGAGTCAGTGAACTCTTGAATACTTGTCCGCTTTTGTAGGTGGTGTCCGAACAACCCAACGATTCAGTTCCATGGCTCAAGCAAAAGCAGGATATGAACTTGATTCAATGATACCAATATGCAAAAGCAGGATATGAACTTGATTCAATGATACCAATATGCAAAAGCAGGATATGAACTTGATTCAAGGATACCAATGATACCATCCTGTCGCCACACCAGCCGCAAACAGCTCAATTGTATATTGGAATACGAGATAAATTCACTTCGGTTGATCAATCTGAGTCCATGCTTCCCGGTGTACATTGAAGGAACCAGATAGAGACAGCTGAACATCTCACTTCGCAACATGAATTTGGTTGTTAGAAACCAAAATTCTGATGGTATGGTAGCGCGAGTTGCAGATATCCTCAACAAATTGTAATTATTAGTCTATTTCGGGGTAGATTTGAATTCTATTTTTAAAAATAATTAAAAGGGGGAAATTCCTCCCTTTGCATTTCGTCGAACACATATTGAGAAGGGAGTGAAACATGAAGTGACTCGGCGATATTGATCACTCTGTCTTGTGATGAAGAAGAGGAAGATGATGCACCACATAGAGATCACCTTACAAAGAACTACCTCCATACTTTGCGTGTATCGAACTAGACTGGGCCAAGACCGATGTCACCTCTTTCAGAACGGTATGGAAATTCTCAACAGCAGATTGTAACCGACATGCAACATCCAATACGGAATCAGTTTATCAAGAAAGAAAAAATATTTTGAAATCCCCAGACTCGCTGGGACCTGAGCGTCATTGAAAACCCAGACAAATCAACAGAATATTGTTGAAACCTGATCAACGACTGCTAATCCCACACCAAGGGATCAACTTTTACATACAGTCACAAAGAGAAGAAGGCTGGATGAAACATATCATCAAATCCTTTAATCAAGCTCCACGCATTGCGTTGTTCCACACGCATCTCAGCCGGGAAAAGCACGCGCTAGGACGCGTCACATCTACCCGAAGCAACCGCATCAGAGCATTTTCAGTCACAGCTGATTCTAGGGGAACATGTACGTCCTAACTCAATTTTTAAAAGGTGAGATTTTTCCCTTATATGCCCTGTGAAACTTTGCCAATCCCATAGCAGTACAAAAAACCAATATGTCAATGTCCAAAGTCTTCAATACTTTAGCAAAATGGTCTCCTGGTGATGATATCTTGGTAGGGATGAATGCCCCAGAAATGGGCCTGACAAATATTCAAAAGATGCGTCTCAGCTTCTTCAGAAACACAGTGCAACCTCATCTGTTCCTGCTGAGCAGCAAGTTGGACTTCCATTTCCATGACCCGGATCTGAGCTTCCGCATTAAAACGTAAGCCTCCATATCATAGGAGGCCGATGAAGGCAACCGTACAATGGTCTATTGAAGTTGCTGTTGGTTGCTGATCAACCTGTTCCATCATTAGCACAGCATGACACAGACGCATTCCCAGCAGCTCGTATAGGAATCTCATCATTACTACCGGAATGAAAATGTCCTGCTTGGGGGCAACGAGAAGGTATTGGAGTGAAAATAAAGACGGACGTATATGAGGTCAGTATCCAACGGGATAGTTTCAAATAAACTATCGTTGGAGTAGACTGAGATAGAGAACTATTCGTAGCTGTCACGGTTCAATGTTGGCGTCGGTTGCGTAAGACCTTCGTCGGTTACTGCCTCCCAAATTCTTCCCATGGAACCCCTACTTCACTCTCCATCTCAATATCTCACTATGAACAAATCTGATTCTTTATTCGTTGATGTAGAGAACTGCTACGCGCTGGTTTCCTTTAAAAGTTTAAACAGCTGCGGATTGAGCACTGGACAGGCTTGCAGAAGTGAATTTCAGTTTTAAAAAGTTGGGATATTGCTGTCTAATTGAGGGATGCAATTAAATTAAATTAGGTGTGGTGCAATGTGGAATCAGTGGTTTCTCATAAGGGTGCCGCTTTTGAGTTCTGATTACCTCACGGATAGCTATCAGGCTCTTTTCTTTCAACAAGATACTCTTATTTTTTAAGAAATCATCAATTGATGGTTTCTATCCGATGAATGGTTTCTATTCGATGGGTGGTTTCTATCCTCTTCTTGTAGTACTTTTAAATATTTGATTGTGGAACTGCTTGTTCATCAGGTGTAAACTTGACTTCATTTCACAACGAATTTGAATTTTGAGAAAGCCCCCCTCAACCACGACAGTTTCAATCAAAGTACTGTGAGATGGGGAGTCGTAAGTCTGATTGTACGGGAAAGATGGTTGTTGATTTCTATCCCGTTGATGGTTAATTGCGAACTAATTGTATTTATTCAGAGGAACCAGCACTCATGTTGTTGAATGACGAATTTAAGGATGAAGATTTACTATCGAAGAAACGCGCATCAGAGAAGTTAGATATCGTGGCGAAAGTTCTAGGACCAGAAAAATCCAGAAGGATTTTAGTTCCATGGTTATCAGGTACGTATAATGCTTATGCCTACATAAGAAAGTGGTCTGATTAGTTCTGTAGAACACTTAGAGCAATCTGATGAAATTCTTTTTATCTTTGCAAAGAAGTGCTCCGAACTTGTCGATTTAGTCGGGGGTAAGGATTGGTCGGCCACACTTATTCCTGTTCTTGAGATCCTTCTAGGAGCGGAAGAGACGGTTGTTAGAGACGCCGCTCTAGCAAGTTGCACCAAGCTTTTACAGGAGTTGGAGTCTAGTGCCTCAACGAATGCTGCTACAGAAGCACTTGTAAGAATGTCTGGAAATGAATGGTTCACTTCAAGGCTCTCATTCTGTGGTCTGGTAGGTACTGCACTTAACTCTTCACACTTTTCTGCGAACAACTTGAAGTCCCTAAAAGAAGGTTTTTTCGGGTTGTGTAAGGATGAAACTCCGATGGTTCGTAGAGCAGCAGCCACTGCACTGCCTCGTGTCCTTGACGCTCTATCATCGCAAGAAATTATCGACGAAATTATTCCTGCGTTCGCAAAACTCTCGCAAGATCCACAAGAATCCGTTTCGATCCTATGGGTAGCAAACATCGGAGACATCACCGCGCAACTATCTCCAGATTTGAATATAGAACATACTCTATCCCATATCCAAAAGCTTGCTAAAGACAGATCGTGGAGGGTGCGACTTACCATATGCAACAGCTTAGACAAAATGGTTTCCGGTATGGGTCCCACGTCCTCGAGTAAATGCCTGTTGCCGATATTCTTGGAGTTGCTACACGACCTTGAAGGAGAGGTTAGAGCCTCAGCGGCATCTCATCTGGAAACATTTTTCATGACACTGGACCTTTCAGAAGTGATGTCCACGTTGTTTCCAGTCTTGGAAGAGTTGCTTGATGGGGATTCGCAGAGGAGTGTGAAACTCACGGTGGTGAAAGGATTTATGGGGGAGAAGTTGTTAAAAACCCTAGGCGCTGAGAAGGTTGTATCTAAACTTCTTCCGTTGCTCCATAAAGTGTTGAAGGACTCGCAAGGGGCTAGTGAGACTCGGTTGCTCATCCTTGAGAAGTGCAACGCATTGATAGTTTGTGCAGGTAGACAGGCAGTGCGTGATCAATGGGCAGATGAGTTCTTGAATTTATATGAAAAGTCCAAAGATCATAACGGAGGATCAGAAAATTCTGGCGTGGGGGTGAACGGAGACGAGGTGGAGCACCCGCAGTGGCGTTTAAGAGTGGCAATATTGCGTGCTATGGAGAATTTATACGGGAATGAAGAAATGCAGCAATTTGCTACTATATGGGCCGCTGCTTTGTCTGACGATATTTGCGAAGTTCGAATGATCGCAGCTAGGCTGTTAGGTTCGATGTGCGTTCCGGGTCATTCGGTGGGAATGGATGTAGTGTCGTCCTTGTTCATACCGAAATTGGTTGCATTTTTTCAGGCTTCTGTGGATAAATTTTCCAGAAGGACTGTTTTTGTGGAGGCTGTCAAATCGTTGATGCAACACCAAGAGGCGTTTGACAAGTTCTTCGTTGGTGGCCCTTTAATGGAGCCGTTTTGCAGGTGTCTAGAAGATAAAGTTTCCAATGTAAGACTTGCTGCAATCAATGCGATTGCTTCCTCTAAGAACTCTTCAATAAGACAGGTATTTGCGAAACAGATCAACGAAATGGTCAACGATTCAGATATGGATGTTCAGAATGTAGCTCAAGAATGTGTCTCGGATTCTCTTCTTTGAAAAAATCTCTTTGTTGAAAAACGCAGCTCTAATTTTTATAATACTATTTTATAGATTTTGAACAATCATCATCATCCTTGTATTTTTGAGAATCCACAACTTTATGTACATTGTAGGCTCAAAAATTGGCCAGGGCACTTTCGCTACAGTATTTAAATGCACCCGTAGTAAAGACAAGGCCGAGTTCGCCCTGAAAAGACCGCGTCCGTATGGATATGGTTGCAGCTGGTATTCCTACAGAGAGATCAAAATTCTACTGGAGCTGAAGCACCCCAACGTGATCGAAGTGGAAGAAGCTTATATTGATAAGGAAGACATGAGCATAGTGATGCCATTGTGTTTATGGAACCTGGACGATGTCATTTGCAGCGGTGATACGCCGCTTTTTCTTGCGGATATCAAATCTTATAGCAGAATGATGCTGGAAGCATTAGCGTATTGTCACGGAAAGCACGTGGTTCATCGAGTAAGTTGTTTATTATATTGAAGAGTTTGAATATTAAAATTGCTTAGGATATTAAAGCCAATAACTTCCTCATGGGGCCTGATAAGCAGTTGAAACTCGGTGATTTTGGTTCAGCTCGGGTATTTGAAATGTTACCTGACGAATATGAGGCACCTGTTTCCCCACAAGCAGTTACCCTATGGTACCGCGCACCTGAGTTGCTTTATGGCTCTAAAGATCATCATCCATCTATTGACATGTGGTCGGTAAGTTTCATTGCTATAACTTGTATCCACCATGATCTAAACTGGGCTTCAAGATTGGATGCGTCGTAGGTGAAATGGTTAAACGAGATATCTTGTTCAAGGGTTCAGGTGAAATTCAGCAAGTAAGTTTTTCCACTTTCCAACAGGTAGTTGTACTTAGTTGCTTGTAGTTGAGTGCCATTTTCGCTGTGATAGGTGTTCCTACGAGTTGTAGCTGGCCGGGGATAGAAGATCTTCCTTACTACATGCCTTTCAAGCCAAATACCCCGGTTTGTCTCTCTAAACATATTGAGAGGGAAGGCATGCTGGTGACAGAATCGCTTGCCGATCTGGTTACAAAGCTTCTCAATCCTGATCCAAAGTCAAGGTTATGCGCATCATCAGCTCTGTGCCATCCTTTCTTCATCGAACTTCCAACGGAAACGAAACCTTCATTGCTCTCGCCGCCTATCGGTCAGCGAAACCAATTACAAGAAGAAGAAGAAATGGATAGCTGGTTTTGATCGAGGGTTTTGTCCGTGTTGTTATTTGAGACGACAAAACGATTCTGTAAATCATAAAAGCTGCTTTTTATATTGTAATTATAGATTGCCATTCGTATTTCCATCCCAAGTCATCTCGCCTTCGAAAGTCTACACTTCTTAATTTGAATATGTATTGTGGGTCAGTCAATAATTCATTATTTGTTCTTGAAAATCAAAATTTACGAGATTACACGCAATTTCCGCAATTTTTTGAGCATAAACAGGTCTGGGTCAAACTGCACACTACTCCTGCAGGACTAAACGGATTGCCTTCGAATTTTGCCACAACAAACTCGGTGAAGCAGGTAGGGATAGACGCCCCCGTTACCTTATCAAAGTAGGCAAAGAAGTTGTTGATCGCATTTGTGATCATTGCATCCAAATACCCTGCGTTTATAGCTTCACCTGCTTTCGACACAAAATCAGCGAACGAATCTACGCATGCGGCTCCGTCAGTCGCTGTACACAATGCTGCATCAAGTGCTACGACACAAGTGGTCTCCGTGATATCTTGAACGATGGCCTGAAAAAACGAATCCCCCCAACTGCCGCATACAACCTCTTGTAGTATGGTCTCAAGATCCTTCGCGAAATCTTTTGCTGCAACTTTGAAGTCTTCTTCAATCGTATCCCACGTCGCTCTAAGAAGATTTGAATCTGAATGACCGGATACCAAATCGACGACGTGAATAAAGTCTTTAACCCCAGTGTATCCATCTTTTGCTGTATCGGCTACTGCATTAGCTGCTATTACAACACCATCAGAAAAGTCGGTTGTCACATCCTTCGCTCCATCATAGGCATCCGTTGCAACGCCCGCAATCGCTTTTCCGGCATCCGAAAATATATCAAAAATGCCGTCTGTAGTTGTTTGAAGGGTTTGCCCCTGTCTTGATCTCAACGCATCGCCAGACACGCATAATAGGCACCAAGTAGTTAGCTTCATAGTGGGACGCAGCCGAATCAAGTTTTGAAAATTCTGTACTTTTCGTACTGTTTTCGAGCAATTGAACAGTTTTAAGAAATGGGATCTCGCTTTTCAAAACAAATTTTTAAGAGTTCCTCGTTGACAAAGTTATATTCAGGGCTTTCCAATGGATGATTAAAGTTTTTTGATAGCTTTGCAGAACTTATAGTTCAATATGTGGTTGATTTACAAGAACTTATAGTTTTTTAAGGTCGTTTATAGTCGTTGTACCATCTTTTGACAATAGTTTGTCTTTCAGGTTTGATGTGGTCTCGCTTCTCAAAACAAATTTGAAGAGTTCCTCATCTTCAATGTTCGAAGATTATTTCGGAGATATTATGTCGCCATATTTCGAATTTCAAAAGTTTATTAGTTGTTGTAGGTTGATACATTTGGGGGGGGTTAAATTTTAATTATCTTCTGTTTGTTTAAAAAAAATTGACGATTGATGTAGATGAGATATCCAAGTACTTGTACCGGGTAGTGTTCACAAACAGTTCAATTGATTTGAACTTTTGAAACCAAAACAATCAATTTTAATAAATTGCAGATTTCAAAATATAATAGAACTGCGTTTGAAGTTGTAACTGTCGGTCTTAGGTAGCAAAGATGAACGTGAACATCGTATGGATTTTATGTACTATTGGTTACGTAAATGGCACCCAGCAAAATCTGCAGGGCATTAGAGGAGTTATCTTACCAGGTAGCTCAAATGGGTCGGGCGATTCAGCCTGGGATGCGTTCAAGTCATCCTCGTAACCTGCAGGGGTGTTTTTGAGAAAAAACGGATTGAACTTAAAGTTAACAATTTAAAAACATGAATTACTTGCTGGAACGTTTTATGTAAGTTTCCATAGCCACTCTCGATTTCGGAGCGGATTTAAGTTGTTTGTCCACCGAGGCATAGGATTCAAGAACGGCTGCATTCACCACGGACTTCAAATCTCCTGGGTGCACCTGTTCTGATTTAAAATCTTCCACAAGCGATTCTAATTTCAAATACTCTTTGATACCTCCATTCTCTGGTGATCGATTCAATACCAACGACTTGCCTCTTGAGAATAGTAAAGCATCTGCAAGATGAAGGACGGGATTTGAACCTATATTTCCGGGTTCACAAAACGATTGTTTCAGTTTTTTCTTGACATCAGCGTTGGAGTCAAACAAGAGCAAATCTACGGTGGTGGCAGCATCAGGGGCACTTGTGATAGTGCACACTGCTTCTACTTGTACAACCAAAGGAGGAGGGATTGAATCCAGCATACTCTTGCACTCGTCAATGTATTTGCAAGCCAACTTGTGCAACCTGGCTTGCAATGGGGTGACACAGAATATCTTCTTCGGAGCCAACATAAGCACATTACCTACATGCATCAGTGCCGACACAACACCTCCAGCTTGAGTCTCGTTCTCATAAGCATCAAGGACAGTTTGCAGTGAGAAAGCTCTTCCCACGTTAATCACACTCAGCCAGTAATCGCTTGGGTCTTCAAGCATGGTCTCACTCTGCTTCAGCACTGTTACTCCTTGTTCCAATACACCAGTGGTGATGAGTGCTGCGATGAACATTTCATAGTACACTTTCAAGCACTCCACCGTCGAAATTTTCTTATCTCCTGGAAGTCTATCTCTAGCAATCGCACACAAATCCTCAATGAATAAAACTACTTGTAGTCCAGTCTCTTTGGCTTGTTTTAAAGTCTTTTCCATGTTTAGAATATCTGAAAAGGAGGCCGACGGAGTAGAAGGGAGCGGCGCAAACACGACACAGCAGTTATGCGGTTGCTTGAAAAGTTTACTCATACGTCGAAGTTTCTTAGGAGGGGACACTGGTTCACGCTTGTATTGTCTCACCAGTTCCAACACACGCTTAGCTTCGGGGTCGTTTTCAAAGTGGTCTCTCACTGGTTGTAACAGCTTGTTCACAGCCTGAGCAATCCCTTTCTTAAGCTCCTGTTCTGATAAAACACCTTTTAAGAAATCGTCTCGGATGTCTTCGTAGACAGTGTAGGTCTTCAAGGCTGTTTTGAACCGAGCGTCCGGCTGATTCATGACGATGTATTGTACGTAGTCCAAGCAGGGATTCTTCAGCGCGTCTTCAACAAGTGACATGGATTCTTCGTCAGTGACTTCCGACGCTTCTGCCACAGTGGGGCAATATGCTATACCCATCTTCCGCTCCACCTCCTCCTCGGGATCCTCCAGGAATATAGCACTGTCGGGATTCGACTTGGACATCTTCGCCTGACCTTTCGCAAGGCCATAGAGCATGTGATGTGACAGAATGACAGGCTTTAGTTTCCTGCCAATAGAGTCACAATACTCCCTAGCAAGCATGTTCACTTTCCGTTGATCGACGCCTAATTGGCAAATGTCGCACTTCAAATGAAACACATCGGTGCATTGCATCAAGGGGTACAAGATTTGAGCGGCGGTGAGACTGTTCTCCAAACGACCCATAATCTGACAACACTTCTTGACTCGAGCCAGCGTGAATCGCTTGGTAATATCGAGCATTTGCTCCCAATACTCTTTTGCATTGTTGATGATGTCGTCAGAGGCCCACCTGAACTCAACATTGCTCAAATCCATTCCAGCTCCTTTCCAAACCTCAATAAAATACTGGCCTACCACTTTGATCTTGTCTAGGTCGCCTCCCATCTTATCATTCATCAAGCCAAACCAATCAGCAACCCAAAAGACAAATGTACCACCTGCGGAAGTGCACTTGTTCACGTTCAACGCCTTGAATATACCTTGAGCAATGTGCATTCTTCCGGATGGTTCAAATCCATCGTAAAGTCTGAAAGTAGACTTTTTTGAAAGTAGATTCCGAAGGTCGTCTTCAGTCACGCATTCCTCCCCAACGCTTCTTATCAGCTGGAATCGACGCTCAAGCTCTTCCGGCGACAACTTCTCAGCTTCGACTTTCACTTCAGGTATCTTCTTTTTAACAATAACTTCAGCTTCAGACTTTTGAGGAGGTTTGCAGGTCAGTGCATACAGTTGTTGTCTCACAGCACTCTCGTCCATCGAAAAATCACTAATTGCGGGGACCCTCACCAGAAAAAAAGTGTGTGATATGTCAAAAACTTTTGTGGACTTGTTGAAAGAAATTGAAAAAGGTGTTCCGGTAGATGAAGTTCTGGAGAGAGCTTTTGGTTTGAATTTGGATGAATTATCCATTCAGCGCTTGAAAGAAGCAGGCAACCGAAAGTTCGTAAAACAGGCAAAAGGAACTACGGTTGATTTGGATCGATGGAGACGTATGGGAGAAAACGGAATCCACGTTGCAGCGATCACCAACATGATGAAAGTGAAGAATGTAGATGCATCTTAAATTGAGAACTTTCATTTCTGGGTTGTGAAAGTATATGGAGGAATTGATAATCTGAATCAAGCCACGGTCCTGTGAAGCGAAAAGTTTCTCCTCAAGTATCATCCAAGTTGGTATTTGATGACCATGTAGCTGTTGAAGAACCAGCTGAAGATGTTGTGGCGTATGCTCTCAGTATGCAGGATCCAACAATAGATCCTTCCGGGTACGATTTAGAATATGTTAACAAAACCTATCACATGGATGCGATTGCCACTTTTCAAGCAAACCAATATGTAGAAGGTATTGAACCATTATATCTGCCCTTTCTAGGTGATGTCGAAATGGACTCTTGTAGAGAACTTTGCGTGTCACTATTCATGGGAGCATTTAGTTCACAAGAAAAGTGCAACTTCCCAAGGAAACAATTGTGCTCTCTCTTGTCAATAGAGGCAGTTTCATTCAAGTCAGATCTCGCCAATCTTGTACGTGGCGCCATCGGTTTCTTAGATGCTAGTGCAAGACCGAACAGGATCTCATTGTTTTCACGGTGGGTTGCCTCGCTATCAGATGAAGGGGATAGAGCGCTTATTCCATTGGGGTCAAGTTCCAGTGGTTTCCTGTTGTTACTCATCGAGCCTTCGTCTCACAATACCTACAAGGTTTACGCGTGTAATAGATTTCATTCGGGGTACCATCCAATGTTCCTGGATGCCAATAAAATCAAGGTGCATCCAATTCTGTGTCTTGATGATGTTCCTAAAGCCAGGATGCTACATCCTACTATTTCAAGTATGTTGGTTGACCCAACTTCCAAGGTTTTGTACGAAGTGGTGCTTCCCTTTCTTGTAGGTGGACGGCCGTTGCATCAAGCCATTCCCGAGCAGTTTTCTATCCTAGGTCAAGCAGTCACTGCTGAGATAACATCGTCAATGGCGTCTCCTGTACTTGTAGCACTGCGACACGTGATGCATGATGATCAGGAATGGAGAAGGTTCAAACTCTCATTTCAAGAGGCAGTTGCAGAACGGGTGCTCGAACATACGGGTGATTTTAACTCCATGGAATTGTCGTGGATCACTTGTAAATTAGCACGAGCTGCTATAAAGTCCGACTGTCCTCCATCGCTGGTTAAGATTCCCAAGCATTTTGAGTCAACAACACAGCAAGCACGAAAAGATGAACATAAGAACCAATTTGAAACTGCATCTGTGGCGACAATGTCATTTGGAGATATGGAGATATCGATATCCAGAGAGCTTTAGAAGAGTCATTGGAGGTTCGCGTGACTCTAAAACTACTACGGAGTAATCCCATTGACAGATCTTGTGAAGAAAAGCATTCAAATTTATGGCTTGGCGTGACGAGTGAAACGACAAGTTTGTTTCAAAAGATCCTCTGTCTGGATGAGCTGTCAGGGGAACTAGGAATCGCATGCATCATTACGGCGATCACAATAAAATGTCTGCCGATGGAATTGCAAGCATGGCATCGAAGTGTAGCTTCTAGAAAAGAGCAGCAAGCATCTCTAAAATCTCTTTCCAACATGGCTTTTCTCCTGGCGGGTGACCTGAGCTCCATTGACTTTGAAGGAGACAGGTTGATCGTCATGGGAAGCATCTACTGTATCGCGAATGCCGTGGCTCAAGCGAACATTGGCAATAGTCCGTTAACGGTTTTTCGAAATGACAGACCAAACACTGACTTTCTTGATGGAACTTGTTTTAATAAAGAAACTGCCGAGATGGCGGCAAGTATATCCATGGGCCGTGTTCGACCAGAAATTTTCGAATTTGAAAACGAATTTGAAAATCATATCTTGTGGGATTTTCCCGCTTTAATTCAAGGCGAAGAGAGGTTGAACCAATGATTGAAATAGCAGGGTCATTGGCGCAAGTCTCAGGGTTACATGAAATAGGACTCGCATTTTGCTCAAGTATTTCAAGCGTTCCGGAATTCGCGTTATTGCGCGACATTGCGATTTTGTTCAAAGCTTCAACGGCTGGAATCCTTACAGGGAATCAAGATGTTTCTATTTTGTAGGAGAATTCTGTGGTGAAGAATGAGTTGATAACAACTGCCATATTGAATGGAGAGGATGTGTTTTCAACCAGATCTAGAAGGAAGCCAAGTGCAGGGAACCCAGTGAGCTATCTACCGCGCGCGTTGACCCTCAACGTGACGGAGGAAGATGTTATGTACAAACAGATGCCCTTGTTTGATGGGTACACTTCCCCAAGAACAATCTGAAAGGCTCATTTCGATGTTGACAGCGACGCATTTGAAATTGCCTTTGCTCTTTGCCTTTTTCCCCAACACATCCACATTATTGTTCAATGATTCCCTCCGCCAAATGTTCCTTGTTTCAGTAATGTCGCCACATATTGTAGGTGCATTTTCAGCTACACTTGATTGTCCACAGAAAGACGATCAATGTCCTGTCCGAATTACGCTTTTATCTGATGAGCTTCTATACAACCCTACGATCGTTGACGCTCTCGTACTGATTATGAGTAACTTGCATGAAGTGTGTGAAGAATTGCACAGCGTGCCCCAATACATGTTGAAGACAATGATAGAGGTCGCCTGTTTAGCCGCTCAAATTGAGGCAGAGTTGGAATCGTCACATTACAAGGAGTTCGCTGGAAGGATACTTCGATGCAAATTCCTTCCTTTGTTTGAATCTGTAAAGGAGGTGAGCGCATGCGTACTGGTGTTTTCAGGCGCTGCAGAACAAGAAATCGAATCTAACGCACAGGATATTCTATTATGGATCACGCAATCCGTTATTAAGAAAGGTAGTACACCCGTTGCATTGGAAGCTTTCTTACTGACTCACATTCAATGCTTTCGCAATCTTAAATCACAGCAAATATCAGAAATTGTTGCTGCTGTCAGAGTTGCTGGGACTGGTTGGAATCAGGTGGGAGAATATTCGTGGCAATGCGGAACAGCGCATTACGATGTTTTTCAAGCCCAAGTGTCGGTTTTAGACAATGAAACTCGTATTGGATTCCCAGCCTCTTTGCAAGGTATTCCAGAGGTGAAAGATATAGTAGGTAAGATAAATAGCCAACTCGTTTGTACTCATTTGGGGGATGCTATGCAGTTGCACCATCATGATACTTTAGGTATTCGTAAGCACGAAGAATGCAAGCGAGGAGATGTGCTCCAAGCAGTCCATTGTGGATGTTTGGAACGATTCGAGGTAGTTGGAGGTGTATTCGTCCCTGTGGAAACATCGAACCCACGACAATCTTCCTTTCAAGTGGCTGGAAACGCAACATGGAATATTTCTGCTGTGATGGTTGAGGCTGAAACCCGGAAGGAACTCGTGTACGTGCCGTCCTTGCTGCTTGCTGCTTACTTGCCATATTCTTTGTTACATCATCAAACATTCTGGCTGGATTCTTCCAGTAATGAAATACTTTCAAAACCACCGTTTTTCAGTGATGATGATTCGATTGAAATTCGAATTTGCACAGAGACAGGAATTATATTCAGGGATAGTTTTGTTTTAGATTCAAAACCGCCACCTAAATATTTGCAAACTATTTCAAGATTCCGTCGTGCAAGTGCTATCTTGTTTTGGAAATTGGATGGAGAGCTTACTTTAATTGAGATTCCCAGTTTGAAGCTACAATTCATGCTACATTCGAATGGTCGTTTTGCGTTTGCCGAGAATCCAGATCTTTCTCTTGTGTTTGATGCCGGCCCTACTTTTTCTTGTTTGTCCGGGCTTAAAGAATACATGTTACTGCACAACAATGCAAAAAGAGGAATTTGTACTTGTCGCAGTGGGAGGAGGATACAGTATTGTACCAATGGACGCAACCCGAACCATGCTGCGACCCCCGACACAAGAAGTCGCTTTTTGTTTATTCGCGGACAAGTTGAGTGCCAAGGACTATCATGGGGCATATGATCTCCTCGATTTCGCATCGACCGATCAGCCGTTTGGGCCACACATGAAGGCTATTCTGCAGCAACTGCCCAGCGACCAGTCACCTGATGCATTGGCTTGCAAGCTGGCTCTATACGAAGCAACATTCTTGCGAAACAACTGCGTTTTACCTATCGGAGCCGCTTGGGATATAGTCCAATACTGCAGGGTGTTGTCTTATGTGAGTCCACGATTGAGACTTGATAGTGTTAGAGCCGCAGTTGTCATTCGGACTGCACTCTTGATGAGAAGACCGAGGCTGAAACGATCTTGGATGGCACTGACAGTAGATGACATGGTTGCGTCGGACGTAGAAGAAAGTTTGCTGCGAACGGTTCTCTCGCATTGGGAAGGCGGAAGTATTTCAGTTGAATGGATATTCCCTACGCCATTACATGCTGGGGGTGGATGGCACAGAATGAAAGCTACTGCGATGGATTTTGCACACAAGGTACTAGATGACGTTTCCACTTGGCTTTCATTCAACCCTCACATGCCATCCTTGTTTAACAATATGAAGCTCACTGTTAGTTCTGAAGGTCTAGATGCATTTATGGCTGAAGCCTTGGAAAAGGGGTCTGTCGATACTGTGTTACCTGTAGTCTATACCATTGTACGAGATGGAAACTCAGGTATAGGCCTTTATTTTGCTGAGCTTTTATCCTCTCATTGTTATTTGCCCAAACAGCCTGTTCAAGGTACCAAGACCTTCGAGGAATCTACCTTTTTCCTGCTCGCTTTATTAACAAGTGAACCGATTCATCTCCCTGATTTACCGCCACTTCCTGGAAAGCAACACGCCAATGAGAAAACCGTTTTGAATTGGTTTATTGACACGTTGGAATTCTTTGTAAAGAGAAAACGTGAAGCAGTTCACACCAGATTTGTGCTTCCGACGTTTTCCAGTGCTTTAAAAACTCCAGAATCTGCGGAAAGTTTTGAAATGTACTTTAGATCCTCGCCTGACCGTGGAGAGGATAGAATTCGTATTCGCAATGAATGTCTTCTTTCGGGAAGTGTCGTTTTTGACCTACTAGTTCAAAAATCAATCGCTAAACTTCCTAAGTCTGAAATAGTTGGTGAGGATTTGGTTTTCTTGAAAGAGATGGAATCCAATCCTAGTGCTGCATATTTCCCCGAAAGAAAATTGCTTGTGAATCGAATTCGAGAGGAGTCACTGCTTCATCGAAAATCAATGAATCCAGAGTATTTACTTCAATCTGATGATTGTCTTGTTGAAGCAATTTATATGGTATCGAGAGAAATTGAGTCAATAAAAGGAGTTGTTGCGCCAGACAGTTTCGATATTGTGAACGCCGCCAATTCTAAGCTTTCAATTTTAATGAGATGTGCAAAGCTGAAACCTGAACTCGAAATGAAAGACTTGCTTGGACTGTTTTGCTCATCGAATGCATATGAAATACTGTCCAAGAAAGTTGTCCGAGATATTTCTAAATTGCTCCAGCAGATGATAAAATTGCGTCATTTAAGTCGAATCATGTTGGCATTGGATGCCTTGCTTTCTTCAAATGAGGAATCCCAAAAGGAAATGTTTTTGGAGTTGCTTGTACAAAAACGTTTTCATGACAACGATCCTCGACTACTGGTGGTTGAGTTTGAATCAGGGTATCTTTTAAGACAATTACAAGTGGACCTTTTCTATGAAGAGTTATGTCGCGATTCATCGTCTTGTCGGCAGGTTAAAAATGGGCGATGGAAAATCAAGCACCATTTTGCCAATCTTATCTTTGAGTCTAAGTGTGAATTCACTCATCGTTTTGGTGGTTCCCGAGAGTCTTATTTCCATGACCATAGAAATGACTTCCAAGTTACTAGGAGGCATCTTTTCTCAACGATTGTCTCAATTCCAGTTCAATAGGGCGGTTGAAGGACCCATTGAAGTAAACTCAATCAAAAATATGTTTGTACTTGCCCTTAAAACGAGATCTATTGTAGTCGCATCCACCTCCTCGATTAAAGCACTTTTCTTGAAATTCGTCGAAACCATTGGTCTGGAAAATGTACGTCAGAGTTTCATCGATATTTTTGAGTTGCTTGGAAAGGCCACATTGCTTTTGGATGAGTGTGATGTACTGCTGCACCCCATGAGGAGCGAGTTGAATTTTCCGGTGGGACGAAAGGAGGATTTACTACACAGAGAATGGCGCGTGGAAACTGCATCTTTGTTAGTCAATGCAGTTGGTTCACATGTCTCAAGCGCCATTCAAAATGGGATGGCTTTGGATAAGATTCAAGATACGCCTCACAGCGCTAGTGGACAGAACTTACTATGACGAAGCATTGAAAGCCCCTTTTGCTCATGTACTAGCAGAATGGGTCCAAAGTGTCTCAGAATCTCCGGATGCCAATCTTTCTAAAATTGATCCATTCAAATCAATTCAGAGTGATTCCGAACTTGATTCGAGTTATTCTATTCACAATTCGTTGAATCCTTCTGAAGATTTTTGGTGCTCTGCAGAATATCCCGGTGAATGTTATGTCACGATAAAACTGACCAGGAGGGTTTTATTGGGAGGGATAGATCTTGACTTTCGTACTCTTCGTTTTCGATGCGTTCTGGTGTTTCGATGCTCCCTGCGTCGGTAAACGTTTGGGTGTATAAGAACCGCAAGCCAGTGCTCGTGTGCGAGACTGGGGAGATAGTCAAGCGTCGATTGTGCATATCGTGTGATGAACACATTGACCATATCTGTATGTGCTTTAAAGGCCCATCGCGATGGTTCGCACTGAATTCAATGTCGGTGTTTGAAAGGAAGTTGATTGAAGGTAAAGCCATGGATCATGCGGCACTGGTGGATTTTATTGATGGAGGAAGATTCGGATAAACGGAATTCAAGAAATCTGAATATGAATGTTGTTTCCATCGCCGCAGAGAATCTCCATGTCTTTCTTCCGCATTGTTTGTCGAAAGTGAACTCCGTTTCCCATGGGCTGATTAGGCATCAGTTGCCGGAGGACGAAAGTGTCAATCGCAAATACATGAGCGTTTCATTTGTGGGCAAAGACACTCCAGCAGCTGCAGCGGAGTTTTCCCATCCAGATATTCTCATTATGTTGACATGGTTTGCATATCGATATGGAGGATTACGAGTTACTGATGGTAGGTTGCTGGTGACTTGTTTAAAAAACAAGATGCGGAAGGAGCATGGGCCGTTGCAGTCTCGTACATCCTGGTTGCTCTTCAACAGCCTAGTGAAGCACCATCGTGTACAATCTCCCTTACTACCGCTTCATATGTTCCTACCTGACGACGATATTCAAATTAACAATTAGTGGTTGGCAACTAGACACAGCGCGCAGGCTATCTTCTTTCTATTGAGCGAGATCGTCTTCCCAAAATGCTTGAAACATCGAGCTTTAAGTTAAGTGCTACCGGAGAAGAATTAGTTATGATAGTGCATAGAGTTTTAGGACTCTCTGGAACTCCTTCTGCAGCTCTACCGATGAAGATGGGAACACCATTTTGGGAGCCACGTACGGAAGGGTAGTTTTATAATCTTCTATCTAGTGAATCAATAGTTGATGATATAGGACCTTTGAAAAAGCAATGGAACACAATATCGCTGTTAGAGAAGGTTGCACTGACTTTCAATTTAGTTGCCCTTATTGACACAGGTGCTTTGGTGACAGGATTGTCTAATGCGCAAGTGGCACATGCACTTTTGGCTGTTCCAAAAGGCCTGAAAGGGATGTTGGGTGTCGTGTACCTTGATGCAAAAGGCCTGAAAGGGATGTTGGGTGTCGTGTACCTTGATGAAAACGATAACAAGATGTTTCTTTCGCGACACACCGGAGAGACGATAGGATTCTCGTCCTCTGTCGTAACACCTCTCCAGCGCTTTGTGTTCTTCGATCAAGTGCACACCACAGGTATGGATATTGCACAGTCCTCCTCGCGAAGAGCAGCCATCACACTTGGAATGGACATGCATTTCAGAGATTATTCGCAAGGTGCGTACAGAATGCGAAGGCTGGGCAAAGGTCAGAGATTGCTTGTGCTCTATCCATCATCGGTGGGAGAATTGATAAAAAAGTTACTACGAGTGTTTAGTGCCCTCAGAAGCACATCGTACTTTGGTTATATATGAATTCTTTGAACGATATGAAGCAGCAAGAGGATCAAATGAGAGTTGGTCATTTGGAATCTACTTGGAAAACAGGGGCAGTGACTGTATTGAAAGCACGAGCTAGCACTGAGGAGCAACTGACGGAAGCAGCTGGTGTATTTCGTTCTAAGATGATGGCGTCGACGGCACGACCACATGAACAAGCAAAACGATTCCGTTCATTCATAACCACTAAAACGCAACAAAGAGATCTGAAGGAAGCATTGAAGCACTTCAACAACTCGGAAAATACGAAAATCAATAACATGAAGAAATGGGTGAAAAGAATTTTTATCGGAAAGAATTTGGACGCTCAGCAACAACAAGAACGTACTTTGGACTTAGAGCATCAGCAAGAAAAGGAGCAAGAGGCTCAAAATATGGGTTCACTAGAACATATCCAAGAACGAGCATGGGCTCACAAGCGTACAGACATTTGCAAGTATCTCATCAACGAGTTGTTTGGAGACATGTTTGAAAGAAATGTTGTGCATGTGTCGAACATTGAGTTGCCCGGTGCTCCACCGCTCCACACTGATTTAGAATTATATTTTACCATTAATCACACTCTCGTGTCGCCTCCAAATAACTCCAGACTTAAGAATATTGAAGTTGTCTTGCGACTTCAGCTAGGCCCGTTTGTGGTAGTGAGTTTAGCTGAGGCATCAACTATTAGATGGGTGCTTTCCAGAACAAAATTATTGGAACCAATACAGTTCATATTCCTGGAGACTTATCAAGGTGATGAGGTTGAGGTATTGGGGGTGTTGGAACTGCTCGAGTTTTTCAATGTCTCATTGAACCATAAACCTCTTTACCTCGAAAGTATTCTTGCCAATGTTTCCAAACCAGATAGACTAAACTTCTTCACGGTGAGCAACACAATGCGTCGAAGAGCTTGGATTATTGAAACATCTCACGATTCACCGATTAAGCAATTTATCGAACAAAAATAGACTTTCTAAACTAAATTTTTTTCTTGATATTTGAAATGGGTGGCAAAAACCAGATTTTCCAATTCTCGAAGAGCGACATCTGAAATCATATCAGCGTTATTTCCGATGATAATATCAACAGAACCTTCTGGTGAGATCTCAATGTGTGTCGGTTTCTTTCTTAGACTTGGATGATTATGGAGAGTTTTCTTATTCGAATGCCGCAATTCTCTTGATTCATAATTTTCCTTCGTGGCATTGACGCTACAATTGGGTCTTTCCTTAACTCGCTCATCTGTTTGCGTTTCTATATTTCTTGACTTTTTCATTTCAGTTTCTTTTTCATTGAAAATATCAATTTGAGTTGTTTGTGTTCCGATTTCAGTGTACGTTTGAGTTGACTGTGACACTTTGCTAACGCAGTTGGTTTGATTGCAGCAATAGCAATGTTTCAGCGGCAATTGGAGGAAAGGTCTTTCAAAGTTACCAAAGTTCGTTTCGCGTAGATGCCAGTAAGGAGTAGGAGCCGTTGATTCCGGTATCGAATCTTTTAAACTTTGCAGGAACTCCTTTGCCCGAGCAGTCATGGCTTTGAAAAAAGAACCGGTAAAAAAAGAGTTCTTGCTTCTGCTGTAATCCGTAGCAAAGTGTCTACTACTGTAATCCGTAGCAAAGTGTCTACTACTGTAATCCGTATCAAGTGGTAGCTTACAAAAAAGCATGCTCCTTCGACGTAGACAAAATTATTGCTGAACGCTTTTGTAGACCGACTCGAACAACGTTAAATGATGTTGAGAGCAGCATTAGGGACATTGAGTCCCATTCCAGCGCCTCGAATCACTTGGAATATCAAGCTTCAGAACGAAAAAGGAGTCCTGTGTGCGCTATTGAACGGACAGCTATTTGGTGTTCATGAGGAAACTGAGTTCATGGAACTCGTGTGGCTGCGGCTCGCTGACGTTGCCGGATCTTCAGTGTGTCGCATTGACAACGCCGCAGGGTTTTATAAAACCGGTCCTGCTGACGAAGGCAGTCATATCTCGGTCCTGGCGTTGTTGAAAGGGGAGATGATTGCTTGGACTACGTATGGCCCAGTGAAGATAGAAAAAGAGATGCGCCTGCAAAGAGACATTTTACTCAAGGGTAAAAAGGTTATCAAACAAGTCAAAGATGTTAATGGCATCTCAAGATTGGTGGAGATTCAAAATTCTGGAGGTCAGGTGACATTGCGGTATGAGGAGATTGTATATAATGTTTCCCCCGAAACATGCATTAAAGTTAATAAGGGCTGTGGATTCGCTTTTGCTTCTGAAGAACTTACCTTCGAAAACGAGAGGGAAAGAGATTTATTCTTATCGTGCTTAAAACATGAGTGTAGTCTGGTACATATCGTGTCATCGACTGATTCTGTCTTCGATCTCCACGAACATCTAGGTTTGGATTTGATTGATAACATTTGTAAGCCGTTAAAGAAAAATGTACAAGGCCCTGAATCTCCTACTGAAGGTGCTGATGGGTGGACTGGTCGTACGGCTCTTGCTATGCAAATATCGTTTTTAGCTGGTCAACTTCAAAACAAGGAAACCGTTATCTTGAAGCTGGTTGACGATCTAAATCAGACGAATAAGCTGCTTGAGAATGAAACTGGAAGATCTCGAGAGTTAAATCGCCAATTTTCTACCCTGCAGGCTCGTTTGAAGGCACTGGAAAAGCGATCTGTGATTCAGAGAAATACAGCAATGAAATTGGTTGAGAAACTAGACGGAGTGGAAAATGAAAGGGATTTAATGAATGCTTCTAAGAATGTGTTTCAAACCAAGTCGAATGATTTAGAAAAGCAAGTTTCGAATGTATTATCTGTTACTGGACTAGGTAATCTGTCTGACATTGGTCGCATTTTGGAAGAGAACCAGCGCTTGAAAATGCAATTAAAAACTCGTGAGATGGAAAAGAAAGATCTTCTGGAGGAGAATTCGTCTCTGCGTGGGGCCATAAGCCAATTGGCTAGCAAGCTGGAAATAACGGAATCGAAGTTAGTGGATATCACATCGAGTAACAATATGTTGCTTCGAAAAAAACGAGATTCTGTTAGTGGAACATCTGTAGAAAAAGTAAACGATAGCGAATGGAGATCTTTGGCGAATTCGTTGATGGAGTCGCTAAACGAAGCCAACAAGAAACTTGACGTGAGCTCAGAGGAAAAACTTAATCTGCATGATAAAATACTTGAACTAGAGAAACTAGCTGCTCGGTGGCGAAGGTAAATCATTCGTTATTATTAAAATCAATAAAATAGGTTGTATGTTTAAACTTTTATCCAGGCATCGGTAGGGAATGAATTGACAAAGAAAACTAGGAATAGTAACCCATCATATCGACAAGTTTTCCTTCATTTTTTCTAACTCTGTCTTTGCCAGTTGTGCTTTCAGTATAGCAACCTGCTCCTCTAAAGTATCGATATGATCTTTCATTGCAGCATCTCGCTTTTTACTTTTCTTCTTCTTCTTCTTCAGTGAAACAACTTCCACTTGAGCAATGCTTTCTTCCGGAACGTTCTCACTCAGTTTTAGTGAACGCAGTCTATGAACAGGACAGTTGAGAGTCCTCGACAACAGAGGGGGCTCGTTTCGTTTCGCTCTAGCTTCAATCTCCCTAACCAAGTTCATAGTGTCGCTTCTGATGCGATCCTCCTGAAACATCTGGTCCACATGTCTTTCTTGCAGCACAACTGCATCTGTCGTATGGTCCTTGTCCACAAAAGCAACCCACCATCGTGAATAGGAGTCATCGTCATTCGATTTTAGACGCCCATTAGCATCGCAGACCCATGCTTCCTCCATCTTCATGCTGCGAATGTCTCTCTCCTCGTCACCTACTCTCACTGTCCACCAATTAAGCCCTGTCCTTCCAAGTGCCTCCGTGTGTGCTCGATTCGCCTGATCCAGCAGAACGTCGTTACTCGTGACAGTCAACACCGATCTTGTATTCTTTTCAATATCGCTTTCAACATCTTCCACTGATTTTACAAAATCATCCAATGACTTATTCTTCATGTTGCTCAGACGATAGTTCAACTTATCAATCCTATGTATCTGAGAACGGTGTCTTTTGCCCCTCGCAATGGACCTATCCGATCGAGACCATTCATTCCACTGAGAAATCGCGCAACTAGTCTGACGAATAAGGTTCTCATAATGCTCATGGGTGCTCTGCCATCCTACTTGTGCTAGCTGCGCTTTTGCAGCTCGAGTCAGCTCCTCGTCTATTTGATGAAATCGCGGCATCGAGTTGCGTTCATCTTCGTCATCATCCTCTGGAGACAATTCAAACGTATCCAAGTCTCTATGTAACGGTATGTGATGACCCGATGTATTTTGGGGTATTTCTGATTTCTTTTTCGTGTATTTGCTTGACCTCCTCCAAGCAGTTTGAATTACCGAGGCATATTTACAGTTCCGTTTTTCTTCCCATATCATTAACTCTTCAGTGGGAATGTTTCTCATCATATCTAATTCCATTTGTTTGCGTTGAATTCTCATCCTTCTTTGGCGGCTTTCTGCCTCCGCCGTTTCGCCTCCAAGTAATTCAAGGACGAATCTCACTTGGAGATCTGACTGATCGTTCACTGCTGTCCAATCTTGGCACGAACCTAGGACGATAGACATGGCTTTCATGCCTTCCACTCGTACTTTAGCTTCTTTCAGTACAGCAACCGCAATTGGTTTCACCAACGTACAACGAACATCCCCTACCTTCAATCGCTCACTTGACGTGGTCCGCAAATCCTCTTTTGATCCATCTAACTCAATCACACTTAGAAGAACTGTCGGCAATGCATCTGAAAATGGAACCCCTCGAATTAGTATGGATGTCACATGGTGTACCAACGACATCACAGCGAAGAACGAAAATGGGGGGCTATCCTTCGAAGTAGCCGTTACGCTTTAGTGGGGGTTGTTCTATAAATGTATGCATGACCAGAACTCATCGGTAAATTGCTCAATGAAGCTGCAACATACAAGTGTTTTTTAATATGAATCGATGAAAAAGAGTTGATTACTTTATAACTAAAAAGCTGCGTCCAAGTTTACTTCAATGAAATACATATGCAACAGTTTGTTTTCAAAATCAGGATAGTTTGAGCTGAGTCAGAAGAACAGCACACGCAACAGAAACATTTAATGAGCCAAGTACGTCCTCCATTCCCTCAGGTGCGGAATTCGGTATGTTGACGAAATCAGTACAAGCATTTTTCACGGTAGTTCTTACTCCAGTTGCCTCATTTCCCAATACGATGATGACGTCATCTTTGCAGCCTTTCAGCGAGAAGCCTCCTGTTTCAACTGGTTCAGAAGAGGTCCCTACAATTTTAAATCCCTTCGCTGCTAAAGTTGTCAGGAAAGTGGGCATAGGACCTTTGACGTTGAGCAGCTTTTCATTGACATGAAGAATCTCCAGAGCCCCGGAGCTCACTCGACTGACAGCAGCTGAGAGCGGAGCAGAGTTCTTCTGACTTATCAACACTCCATCAATCCCCATGAAACAGGCAGTTCGAAGGATGGCTCCAAGGTTGTTGGGATCTAAAACACGCGAGTGTCAATAAAAAACGTTTGAAACAACGGCACGTACCAACAATTTGGTCAAGAGCCAGAAACACGCGGGGAGGAGTAGAACTGGTACGACTCCATCGCCTATCGTCTCCTACGGTGTTGATGACATCTATTGGCATGGCCTCCAGAATAACTCCACGGTGCTCACTCGATGTTTGATCCTGAGAGCAGGTACTATGTAAGAATACAGCCGATGATTTCAACATTTACAACTTACCATTTGCATCTTGGAATACAAACCTGAATGGATCCCAACAAACCCCTTCGAAGCTTTCAGAACATCATCATAGTCAGATTTACCTTCTTGCAGAAGCAATTTACCATACCCGGATCTAGAACGACACCTTAATGCAGCCAATACTGCATGCGATCCACAAATCAACTCGTATTCACTATCAGGAGTCAATAATGCTTCCGTAGTTCGTGTCTTCCTAGAATCTCCGTATCTGGATTTGATATAGTCGGGCTTCCTTCTTTGATTATCATCGCTACGGTAACTAGGCCTTCGAATTTCAGACTCGTCTTCGAATTCGTTATGACTTCTATAATGCGGTTTTCTTCCCTGGCGAAAATCATCTCGCCTGGTATCATCATTGCGCTCATATCTGGGTCTTCTTTCTGATTGATCATTCCGCTCATACCTGGGTCTTCTTTCTGATGCATGATTCTGTTCATATCGGGGTCTTCTATCTGATCCAGTAGCATCATTGCGTTCATATCGGGGTATTCTATCGGATTGATCATTCCGTTCATATCTGGGTCTTCTATTTGATACAGTGTCTCCTCGGTTCCTATCAACAGATTCATCAGCAGTAACTGAACTTTCATCATCGTCGTATCCTTGTGATGATCCTCCACTATTCCATGAGCGCCATACTCCCCCATCGGATTCGGATGAGAGAGTCCGCTTTGCAATAGGGGTACAAAACTTCCCCAGATAAAATCTTGCAAAAGTCTGCATCATGGTGTATGTCGCTGTTTGCGAACAAATTGGTGGAGGAAAAAAAACGTTTTTTGAAAAGTGCTGTTGCGTCACCATTGCTTCCGATACACCTCACCGATTGTCATCAGGCTCTTTTCTTTCAACAACATACTCTTGGGTTTTAAGAAATTAGTATTTGATGACACTACTTGCAGCATTTTAAAATAATCGATGTTCGTGTTTGTGAAAAATCCAAATGTTTGAATCAGAGGGGAGCTTTTATTAATTAAAATAATATATATTTATCTCCTATTCTTCTTTTGAGGGCGTCTCTCCACTTCTTCATCTCGTCTCATCCTCTTCTTATCCGAGGCTTCTGCTTTTCTTTCCAACTCATCCCAGTCTTCCGCACTCTCTTCATCATCACTGGGTGCTGATGACTCTTCGTCCTCGCTCTCCAAGGACTCTTCATCGGACTCATCGGATTCCTCGGATGCATCATCTTCCGAGAAAACAGATTCTTCCTCTTCCTCATCCTCGTCGTCATCTTCAGCAGGATCGATGGCCAGAAAGTTCCAACCAACATCTTTCTTTTCAGTGACCACGTTACCGTCATCATCCTCAACCTCTACTTGGTCTTCCCAAAACACTCCCGCTTTCATCTCATCATGAACTCCCACCATAACTGCCTTCCAGTTCAGAGCTGACACTCCAATAGTAAACGTAATCTTCTCATGGTTTATCCATTTCTTAATGACATCCAGATACTGAAGATCAATGGAGGTAATACGTTGGGGCTCTTGAGTAGACCCAGGCTTCGCTTGAGCTTTGGTGATGATTACCATGTCGAAATTCTTTGTGAAGTTGGTGACTCTTTCAAAATGAATATGCTCAACGTCGTTGATACTGGCGATGAAAAAAGGGAACTCTGTGAGATTTACGAGGCAGTGTTCAGTAGGTGTCAATGTGACCATCTCCTTGAAAGGGACACCTTGGAAAGATGCCGCTCGTACTAGAGTCTCGAATTTATTCTTCGGGCCTATACGGTGCCCGTTCTCCTCTGCAACTCTGAGAACTTCGTTGCTAAAGTCACGAAAGTATTTGTTGTGAGCACTTCTGAACTTCCTCTCGCGGTGCTCTTCTGCCATCTCGTCCTTATCCTGCATGTTTCGACGCGAGTTATCCAACGCAGCTGACGCTTCCACGACTTCAGTGTAGAATTGAATATCATGAGTAAGTTTCTTTCCTACCAACAGCGGATTCTTCAGGTTGAAATGCACCAATACTGTAAGTTCATTCTTGCAATCTTGAAAGAAGAAATGTTTAATGTTGGCGTATATGATGTCTTGAGTTTCACCCTTGGACGTTTTGAATCGGAGACCGTTCGCATGAGCTTCCAGTCGACCGACACACTTCCCACTGCGCAAAGGCGGCTTCATGGTGGCATCCACTTGCAGTCGTACCGGACTACGATTTCGAAGCAGCACAAGGTCCACTTGATCTACCAGCTCCGCATTCTGCTCCTTCTGCTTCTCGCGGGAACGGGCCTTTTTCTGCATGTCTTTGATCTCTTTGTAGCGGCTGCTGAGGTTCTTGGGGTCTCGGGATCTGAAGCACATCTCTTTGATGAAGTTCAATGAAGGATTGTCCGTCATCAACTTGCGCATCGTGTTGGGCACATCTTTTGCGAATGTCCCAGTCACGGTAGGATGAAAAAATTGGAATCGCAGGAGCGTCGAAATATCTTCATCTTGTTTTACGACAGTCTTGATTGAGGCCACATGAAAAGGGACATGCACTCCTGCAATTGGCAAAAAGACAGCTTCATGACGAGTGTCGCAGTAAATTTGATTCGGAACCAAATCTTTAGGATAATCATTCGTCGAAGTATATATATTGATCTCCGGCACGTCTGCATCTTCATCTTCAGACTCTTCAATGCTGCCTCCTTGAACAATCGCACGTTGAGCTTTCTTCTTCATTAAGTCCTGTTGTCGCTGTGCAATTTGAGCTTCTTCACTTTGCGATTGCTTCTCAGCCTCCAACTGTTCTTTAGTCTTATGAGACGCTCTAGTACGCCGTACAGGTGCATAATCTCCACTGTTCACTCCCTGTATTGATTCTTCCCCGTCATCTGCGTCTCCTTCACTTGATGAAGAATTGTCAAGATCAAACACAATGTCATCCAAATCATATGAATGTTCTTTGGTCAAGGCCACAGCTCCACTTTCTTCGACTAGGACCGTGTTGCTAATGAGCAAAGAGAAATTTTCACCTTTAATACTTTTGAATTTCTTTTTTCCAGCTTCAGAGAGGGGAATTCCATCAAGTTGGAGCATCACTATAAAAGGCATTCCTTTACGAACTAGTTGTTTGTTTCCAGCCTTGATAAGATACTTGTGATAACGCATGTCCAATCCAGTCCCCCACCCGATAATCTTACCGAATGAACTCTCCAATTCCGGATGTTTCTTTATCAACATTTCTTTTACAGAATCGTAGATCTCTCCTAATTCCGCTCCAGGTTTAAGCAGCTTCAACAAATATTCATGTACTTGCACCAAACTCGCATATATGTTCTTCTCTTCTTTAGCTGCATTCACGAGAAACGTTCTTCCAACAACTCCTGTGTACTCTTTGAAACGAACACCAATTTGGCATATCAAGACATCACTGGACAATGTATTTTCATCCGATTCCGCCCCTATAGTGAGACTGAACTTCCCACCACTTTGAACTATAGGAGGAAATGCACACTCCACATCTTCTTTATCCACGTCCGGCACTCTCATTTTCGCAGGATCATTCAAACACGTCTCGAGCATCTTCGAAAACTTCTTGTGAGTTTCAGACACTTTGTCATTGTCGAAAGCTTTCTGCATTTGTCGTTCGAAAACTTTTTTCATGGCTCTCGAAAGAAGTCCTGATGATTTATTCAAATTTTCTACTGTATATGAATCTGAATCTAACAGCGCGGATTGCAAACCCAGTGACAAGTCCACTTGCTTGATATCTTCAATACACTTAACCCAAGCATCCCCAAAATCACCGTAAGGAGGCTCTGAAGTCAATGTTGAGATCGTTTGAACTTGTTTCGTTTTCAAATAAGCCACTACTTCACTCAACAAAGAATCATATTCCTTGGTAACATTGAAGAACTTGAACGGTATACTCCCTTCCGCATCAGCCAACGGAGAAAACAA
>Ga0105054_10002793_pt1 | contig 27593 bp, 24 predicted proteins | sample BON02_FD_78091 | JGI IMG/M metagenome (GOLD analysis project Ga0105054, IMG submission 78091) | Freshwater microbial communities from Lake Bonney liftoff mats and glacier meltwater in Antarctica - BON-02 (megahit assembly) | ecosystem: Environmental > Aquatic > Freshwater > Ice > Glacier...
AAGGCAACGGGGCGTAAATTATGCGTCGCGGGCCGTTCGCTCGACCGGATTATCGAAGTGGCGCAGGACAATGGCTATCTTCAGGATTTCCCCAAGACAGTGGATTGGCAAACGGCCATGAGCCTGCCGCGTGGCAAGGTCTTGATCATGGCAACCGGCGGCCAGGGCGAGCCCCGCGCTGCATTGGCACGAGTTGCAGATGGCAGCCATCAGATCAGCCTGCAGAAGGGCGACGTGGTGCTATTTTCCAGCCGGCAGATACCCGGTAACGAAGTAGCGATTGGCCGGGTGCAAAACAAACTGGCAGAGAGCGGCGTTATCATGGTGACCGACCGTCAGAGCGAGATCCACGTCTCCGGCCACCCTGGCCGGCCAGAACTGGAAGCGCTCTATTCGTGGATCAGACCTGAAATCTTGGTCCCCGTGCATGGCGAAATCAAACATATGCAGGAACAGGTCCGCGTTGGGCAGGCAGCGGGTATTCCGCATAACATCTTCCAGAAAAATGGCGATATCATCCGCCTTGCGCCGGGCAAGCCAAGTAAACTGGCCGAGGTGCGTACCGGGCGTTTGGTGCTGGACGGCGATATTATCGTTCCGGCAGACGGCGAAGCCATTAGCATGCGCCGCCGGATGGCGCGCGAAGGCGTGATTGTTGTCGCGGTAGATTCAAAGCTTAAGCCGCATTTGGAATTGCTCGGGATGCCGTTGGACGAAGATGCTGATGAATTCGTTGCCGAAGCATCCGCTGATATTGTCAAAGCCTTGCGCGGGCTCAAAGGGCTCGCACGCAAAGATCGCAAATCTCTAACCGAAGCAGTCCGCCTCGCCACGCGGCGTGCGGCCACCCGGTGGAGCGGCAAGCGGCCGCAGGTAAAAGTTATCCTGATGGGAGGCTGAGGCGGTGCAGTGGACTTCGATTGTCGCGATTTATTTGCTGGTTTGGGTGATGTGCGCATTCGTCATGTTGCCAATCGGGATCCGAACGCATGACGAGTTGGGGGTCGAAAAGATCCCAGGTCAGGCCGACAGCGCGCCAGCGAATTTTCGCCCGATGCGGTTGTTACTGCGCGCTACGATTGTTTCGGCTGTGTTGACCACGCTGTACGTGCTCAATTACGATAATGGCTGGATAACGCCGCAGGATATCAATTTCATAACGCCGCCTGACAACCCGAGCTAATTGTGAGCCTCGCCCTTAGGTACGCAGCCGTTCGATGGCCTGCGCCAGTGCAACATACAATTTGCCCATATCCGAACTGAGCAGGGTCACGCCCAGCGCATTGCCGTCCCGCGTGGATAGCATCACGCGAAGCATTGCTTCGAAATCGTGAATGTACCGGCTGACATTTTCTGCAAACTCTCCGTCGGCGGCATAGACTTCGGCAATATCGCGCGCTTCGGTATTGTCGAGCAACTGGACCGCACGGCGGGTGAAAATGCCGCGGTCGCCTCGCAGATATGATGCCCAGGCGGTATCCGTTACTTCGTTAGACAGCGCCTTGGAGATATCGATTGCATTGGAATTCAGGCTCTCGGTAATCAACGCCACGCGGCGTGAGAAATCATGGTCAATCTGCTCCTCGGCGCGCTCCCGGGCCCGGTTGACGCGTGCCTCCAGATTGCTGGTGAGCTCATCAACTTTACCCAATTGATCCCGAAGATTACTGGCCGCATTTCTGCCTGCTCCTGCTGCCTTCGACGCCGCAGCCTCCAATTCTGCAACGGCATCGATGGTCCGGTCCCGCAAGGCCTGATCAATGGCGCTGGCGCTTTGCTCGGCGATCTGTTTCGCGACTTGGCTGATATTGGCGGCAGTCCCGCTGGTGATTTCGCCCAATGCTTCACGACTGGATTGTTTGAGGAATGTGATTGCATCCCGCAGTTCGGTCCTGGCGTTCTCGGACAGCTTAGTACTTTGTGTGGTCAGATCACCCAGGGAGCTTTCAAGCCGGTTGATTTCGAGCCTGTGCTCGGTATTCGACGCGGTCATTTTAAGATGAAACTGCTCGATGTTTTCGGCCGCATCTTGACTATCGGCTTTGGCTCCCAGCACATATTCAGACAGCTCGGCCCCCTTTGTGCTCGCCTGGCCAAGCAAGAGATTGATCCGGTTGACCTGGTCTTCGGCCGCTGTGATCTGATCACTGGCTTGGTCAATTGCCGCGGGCAGGATCTCGTGGCTGTGTTTTGAACTTGCCTGAATCAACTCCAGCAGCCTGACGGTATCTTCTGTCAGCACTGCAATCGCTGCGGTTGTCTCTTCAACTTTTTGACGGTTTTGGCCAAGTTTTTCATTTAGTTCATCTGCGCCCAATGCAAGCGCGGTCTCGGTTTCCCGTTCCAGCGCAGCCATAGTTTCCAGATTTGTGCCAAGCGCTGCGAACCGCTCGGCAAGCTGGTCGCCATGCTCGGATAATTTGTCCGATTGTTCGATTTGCTGCGCGCGGCGAGCACCGATCGCCTCGTCCAGCTGCGCGAGCCTGGCGCTTAAAGTTTCAATCGCCTCCTGCTCGTCTCGCGACATTTGTCTGCTACGGGCTGTGATCTGTTCGCGGAGTGCTTCCCCGCGCTCGGCCATAACCAGATCGACCCGTTCAGCTTCGTCGGTCAACTCCTGCAACTTGGCCCGCGATGCATTTAGCGCTGCTTCGTCTAATGCCGAGACTTGCTCTATGGCCGAGGCAAGTCGCGATTGCATATCTTCGATCTGGCCATTCCATGCCGCAATTGCGCGATCTTCACCGTCACGAACAGATTGCCCGATGGTTTTGCTTTCGTCCCGCAGCGACATCAATCTCGTCCGCAGTGAAACCAATGTTGCCTCTTCCTGCTCTTCCAACGCTGATTGTGATCCAGCCAATTCGTCCGCCAGTGCGTCGGCGCGGCGACGCAGGGCCGCAAGTGCCTCGACTTCGCGGACATCCAGATCGGTCCGGAATTCGTCGCTGGTGGCCTGTAGCGCATTGAAACGGGCCTTGGTTACCGTGTCGATTTGGGCCGCTTTCGTTTCAAAACTGGCCAGCGCAGCATCAATGGAAACCTGCAGGCTGGAAACTTGACGCTCGCTTGCCTGCCCAAAATCGTTCAGCCGCTGGAAGCCGGCAACGAGTTCTTCGATCTGACCGTGGGCCGTGCGTCCGGCATTGCCGATATTGTTGGTCAGATCACGCGCAGAATTGGCGATAACCGGCAAATCATCGCGCAACCGAACCATGTTTTCGAGCGCGGTTGTGCTAACAGTAGCAATCGCTTCAACTTGTGCACCGTTATTGTGGATCAAGCTTTGCAGATGATCTGCATAACCTGAAAGTCGCTCTCCCGCCGCGCGCCCCAGCGATTCCAATTCGCGAGATTGTGAGCCGAGGAAGTCCCTGGCGATGCTCAATTCGCGGTTTATCACTGATAGCCTGGCTTCGAGTGCGGCTGATTCGTCGGACATCGCGCGGGCGACTTCGCCAAATCGTGCAGCCTCACGTGTGCTGGTCCGGGTCGCGAGCATCCATATCGCAACCACCAGCAAGACCGGTATCGACCATGCGATGACCCACTCGCTCCATTGTTGCGGCGTACCGCCAGACAGCATCTGAGACTGATGAACCCATGCGTAAAACGCGGTCCAACCGGTGATGACGAGCGCGGCTAAGGTCGGAACGATCCAAGCTGTATTGCGGGGAGGGCTGGCCTCCTCCTCAAACTCTTCGACCCATTCTTCTTCGAGCGAAAAAACTTCTTCGCTGTGGGCTTCAGCCGCTTCGGCATGCGCCTGCGGCTCGCTGTCGGGTCCGACTACGCGGATGTTTGATCCATTGCTCATGGAAGCAAGTTATCACTTTTGGCGAAGTGTTAAACCCCATCTTAACTGTAAGTGAGATAAATGGTTTTGCTATGATGTATGAAAACGGCGAATTTGATGCCACTTTGGCTGCTGCTGCGGGGGACGATTCCGCTTTGTTGGCGGAATTGCGTGCCGCATTTGTGGAAAGCCTAACCCGCCAGACAGACCTGTTGAAACGATCTCGTTGTGATGCCAATTGGGAGGTTGCGGCGATGCGCCTGAAGGGATTGGCCGCCAGCTTTCACGCGAATGATCTGATTGAATTGGCGGATGAGGCGGTCTTGGCCGCACCGGGCGAGCCGACAGTAATCCGTAAGATTGAAGCTTTTTTGGCGGACTTCACTAAGGCCAGCACCTGATCGAAGACAGGGCCGACGGCTTGGCATTGTGAGCGCTGCGAAGTAAGGATCATGGCTCTGTTATCTGGAGCCGATTTGTGAGGATTGCCCTCTTATCAACGATGGAATCTCTCGCCGATGCTGGCGGCGACCCGTGCGCCTTTCTGCCGGTTGCCGGGCGCCCGATTGTTCAGCACCAGCTGGAATGCGCATTGGCGTTAGGCTGCGAGAAAATCGCGTGCCAAGCTATTGGTTTACCAAGAGAGCTTCTGAATATTCAGCATCTTGCGGAAAAGGCGGGGGCGCAATTCCAGATTATTTCTGGCGCACGCGTTTTGTCAGGGTTGGTCAGCGCGGTGGACGAGTTGCTCGTTTTTGCGGACGGGTTGCTGCCGGATCAGGCAGCGGCTGCGGAAGCGCTAGCGGGCAGGCCGGGAGTTCTGGTTTTTCCTGCAGATCAGGGCGTTGCCGCCGGTTATGAACGGATTGACCGTGACTATGCCTGGGCGGGACTGTTCATGGTTCGCGGATCTGCAGTGGAAAAGCTAACGCAATTATCGCCTGATGCTGACCCGGTGGCGGGCTTGCTCCGGATTGCGTTGCAAACAGGCACCCGTATGGCATCAATGCCCGCAGACATATTGGCAAATCGGGAATGGGGCTTAGTTCGCTCAGAACTGGACGCGGTCACATTCGAAACAGTGTGGCTAGGCCGGCATGCGCGCTCCGCTTCGTTCGCCGCACCGTCGCTTGCCGCGGCTGACCGGGCGGCGACCGCGATTATGTCACGCTGGGGCGGCAGACAGCCGGGCAGCGTAGCTTTCTTGCTTGGCGGAGCCGGGCTTGGGCTCATTGGCGGGCTTACCGCGTGGTTCTGGCAACCATTTGCTGGAATGGGGGTGCTTGCAGCCGCTTATCTGACCGGAAGAATTGGCGCTACGCTGGGATCCATCGAAGGCGCCGGCCGCACTGTGCCAAAGAGGTTGGGCGGGCTTGCCGCGTGGTTGGGCGCGATGCTTGATATTGCACTGATCGTGCTTGCAGGCTTGGCAAGCGCGGCGTCGGACAAAATTACGGCCGTTCTGGCAACCATTTGCCTACTCATCGCGCTTCGGCTCGGTGTGGCGGTCGGAGAAGTTTTGCCGCTAAGAAAATGGCGAATTTTAATGGCGGATCGCACATTGCTGGCGATTGGCTTGTCGGTTGCGATCTATTTCGGACAGTTAGTGACCGTTTTACAGGTCCTTACGATCATTGCGCTGTTAGCGATAATTGTTGATTTGGCCCGGTCAAAGCTAACGTGGACTTAACCATGTGGGCTTATGGCATAGGCCATGATCGATAATGCTACGCCCAATTCCTCTGAAGCCCCGGTAGAGGCCGTGCTGCGCGATGCGTTGGCGCAGGGTGATATTGCGCTGGGTACCATCGCTCCGATTCTTGGCCATTTGTTGGCAAATCATAACCATTCGATGTTCAGTGACGAGACGGTTGCCCGGGTCTGGGGTATGGTGTCGCATATCGCATATCAATTGCTGATGGCGCAGGGCGAGGCCGCCGGACAAGACGATCCGGACCGCTTCGCTGGGGAGCATAGTGAAGGGCTGGCAGCAGTTTTGATTGAGCATTCGGCCTTGCTGACTCATTGCCACGCATTGGCAACGGAATGGCAGGTGACGGTCGAGCTGGAAGGCCGAGATTCGATCGATCCGGTACTGTCTCCGCTGCTTCAGGCACTGATCGCATCCGATGACGGCGCCACGGCCGCCTTGGCGATGACAGCGCTGGCATCACAGGTCCGGTTTATTCAGCAAAACCGACGGATGGAATTGCCGCTTGGGGAATTGCCGGGTGACCTGTTCCATCAGATTTTGACGATCTGGCGGGGTAATAGCGGCGCAGAAGGCGGTGAATTCATCGCCGATGCCGAAACCAAATTGCGGACATCATTTGATGAAAGCACTGGCAGGCTGGGGCTTTTGTCGCGGCTCGTTACAGGGATGGGCAGCGGCGCGGCGGCCGCGCTGTCTATCAGCCATGCCGGATTTGCGCTGTTTATCTCTACGCTGGCAATGCTCTCAAACCAGAACCGGGATGTTGTGGCTGTCTCGACCAATGATGGGCAAATGGCCAGACTTGCGCTCGCATTGCGCGCCGCAGGATTGGATACCAAGGCGGTTGAGCAGCAGTTTCTCCATATCCACCCAGATATGATTATGCCGGACGTATTCGACTTGCTGCGGCCTGACCGCGCGGCATCGATGTTGGCCACCAGCGACCGAAACTCGGTCGGATAATTCATGGCTAAGGCAACCATATCCTTTCTCGCCGAAGCGAAAAGCGACGGGCACGATCATCTGATCGAAGCGCAGGAACCGCTTGCCCAATTACAACACCGCTGCGGCGGCGAACTGCCCGGCATTATTGCGATCCCTGAACTGCTCGCTTTGGTTCGCAAATCGCGCAGCTACGGGCTCCGGCTTGCCCGGACCATTAAGGCAGTGGACGGTGATGACCTGATCAGAGCGTGGGTGGAGGTTTCACCAAATGCCCCCACGGAAAACGGCGAAGAAGCAGGCTGCATGATCCGCATCGCGAATTGGCAGGCGCTGCCGCTACCACCCGAAGATCAAGGTGAGAATCAAGACCGCAAGCTGGATATTGACCGAGCATTGGCAGAATTGACTGCGCGGCTTGATGCGAAGCAGGGTATTCTGACCGCAGATAGCACCAGCCCGGATTTGGCCGACTTGGTGAAACAAATGCGTGCCGGAACTGGCCGGCCGTGGAGCGATTTTGTCAGTTTTCCCGGTAATAATCTTCAACAGCCGATGCATTGGCGGCTGCTCGATGGTGCAGAATGCGCGATTGAGGGGTCGGACCGGCGCTGGAATGTTACAGTGGTCCCGCTTGGTCAGCCGGAAGCGGGAAGCGCTGGGTTCGAGCTTTATCTTATCGCCCAGAGACCGTATTTGCCGCCAGAGCCAACGCTTCAGCCAACGACTGATCAAGGCATTAGCAGTTCGATTGGCCGCGACCTTTCGCCGGTTCTGCGGCAACCGATTGCCCGGATCATAGCCAATGCGGAAACAATCCGAACGCGGCTCGCCGGGCCGTTGGCGGAAGAATACAGCAATTATGCGGCCGATATCGCCACGGCAGGACAGCATTTGCTCGCACTGATTGACGATCTTTCCGACCTTGAGGTCGTTGAATCAGAGAATTTCACGACTGCGCCTGACCGAATTAATTTGGCTGATGTTGCAAGGCGGGCAGCCGGAATTCTGGGTGTTCGGGCGCGGGAGCGCGGGATTGAGCTAGTGGCGCCAGGAGACGGCGATGCGCTCGCAGCTACCGCCGAATTCCGGCGTGTGCTGCAGGTGCTGCTCAATCTGGTCGGGAATGCGATCAACTATTCGCCAACTGGATCGAGGGTATTGATCACAGTGGAGAAGGTCGGCGATCGATCACGCGTTACAGTAGCCGACAACGGCCCTGGTTTATCAGAGGCCCAGCAGACAGCAGTATTCGGGAAGTTCGAGCGCCTTGGCCGGTCCGGAGATGGCGGTTCAGGCCTTGGCCTGTACATCTCGCACCGTTTGGCACGCGCGATGGGCGGTGAATTAACCGTTGAGAGCACGCATGGTGAGGGCGCGCGGTTCATAATGGAATTACCGGGCGCCGAGTAAATCGGCACCCGGTCAGATCCTTAGCGCTGGCTCACCGGCAAATAGTCGCGTTCGGTCGGCCCGGTATAGAGCTGACGCGGACGACCAATTTTCTGGCCGGGATCGGAAATCATTTCATTCCATTGCGCGACCCAGCCAACTGTGCGGGCGAGCGCGAATAGCGCGGTAAACATGGTCGTCGGGAAGCCGATTGCCGACAGAATCACGCCAGAATAGAAATCAACGTTCGGGAACAGCTTCTTCTCGACGAAATATGGATCATTGAGAGCCATTTCTTCAAGGCGAAGGGCGGTCTCGAACACCGGATCTGTAACCTTCAGTGCGTCAAACACTTCGCGGACAGTCTTCTGCATCACCGTGGCGCGTGGATCGTAATTCTTATAAACGCGGTGGCCGAAACCCATCAGGCGGAATGGATCATTTTTGTCTTTCGCCCGCTCGATATAATGCGGGATCCGGTCTGGCGTACCGATTTCGCGCAGCATATTGAGCGCCGCTTCGTTGGCGCCGCCATGCGCAGGGCCCCACAGGCACGCGATACCAGCAGCAACGCAGGCAAACGGGTTCGCGCCCGAAGAACCGGCCAGGCGAACGGTCGAAGTCGAGGCATTCTGCTCGTGATCGGCATGAAGGATGAAAATCCGGTCCATCGCCTTTTCTACAGCCGGTATCACTTCATATTCCTCAGCAGGAACGCCGAAGGTCATCCGCAGAAAGTTGCCGGTATAAGACAGCGAATTATCGGGATGCATAAATGGCTGCCCGATGGAATATTTATACGCATTGGCCGCAATCGTTGGCATCTTGGCGATCAGCCGATGCGACGAAATCTTACGGTGATCGGGATCCGAAATATCGGTGCTGTCATGATAAAACGCCGACAGAGCGCCAACCACGCCGCACATGATTGCCATTGGATGCGCATCACGGCGGAAGCCCTGATAGAACTGACGTAGCTGATCGTGCAGCATGGTGTGGCGTGTGATGGTATAAATGAAATCGTCGAGCTCTTCCGCGGTCGGCAATTCGCCGGTTAGCATCAGATGGCTGACTTCCATGAAGCTCGACTGTTCAGCCAGCTGGCCAATCGGATATCCGCGGTGAAGCAGCACGCCTTTTTCACCATCGATGTAGGTTAGCGCACTCTCGCATGATGCGGTCGAGGTGAAGCCGGGATCGAATGTGAATGCACCAGTTTGCGCATACAGTTTGCGAATATCGATCACGTCCGGACCGGTGCTGCCCTCCAACACGGGGAAATCCAGCGATTGCCCACCAATATCCAGTTTCGCCTGTTTGTCAGCCAAGTCTATTCTCCTTCAAATATTATGCTTCAGACCCGGGCGCGGCCTGCGCGTCAATCCGCGCAATCGCTTCTTCCCGTCCGAGCAGGACCAGAACGTCGAAAATGCCAGGTGATGTCGTCGTCCCGGTCAGTGCAGCGCGCAATGGCTGCGCGAGCTTGCCGAGACCCAATTCAAGTTCCTCAGCCATTTGTTTTAACGTGGCCTCCAGAGCTTCGATTGTCCAGTCATTTTCCCGCGTCAAACGAGCGGAAATCTGTCCCAAAAGGGCTCTGGATTCGTCTGTGAGCAGTCCCGCTGCCTTGTCTGTCATGGCCAAGGGGCGAACTGAGAACAGGAACGCTGCACCCTCAACCAGTTCATCAACCGACTTTGCCCGAGTTTTCAGCACTGGCATGGCCTGCGTAAGCAGCCCCAGATCAGCCTCTGTTCCGATCGATTTGGCGACCAGTTCAGCCAAGCGCGCGTCGTCCGCTTCACGGATGTAGTGCCCGTTGAGGTTTTGCAGCTTCTTGATGTCGAAGCGCGACGGGCTTTTGCCGACACCGTTCAGGTCGAACAACTCAATCGCTTCGGCCTGAGTAATTTCCTCGCGGTCGCCATGTCCCCAGCCAAGGCGTAGCAGATAATTGAACATCGCTTCTGGCAAGATGCCCATTTCATCGCGGTAAGCCTCAACGCCCAATGCGCCGTGGCGTTTGGACAGCTTTGCGCCGTCAGCGCCGTGGATCAGCGGGATATGTGCATAGATCGGGTCGGGCCAACCACCCTCGATGGCATCCATCGCTCGCAGGATCGGGAGCTGCCGGAAGGCATTGTTGAGGTGATCATCGCCGCGGATAATGTGGGTGCAGCCCATGTCGTGATCATCGACCACCGCTGCCAGCATATATGTTGGTGTACCGTCGGCCCGCAGCAGGACGTAATCATCGATCTCCTCGTTCTTGACCGTAACGCGGCCCTGAACGAGGTCTTCGATTGTGGTTTCGCCAGCCTGCTGCGTCTTCAAGCGGACAACATATGGTGTGCCAGCTGGAGCTTCAGCAGGATCACGGTCACGCCAACGGCCATCATAACGCTGCGGCTGTTTCGCGGCGCGTTGGGCCGCGCGCATTTCTTCCAGCTCTTGCGTGGTTGCATAGCAGCGATAGGCGTGCCCATTGGCCAGCAAAGTCTCAGCCACTTGCGCGTGGCGTGTAGCCTGCTTGGATTGAAATACCGGTTCCTCGTCATATTCGAGGCCGAGCCATGACAGGCCGTCGAAGATTGCTTCGATCGCGTCCTGATTTGACCGCTTTTGATCCGTGTCTTCAATTCTGAGGAGCGCCTTGCCGCCATGATGCCGGGCAAACAGCCAGTTGAACAGGGCCGTGCGGGCGCCGCCAATGTGCAGAAAGCCCGTTGGCGAAGGAGCAAAGCGTGTAACAACTGTGTCGCTTGAGCTTGCCATCCCGGTCCGCATCCTTTCAATGGTTTAATGGGCAGCCCGACTATTCCTGAGATACCCATCGGTTCTGGGCCGCCGGTAATCGATGCTGCAGTGCAGCGCCATTGGCGCAGCCGCGCCGACTTGTCCAGTATAGGCGGTATATTCGAGCGGTTTCTGGGCAATGCGGGCTTTGATCGCGGCCCGTGGCTGACCATCTTCTTCGCCGCTGGGATCGGCACCTGGTTCGTGCTTGGTCAACCATGGCAATGGAGCGCGGCAATTGGTGCTGCGCTGCTGGCTGCTTTGTCTGCCGCGGCCATGTGGCGCGGGCGTGATGACCGGGCAGAACTGAGGCTCGCGGTTACCGCGATCACCTTGGTATTTGCGGCGGGGATCGCAATTGTCTGGGCGCGCTCGGAGATAGTTGGGGCCGAGCCGATCGACCGGCCGCAAGTCATGAGGATCGAAGCGAAGGTGCTGGAGCGGGTGGAGCAACCGGCGCGCGGCCGCCTGCGCCTCGTGCTTACCATGCGCGACGCGGAGGCGGGGCTTGCCCGAAAAATCCGCGTCAATGTGCCTGCTGGGGCTGATGATCCCGCAGTAGGACCGGAGATTGGGGAGGGCGCGATTATCAGGCTGCGGGTTCGCTTGATGCCGCCCGCGCCGCCGATGCTGCCCGGCGGATATAATTTTGCCCGCAGCGCGTGGTTTCAAGGTTACGCGGCAACGGGGTCGGCGATGGGCGAAATTGAAATAGTCCAGCCCGCGCCAACCGGCGGCAGCTTGGCTAAATTGCAGCGCCGTCTGGCCAGCCATGTCCGCTCCCAATTGAGCGGATCGCCCGGATCGATTGCCGCAGCCTTTGCTAGCGGTGATCGAGGCGGCATTTCCGAGGCTGACGAGGAGGCGATGCGCGATTCTGGCCTCACACACCTCCTGTCGATTAGTGGGCTGCACGTCAGCGCGGTTATCGCGGCGGCATATTTGCTCGCGATCAGGCTGTTGGCGCTATGGCCTTGGCTGACTTTGCGGGTGCGTTTGCCAGTGCTTGCAGCGGGCATCGGGGCGTTGGCGGGGATTGGCTACACCCTGCTGACCGGGTCCGAAGTCCCTACGGTGCGTAGCTGCGTCGGCGCAGTGTTGGTGTTGATCGCGCTTGCTCTCGGGCGTGAGCCGCTTTCATTGAGGATGGTAGCGACGGCAGCTCTGTTTGTGCTTCTTGCGTGGCCGGAATCGCTGATCGGGCCGAGCTTCCAGCTGAGCTTTGCCGCAGTCCTCTCCATCGTGGCGCTGCATAATTGCGCGCCGGTTCGCAAGTTCCTCGCTCCGCGGGAGGAAGCCTGGCTTTCCAAGATGAGCAGGCGGGCCTTGATGCTGTTGATTACGGGCCTGGTGATCGAAATTGCACTTATGCCGATTGTGATGTTCCATTTCCACCGTGCCGGGGTTTACGGCGCATTTGCCAATGTAATCGCTATCCCGTTGGTAACCTTTCTGTCGATGCCGCTCATCGCTTTGGCGTTGCTGATGGATACTGTGGGCGCCGGCGCGCCGGCATGGTGGCTGGCGGGCAAATCGCTTGAACTAATGCTCGGCATTGCGCGGTGGACGTCAAGCCAACCGGGGGCGGTCACATTGATGCCGGAAATGGGCGGGGCACTGTTCGCTTTGTTCGTTGGCGGCGGATTATGGCTCGGCCTGTGGAAGGGGAGGGTCCGATTGCTCGGTCTGGTTCCAGCCGCAGTGGTCGCCTTGCTAATGCTTGGAAAGCCGGTGCCGGACTTGCTGATCTCGGGCGATGGCCGCCATGTCGGCATTGCAGGCGAAAGCGATCAATTGCTGGTCCTACGAGATAGTCGGAGCAGTTTTGCCAGCGATAATCTGCTCGAGATGGCCGGAATGGGCGGTTTGCCGGTTCCGCTTGGTGAATGGCCAGGTGCGGATTGCAGCCGCGATTTCTGTGTTGTGACCCTGCAGCGCGGCGGCAGGCCTTGGCATGTGCTGATGGCACGAGGGCGCGATATGGTGGATCAACGCGCCTTGGCCGCGGCCTGTGACCGGTCTGATATCGTTATTGCCGACCGCTATCTTCCCGCCAGTTGCCGCCCAAAATGGCTGAAAGCAGACAGGAATTTTCTCAACAAAACCGGCGGGTTAACGGTCTATCTGGAAGATGAGCGGTTTGATACTGTTGCTGAAACGCAAGGTGAGCATGGCTGGTGGCAGGAAAAGTCCAGCCGGTATTCGAAACGCAAATAGTTTGGGCCCGCAAGTAGGTAGGCAGAAAAAAGGGCGGACATTACGCCCGCCCTTTCGAATTTCTAACTGTCATTCATGCGCAAATTCGGTTCCGAGCACCCAAATACTGACGGGCCTCAATGGTAGCGGCGCAGCAGCCCCGCCAACTTGCCCTGAACCTGCACCTGACCTGGCTGATAGATCTGTGGCTGATGACTCTCATTGGCCGGATCGAGCCGAATCATGCCATCTTCACGGCGGAGATATTTCAGCGTGGCCTCCTCATCATTGATGAGCGCGACCACGATTTCACCATCTCTGGCTACATTGGTTCGTTTTACGAGCGCAAAATCACCGTCAAAAATGCCCGCATCTATCATCGAATCGCCCGAAACTTCGAGAGCGTAATGTTCACCGGGGCCAAGTAGAGCGGCGGGAACAGGTAGGCTGGTCTGGCCTTCCAGCGCTTCGATCGGCGCACCCGCCGCAATTCGTCCATGCAAGGGTACTTCGATGACGTCATTGGCAGGTTCGGGACGCTGTTTCTGCGCCGCCTTTTGCAATGAAATCACATTATCCGGCAGATCTTCAGGCGTAGATAAGCGGGAACCCCCGGGCAGCGCATTTTCAGGCTGTTTCAGGACCTCTAGCGCACGTGCGCGGTTGGGAAGGCGTCGGATAAAGCCGCGCTCTTCAAGCGCTGAAATCAGGCGGTGAACGCCGGATTTGCTTTTAAGATCGAGCGCATCCTTCATTTCTTCGAAGGAAGGGGATATCCCCGTTTCTTCAAGCCGCTCCTGAATGAAGCGGATCAGTTCGTGCTGCTTCGCTGTCAGCATGGCGAAAACTCCCTTATCGCTTGAATTATGCGATCGCCTAAGATGTTCCATTCACTGAATTATGGTGAACGAATGAAGAACAATTAGGCAGCCAATTTCAGCAAGTCAAGCAATTCAGCCATTTTGGAGCAGAAAGAGCGGAACATCTGTTCCCGCTTTCGTCTCAGCTGAATTCTCCGGGCGTTCGATCAAGGCATTGGCTGAGGCAAGGGCGCGCAAGGCGCTGCTGTCCTGCTCGCTGATCGGGGTCACAGAGGTTCCGTCATCAATTCCGCGGATGAATTCACGGCGCGGCCCTGTGGCAGGCAAATCAGTAGCGGCGCGGCTGATTGACCGGCGAGGCAATGGGGCTGCCGAACCGGACATGTGCCGAAGTAGCGGGAGCAAAAACAGGAACGCTGTGGCGAAACTTGATACGGGGTTGCCGGGAAGGCCAAGGATGATCTGCTTGCCCCGGCGCGCCACCAATAGGGGTTTGCCCGGCTTGATCGCGACTCGCCAAAAATCGATGTCGGCGCCCCAAGCCTCAAGCGCCGGGCGGATAAGATCGTGATCTCCCACCGATGCTCCGCCGCTGGTCACGATCAAGTCGCAGTTTTCTGACTGCCGAAACGCTTTCTCGATCGCATCTAATCTGTCAGGAATGGGGCCGAGGCATTTGATATTGCAAGGTATGTCTCCAGCCATTGCCGCCAGCATTGCGCCATTACTGGCCGGAATCTGGTGGGCCCCGCAATTCTCTGGATCAGCCGCCAGCTCATCGCCGGATTCAATGATGCTGAGGCTTGGCTTTCGCCCTACCTGGACCGTTTTTGCACCCGCAGCGCGAATCAGTGCGATTTGAGCGGCACCGATGCGTGTCCCTGATCGCAGGAGAAAATCGCCTTTGGTGAAGTCGAAGCCCTTGCGCCGAATGTGATGTCCGGCGGGCGGCAAGTCGCTTTGCAGAGCTAAGATAGCGCCCTCTCGCAGTGCATCCTCCTGGAGCAAGACGCGGTCGGAACCTGCCGGCATGATGGCACCGGTCGAAATTCGCACAGCCTGACTTTTCGTGATGGTGCCATGAAATGGCGCGCCGCACTTGCTTTCGCCAATGACTTGCCAGGGCGCAGGACCGGAAACAGCATAGCCGTCCATCGCGGAGAGATCAGCCGCCGGCTTGGTTATTTGCGCGATCAACGGCTCGGCGAGATATCGGTTGGCCGCCTCGTCAACCGCAACATTCTCGACTTCAGGAATCTCAACCAACGCCAGAAGACGGGCCTGAGCTTCCTCAAGTGAAATGGGGGGAATCATTCGGCCGCGTGCCAATCGCCGGACTTACCGCCGGTTTTGGAGAGCAGCCGGACGCCGCTGATGACCATCCCTTTGTCTAGCGCCTTGGTCATGTCATAGATTGTAAGGAGCGCCACAGAAGCCGCTGTAAGCGCTTCCATTTCTACTCCCGTCTTGCCAGTAAGCGAGGCAGTCGAGGTGGTACGAACGGCATCATCCTCAAACGCGAACTCAACCGTTACCGCATCGAGTGCAAGGGGATGGCATAGCGGGATCAACTCGGCGGTTTTCTTGGCTGCCATGATCCCGGCGATCCGGGCGGCGGCGAGAACATCGCCCTTGGGAACGTCTCCATCGCGGATTGCCGCCAGCGCCTCAGCCGTCATGGTGATCCGGCCCGTTGCAACGGCAGTGCGCCTGCTCCCGGCCTTGTCGCCGACATCGACCATGCGGGCATTGCCGTGCTCGTCTAGATGCGTGAGCTTGGTCATCTAACCCCCTTGTAACAGTCGCCGCGTTGCCGCCTTGACGTCACTTTCCCGCATCAGGCTCTCGCCGACAAGGAAGCTGCGCACACCGGACCGGGCGAGGCGTTGGCAATCGGCATGGCCGGTGATGCCGCTTTCGCCGACCAGCAGTGTGCCCTCAGGCGCGAGCGGGACGAGTCGTTCCGTCACGCTCAGATCAGTCACAAAACGCTTTAGATCACGGTTGTTGACCCCGATCAGGCGTGATTGCAGGCGCGCTGCCCGCTCCATCTCTGCCTCGTCATGCACCTCGACCAGCACATCCATGCCATGCTGCATTGCCGCGGCTTCGATATCTGCCATCGCGCTATCTTCCAGCGCAGCGACAATGATCAGGATTGCGTCAGCGCCAATGGCGCGGGCCTCGGCAACTTGCCAAGTGTCGACCATGAAATCCTTGCGCAATACCGGCAAGTTGCAGGCAGCACGCGCTGCGACGAGATAATCTTCATGCCCCTGAAAATAGGGCGCATCCGTTAATACGGACAGGCAGGCCGCGCCGCCTTGCTCATAGGCGGCGGCATGTTCAGCAGGCTCAAAATCTCGGCGAATCAATCCTTTGGAAGGCGAAGCTTTCTTGATTTCTGCGATCAGGCCGAAGCCGACAGTGGATTTGGCGGACAATGCAGCGCGGAATCCGCGCGGCGCGCTCTGCTGGGCGCCACGCGCTTCCAGTTCTGACAGAGATGTCACCGCTTTGCGCGCGGCCACTTCTTCTCGCTTGGTGGCGCAAATTTCGTCCAGTTTGTTCATTTGGCTAATTTAATCCAGCTTTCGAGTAAGGCCTTCGCGGCGCCGCTATCCAGCGCTTCGGCAGACTGCGCTGCGCCGTCTTCCCAGTCATTCGCCGCGCCAGCCACCATCAGCGATGCCGCCGCATTGAACACCACCGCATCGCGGTAGGGGCCGGGCGTGCCTTGTAACAGCGCCAGCAGCGCCTTGGCATTATGCGCCGCATCGCCGCCGCGAATGGCCTCTACCGGAGCATGCTCAACCCCGATCACTGACGCATCAACGCGCTTCATCTCGAAACTGTCGCCGTGAACATCGGCCACTTCATTGCCGCCTGCCAGACTTAGTTCGTCCAGCCCTTCGTCACCCGACACGATCATTGTCCGTTCCGTACCGAGTTTCGCCTTGGCTGCGGCGTAGATTGGCACATAGGCAGGGCGGGCAATGCCGATCAGCTGCCGCTTGACCCCGGCGGGATTGGACAATGGCCCCATCAGGTTGAAAATTGTCCGGATGCCCAGTTTCTGACGAATGGGCTGGATGCGGCCCATCGCCGGGTGGTGGTTTTTGGCAAACAGGAAGCAAATGCCGATATCTGCGAGGGTTTTTTCCGCTGTGCGTCCTGCGGCCTCCATATCGAGACCCAAGGCTTCCAGCGTATCTGCAGCGCCCGATTTGGATGACGCCGCACGGTTGCCATGCTTCGCCACTGGTACGCCCGCCGCAGCGACAACCAAACTGACGGCGGTCGAGACGTTGAGCGTGTGATGTCCATCGCCGCCTGTGCCGCAAACGTCGATTGCATTGTCTGGCGCTTCGATCGGGATCAAGCGTGCCCGCAAAGCTCGCGCCGCTCCGGCGATTTCTTCGGATGTTTCGCTGCGTTCGGACAGCACCGTGAGGAATCGTGCGATTTCTTCGTCGCTGACCTCACCGTCGAGGATCGCGCTGAAAATTTCCTCAGCTTCAGCTTCGGTCAGATGTTGGTCGGCGGTTGGTAGATTTTTCATGCCAATGCCTTTGCCTCAAGCCCGCAAAGGCCGATGAAATTGGCCAGCAATGCATGGCCGTGCTCGGTAGCTATGCTTTCGGGATGAAATTGCACGCCGTGGATCGGCAGGCTGGCGTGGCGGAAGCCCATTACGGCAGTCCCGTCTAGTCCCGGGGTTTCGCTCGTCGCGTTTACCTCCAGCACGGCGGGAATATCCTCCACGATCAACGAGTGATAGCGCGTGGCGATGAAGGGCGAAGGCAGGCCCGCGAACACGCCGCTGCCATCATGCGTCACCGGCGAGGTTTTACCATGCATCAAGCCGCCGCGAACCACCTTACCGCCAAAATGCTGCCCGATGGCCTGATGTCCAAGACATACGCCCAACAAGGGCAATTCCGCATCGGCGCAAGCAGCGACCAGATCAAGGCTGATACCTGCTTCGTTAGGGGTGCATGGGCCCGGCGAGATCAGCACGCCACTTGCGCCGGTTTTGACGGCCTCAGCAGCCGACAGAGCATCATTGCGTTCCACCCGAACATCCGCGCCCAATTCCATCAGATAATGGACCAGGTTGAAGGTGAAGCTGTCATAATTGTCGATTACGAGAATCATGAGGGCGCTTTCTCCCTATTCTCTACCACGATCAAGGGGCCGATTGGCGCGCCCTTGTCCATTCGCCCGCTTGCCGGGTCCCACAATGCCGAAACACTGCCATCCAGATATAGCGCATTCGGGGTATTCAGGACATCGCGGTAGAAACGCGCCAGTTTGCCGAAGGACAGCGGGCCTTGCGAGATCACGAAATGCGCGCGGCCTTGCTTGTCCACGCCCACCGCGTTGCGGACCATGCGCGATGGGCCGTCTTGCGTAATTTCGGAGTGCAATTCGCCGTTAATGACCAACATCGGGCCGGATTGTGTGCCAAACTCTGGACGGTCGCCGACCAGTGAATAGAAGTCATCCGTCGCCAGAATTCGCCATTTTCCGCCGGTTCCGTAGAAAATCCCGTTGGGCTTGAGGTGGAAATTTCCCGGACCATCGGAGCGGTTCAATTCTTTCAGCCGATCACCGCTCTCGACATAATAGCCGATGGGCTTTCCTTCGCCGTCATACATTCCGCCATTGAAGGCAAAGGCGACTGTTGGTGCATCGGCGGCGCGTGCGGCAGCCAGATTGGCGAAGCTGCGGTAAGGCACATTGCCCTTCGGCCCCAGATCCATCGAAACCCGGTGCTTGGCCGGGTCGGCAATGCAGTGCGTCAGCGGGACATCCTCAAATGTAACGCTGGTGCAGGCAGACGCGATCTTAGGCGCGGCAGCTTCGGGTTTGGCTGTGCTGAGAACCTGAGCTTTATCACTGCCGATTTCCATCCGCATTACCGGCTGGCCAGCTGGTTCCTGATTACAGGCGACGAGCGTGAAAAGGGCCAATGCGGCGATGTATCTCGTACCCATGTAAATCACTGCCCAAATCCAGGTTCGCTGGCGATGCGCGCCGCTTCGCGGGCAGCGGCGATCAGCGCCCCGGCCTTGGCTTCGCATTCGCGCTGTTCATACATGGGGTCACTGTCGGCCACGATGCCTGCGCCCGCCTGCACATGCATCGTGCCGTCCTTGACCACGGCCGTTCGCAGCACGATGCAGCTGTCGACCGATCCGTCGGGCGAGAAGTAGCCGACACCGCCAGCGTATGCCCCGCGTGTCTCGGGCTCCAATTCCGCGATGATCTGGCAGGCGCGGATTTTCGGTGCGCCGCTGACAGTGCCCGCAGGAAAACCGGCGAACATGGCGTCAATCGCATCATGCGCCGGGTCCAATTGGCCGACCACATTGCTGACGATATGCATTACATGGCTGTAGCGTTCTACGGTGTAGCTGGCGGTCACTTCGACACTACCGCGCTTGGCCACCCGGCCGACATCATTGCGCCCCAGATCGAGCAGCATCAGATGTTCGGCGCGTTCTTTGGGATCGGCGAGCAGGCTGGCCTCCGCAGCATCATCTTCAGCAGCGTTTGCACCGCGAGGGCGCGTTCCGGCTATCGGACGGATGGTTACTTCGCCATCACGCACTCGGACGAGGATTTCGGGGCTCGATCCGACCACCGCAAATCCGGGTAGGTCGAGAAAATAGAGGAAGGGCGAGGGGTTAACCCGCCGCAGGGCGCGGTACAGCGCCAATGGCGGTAGAGGGAAAGGGCAGGTGAAACGCTGTGCCAGCACCACCTGGAAGATGTCGCCCGCCTCGATATATTCCTTCGCCTGCAGCACCATCTCGCGATATTGTCCGTCCGCCATAACCGGAGACAGCGCCATGTCGGGCAAATCGGCGGCAGAGGCGGGGAAGGGGGCAGCCATCGCCAGACGCCGCAATGCCTCGTCTATCCGTTCGCCCGCTGCTTCGACAGCTTGGCCGGGTTCGCCCTGGCCTGCCCACAAGGGCGCAATCGCAAACAGTTCTTCACTTAATCCGTCGAAAACCAGAATAAGGGTCGGGCGTACAAACAGCATGTCGGGCAATGCAAGGGGATTGTCCGGCGCGCGGGACAATTTTTCCACCAGACCGATGGTTTCATATCCGAAATAGCCGACCAGACAGGCAAGCGCTGATGGCAGAGCGTTTGGCACATCAATCCGGCATTCGGAGACCATCGACCGGAGTGCATCCATCGTGGATTGCGGCGAGGGCGCATAAGCGTCCCGGTCCACCTTCCATGTGCGATTGATCTCGGCCGAGTTACCCGAAGCCCGGAACACCAGATCGGGATCGAGCCCCAACAGGCTGTAACGCCCGCGAACTTCGCCGCCTTCGACCGATTCCAGCAGGAAATCGCCGCGGCCTGGCTCGATCAGCTTCAGCGCTGCACCGACCGGAGTTTCCGTATCGGCGACGACCTTGCGCCAGACAAGGGCAGGCTGGCCCGCCCTGAGAGCGGTAAGCGCATTATCGGCATTGTCAGGCAAATGGCCGGCTGCCGCCGTCATCTCAGTTTCCTCAAATATTCTGGCTCAACGATGGTCGTTGAAGCAAAGCGAGCTCAATTTTCGCCGGCGAGTTGTTTGCGGACGGCTTCGATCGCTGTGGCATTACGTTCCACGCCCAGTTCTTCGCGCATTGCAGTTCGTAGCTGATCCGAATATTCTCGGCCTGTCATTGCCCCTAATTCGCGGCGAGCCAGCAGGAATTCGGGATCGTCTTTGGCGATTGTGCCAGCTTCGATGTCGTTCAGATCGACCAGGAACCAACCGGCATCCTGCGGTGCTTCAAGCTTTTTAGCCGTGCCTTCAGCCATGCTGAACATCAGGGCGAGCGGGGCAGGAACTTGCTGTCCGCTGGCACTCAATTGTTCCCGTGACAGTTTAATGGAATCAACTGGCGGCAGGGTTTTCTTCTCGGCGGCCACGGCTTGAACAAGTGTCGATCCGCTAGACAGACGTTTCAAAATCCGGTCGGCGGCGGCTTTCGCTGCCTTAGAACCCTGGGCCATTTTCCAGCTCTGAGCTACGTCCTCGCGAATATCTGCAAGCGGTGCAGCAGCGGACGAGGTGATTGTCGCCACTTCGTAGATCAAGAAGGTTACACCGCGTTGGACCTCGGCCAATTGCGGTTCGCCTTCTTCCATCGAGAATGCGGTTTGCAGGGCCGGACCGATGATTTGCGGACCAGTTTCATCCTGCGTGCCGTACACCAGACCGGTGGCGGTTAGCGGCTTGGTGGTCTGGATATCCAGCTTCAATTCCCGGGCAATATCAGACAATGCTTCCCCGCTTTCCAGCCGCTCCTCAACCGATGCGGTAAGATCGTTCAATGCGGTGCGGCGTTTTTGCACACGCAGCGCTGCGATAATGTCCGGTGTGGCTTGTGAAAGGGTCCGGCCGGGCCGTTTTTCAATTCCGTCAACACGGATAACGTGCCAACCCAACCCGCTGCGGGCGGGGGCCGCGATCGTGCGTAAATCCGCCGCAAAGGCGGCTTGCGCAACAGTGGTCGAGGTTTGGGCGGCCATTTCCTTGCTGCTAAGCGGACCTAATTTGGCGGCAGCTAGCCCGGCTTCTCTTGCCGCGGCTTCAAACGATCCGCCGCCTTGAATCCGGTTGCGGATTGCGGTTGCGGCCTGTTGGGTCGGAACGATCAACTGGCTCAGGGTTCGCGACTCGCTCGGCATATATTCCTGGCGGTTGCTTTCGTAATTGGCGGCAATTTCCTCGGCGGTCGGTTCCGCCTCTGCGCCAATCGCGCTTTCGTCAAAGCTGGCGTAACGAATCACCCGGCGTTCCGGGCGAATGTAATCGCCGCGATTTGCGGTGTAATATGCTTGTAATTGCGCGTCCGTTGGTTTGCCTTCGGGAGCAAATGCCAAACTTGGGAGAAGCCCAATGGCACCTTCGCGTTTTTCCTTCAGCAGAGCCGCGTAATGACTGACCAGCTTGTCGGGCACTATTGCCCCGAAAGAAACGGGCACCAGCAGTTGTTGGGCGAGCATTCCGTCTGCGAAGTCGCCACGGACCATCGAATCGGTCAGGCCGCGATTTGCGAGCGTGCGGCGATAGGCCTGTTCGTCGAAATTGCCGTCAGCACCGCGAAATGCCGGAATCGCAATAATCTCGCTGTTGACCAGATTTTCCCCGGCGCGCAGTCCGTATTTCTCCGCAAAGCCGCCAATTGCGAAACGATCGATAATCTGGTCGAGAACCTGATCCAGTCCGCCCTGTTCAAGAAACGCGGGCATTGAAATCGTAGGGTTTTCTTGCCGTGCCGAATCAACTGCTGAATTGGCCGAACGGACAAGTTCGTTCGAATCGATCTTCTCATTACCAACAACGGCAATGCGGTCCCCGCCTGCAACGCCGCCGAATGTCCCGCTGCTGGACACATCCATCGCCGCAAATGCGAAAGCGATGAGCGCCAGAAAGGCGAGCGCAACTGCGATGCCGATTTTGGAAGAGAGAAATTTGCGAAAAACACTGATCATGGCGTTGGGCAAGTCCGAATAAGACGGCAGGCGTTACGCACTGCCCGTGTGATTTAAGAGATGGTCGGCACGCCTTATCCGTCCTGCGGTGTTGTCGCAACAGGTTGCCAAGTGTTTTGACGTGGAAGCAACTTCGCTCTAGGCGGACCCCTCGCTGGCCCCCTATTGGGACTACCACGATCAATTTACGTTCTAGATACATCTCAAAAAACCCATCTTAGATTTCAGGAAATCGTTATGGCCGAACGGCCCTATATCGTTGGTAATTGGAAGATGAACGGTACGCGTTCCATGCTTTCGGAAGCACGTGCCATCGACCGTGCATCGCAGCGTCTGATGAAGGTAGAGGTCGCATTAGCGCCGCCATTCACGATGATTCATGCGGTTCATAAAGAAGTTCAGCAGATCGGCGTAGGTGCGCAGGATTGTCATCCGGCGGAAGACGGCGCGTATACCGGCGATGTTTCGTCGGCAATGGTCCTCGATGCCGGGGCGAAATTCGTTATTCTCGGCCATAGTGAACGGCGCCAGAATCATGCTGAGAACGACACTTTGGTTAAATCCAAGGCTGATGCTGCATTAAATAACGGGCTGCGAATTATCCTGTGTTGCGGCGAATCAGAAGAAACTCGCGATTCAGGCAAAGCGGAGAAATTCGTCACAGCGCAATTGAAGGCTTCTTTGCCTGATAAGGTCGACAATGCGGCCGAGATGCTGACTGTCGCCTATGAGCCAATCTGGGCGATTGGTACCGGACGCACACCGACAGTTGATGATATTGGCGCGATGCATGTCGCGATTCGCGCATTGCTGGTCAGTCTGTACGGCGAAGAAGCCGGCTCAGGCGTGCGGATATTGTATGGCGGATCGGTTAAACCCGACAACGCATTGGAATTGCTCGGCGCGGATGAAGTGGGCGGGGCGTTGGTTGGCGGCGCCAGTCTTACGGCCGAAAGCTTCCTCGGAATTGTTCTGGCAGCGGCTGATTTGCCCGATTAATCCTACCCCTATCATTGCCGTAGCTTGCTCTTGAGCGACGGCGGCCTTACATTACACTCCAAGCAATTAGAGAAACCGATCCATGTCCCTATTTCTATTCCTTACCGTTGTTCAGGCGATTGTCGCTGCCGCACTGGTTGGCGTTATCCTGATGCAGCGTTCGGAAGGCGGCGGCCTTGGTATTGGCGGCGGCGGTAGCCCTGGCGGGTTGATGAGCGCGCGCGGCGCGGCTGATTTCCTGACCCGGGCAACCAAATGGCTCGCGGTCAGCTTTGTCGTATTATCAATCGTGATGGCAGCCGTGGCTGTGAAGACGACCAGCGGGGACGATATTACATCGACTCTCGACCGTTCGGTTACGGCAGAACAAGATCCATTGGCACAACAAGCTGGTGAAATTCCCGGTTCTACGGCGGTTCCAGCGACTAATGCAGACGCTGTACCGGCGTCAGATGACCCGCTCTCGGGCGCTACCGAGTAAGCCAAATTAACGCATAGCTGTGGATTGCGGCAATTCGCTGCTGCAATTCGCTTGCCCCGACTCCGTTTGGAACCTTAAGGCCCAATTCCCATGGCGCGGTTCATTTTCATTACCGGCGGCGTGGTCTCCTCGCTCGGCAAAGGTTTGATGGCAGCAAGCCTTGCGGCTCTGCTGCAGGCGCGCGGCTATAAAGTCCGTATTCGCAAGTTCGATCCCTATCTCAATGTCGATCCGGGCACGATGAGCCCGTATCAGCATGGTGAGGTCTATGTGACCGATGACGGGGCCGAAACCGATCTCGATCTGGGGCATTACGAACGCTTTACCGGCGTATCTGCACGGCAATCTGACAATGTTACCAGTGGCTGGATCTATCAGAAGATCATCGCGCGCGAACGGCGCGGGGATTATCTGGGTGCAACCGTCCAGGTGATCCCGCATGTTACCGATGCAATCAAAGAATTTGCCTTGGCAGAGACTGACGATCTGGATTTCGTATTATGCGAAATTGGCGGCACTGTCGGCGACATCGAATCATTGCCGTTTATGGAAGCGATCCGTCAATTGCGGAACGAGCTGGAGCCGCTCCAAGCGCTGAGCGTGCATGTAACGCTGGTGCCCTATATCGCTGCAGCGGGTGAGCTGAAGACCAAGCCGACCCAGCATTCCGTGCGTGAATTGGCGGGCCTGGGCATTAAACCGGACATATTGCTGTGCCGCAGCGAGCACTTTATTCCCCAGAGCGATCGCAATAAGATCGCGCAATTCTGCAATGTTCGCCCGGAAGCCGTTATTCCAGCGCTTGATGCCCCGTCGATTTACTCGGTGCCGCTGCAATATCATGAAGAAGGTCTGGATACGCAGGTGCTTCGCGCATTCGGTATCACTGACGCACCAGACCCCGATCTGTCCCGCTGGGATGATGTAACTGACCGCTATTTCAATCCGGAAGGAGAGGTCACGATCGGCGTCGTCGGCAAATATGTCGGACTGCAGGACGCATATAAGTCGCTCAACGAGGCATTAATCCATGGCGGCCTCGCCAACCGGGTCAAAGTCAACATCCGCTGGATCGATGCTGAGATTTTCGAACAGGAACTTGGCGACATCACCGCTCAGCTGGAACCGCTAGATGCAATTTTGGTGCCCGGCGGATTTGGTGAACGCGGTTCCGAAGGCAAGATCGCCAGCGTCCGTTTCGCCCGCGAACGCAATGTGCCCTTCTTTGGTATTTGCCTCGGCATGCAGATGGCCTGCATCGAGGGAGCACGCGCGGCCGGACACGTCGGGGCGTCTTCTACTGAATTCGGCGCGACCGAGGAACCGGTTGTTGGCATCATTACCGAATGGATGAGCAAGGAAGGCCTACAGCAGCGCGAATCTGGCGGCGACATGGGCGGCACCATGCGGCTCGGCGCTTATACTGCAAATCTGGCTGCGGGCAGTCAGGTCAGCGCAATTTACGGCGGCGCAACCGAGATTTCCGAACGCCACCGCCACCGCTACGAGGTCAATGTGGCCTACCGCGAAGCACTCGAGTCAGATGGTCTAGTTTTTTCCGGTATGTCGCCCGACGGGTTGCTGCCTGAAATTGTCGAGCGGCCCGATCATCCGTGGTTTGTCGGCGTTCAGTTCCATCCTGAACTGAAGTCCCGGCCATTTGATCCCCATCCATTGTTTGACGGGTTCATTGCAGCAGCACTGCGGCAGTCACGGTTAGTTTAATACGAAGCGTTATTGCGCATGATCTCGTGGATATTCCTGAGACTGCTTCGCGGCCACTATCACGCAAAAACACAGCCATAGAATTTCGTGTTATCTCACCTATTCGGCAATTAAATTTCTGTTCTTTTTTTTTTCAGATTTTTGGCGCATTAAGATGAAATCAAGTAATTTTCTTGGGGGGAAACCTTAAAAATTGCTTGATCGGGGGGATTTCCAGCTTGTCCCGGGCTTCATCGTCTTCTGCGACCCGGACGATAAAACCCGGACATGCGGCGTTTCGGCGCCGTGGGGGCGGATCTTATGGTCCGTCCCCTTTTTGTTCAGGCCGAATGAAAACGGCCCGCTCCTTTCGAAGCGGGCCGTTTTGCCTGGTGGGTTGATCGCAATCAGGCGGCGTTGGCGCCGCCTTTCTTGATCGGGCTCTGTTCAATCTGGGTATGGTCGTCATCCGTTCTCACGATTCCGAGATTTGCCTGACCATTGACCGTGATCTTTTTGGGCTTCATCGCTTCGGGTACTTCGCGAACCAAGTCGATGTTAAGCAGGCCGTCTTCCAGCCGGGCATTTTCAACCCGAACAAAATCGGCCAGTTCGAACCGGCGTTCGAATCCGCGATTGGCGATGCCGAGATGAAGCATTTCTCCATCACCGTCGCTCTCGTCGCGCTTCTTGCCCTGGACAACCAGCAGGTTTTGCTGGGCAGTGATATCGATATCGGCGGGCTTGAACCCGGCGACTGCGAGCGTAATGCGGTAATTGTCTTCGCCCTGTTTCTGGATGTTGAAGGGCGGATAATTATCCCCGCCGCTGACGCGTGCCTGACTTTCGAGTAAGTCGAACAGACGGTCAAAACCAACGGTGGAGCGGCGATAAGGAGTAAAATCAAAACGTGACATCGTAACAAATCCTCTTTTGAGCAATCTGAATAGGCACAGCCCGCACAATACGGCACCATACCGGTGGGACCTGGTGCCCATTGCGGCGCACGAGGCTAGCCCTAAGATAGGAATTGACCTGCACCTTGCAAGATTTTCCGGCATAGGAAAATCACAGGCGATTACAAAGGAACCTGAATTACAATGCCAACCATCGATATTTACACCAAATTTGGCTGCGGTTATTGCTACCGCGCGAAGCAATTGCTCGACAAAAAGGGCGCCGAATATAGTGAGCACGATATCACTATGGGCGGCCCCAAAAAGGATGAGATGCTGGCCCGCGCGCCCACTGCGCGCACCGTACCGCAGATATTCATCGGTGAAACTCATGTTGGCGGATCGGACGAGCTATCGGCGCTGGAACGCGGCGGCAAGCTTGACGAATTGTTGGCCGGATAGGCTGCCTGATGCCGCGCGTCGCCATATTGCAAATGACCACCGGGATTGATCCGGCAGAAAATGCCGCGACAATTGTTGCTGCAGTTGCTGGAGCTAAAGCGGGCGGGGCACAGATGCTGTTTACCCCGGAAATGTCTGGCTTGCTTGACCGTGACCGCAAGCGGGCGGCCTTGCATATTGTGCCTGAGGCGGAAAATCCGGTGCTCGCGGCGGTTTGTGATGCCGCGCGCGAACATGGAATCTGGATTGCGCTGGGTTCACTCGCTGTTGCTGGCCAAGGTGATGGCTGGGCCAACCGCTCTCTGGTGATCGACGATCGCGGTGCCGTCGTCGCACGCTATGACAAGATGCACATGTTCGACGTCGATCTGGCTAGCGGCGAAAGTTGGCGTGAATCCAATGCGTATGCGGCAGGAAACGAAGTGGTGACGGCCGAAACGCCGCTTGGCCGATTGGGACTGACCATCTGTTACGACATCCGCTTTCCGGCATTGTTCGACGCATTGGGCAGGTCGGGGTGTGATGTCATCGCGATACCTGCTGCGTTCACTGTCCCCACCGGCCGTGCACATTGGCATGTGTTGCAGCGCGCCCGGGCAATCGAGGCGAGCGCATTTGTTGTGGCTGCTGCGCAGACCGGGCAGCATGCCGATGGCCGCGCGACCTATGGACATAGTCTGGTGATCGATCCCTGGGGCGAAGTGTTGCTGGATATGGGCGAAGAAGCCGGACTTGGCTTTGCCGATATCGACACGGGCCGCATCGCCGATGTGCGCCGCCAGCTTCCCAGCCTTGCCAATCGGCGCGATATCCCTAAGTCATCGCAGCAATGATTGTATTCGATCTTTCCTGCGATAGCGGCCACCGGTTCGAAGGC
>Ga0105054_10002800_pt1 | contig 27540 bp, 30 predicted proteins | sample BON02_FD_78091 | JGI IMG/M metagenome (GOLD analysis project Ga0105054, IMG submission 78091) | Freshwater microbial communities from Lake Bonney liftoff mats and glacier meltwater in Antarctica - BON-02 (megahit assembly) | ecosystem: Environmental > Aquatic > Freshwater > Ice > Glacier...
ACACACATATATATATATATATATATATATATATATATATATATGTCGTCCTCTCTCCCCCCCCCTCTCTCTTTACCCTCTCGGAGCTGAGTCACAGCTTCGTTCGTGGCCGCCACTCCGCCCCCGTGGGCGAGACGACCCGCCGCCCCCTCGGAGTTGCTGGACGATGGCCGCACCCCTGCCCCACAGCCCGAACGCGCCACCTGCCGCAGGACGGGGGAGGCTCGTGCGCGGCCTGGCCCTGGCCGTCGGAGGGGTGGCGGTGCTGGGCGTGGCGCTGTGGCTTGGGCTGCGCTGGGAAGCCACGCCTGCGCCGACTTCGGCTGTGGCCGCCGCGCCGCAAGCTCCCTTGCCTGCCGCGGCGGCGTCCGTCTCGCCGCCCGCCCCTGCATCTGCCCTGCCAGCCGCGGCGAAGCCGGCGGTGGCGAAGCCGGCGGCGGCATCTGCCACTCCGGCCACCGCTGCTCCTGCCGCGGCACCTTCGGCCTCCGCCACGCCGGCGCAGGCAGCCGCGGCGGCGCCGGCTCCGCCGCCTGCATCAGCACAGCCCACCATGGCAGCCGCGGCGCCCAAACCTTCGCGGGCAATTGCGGCAATCCCGGCGCCTCCGTTGGCCCCTGCACCTTCGCCTGCCGCAGCGGCTTCCCGTGCCCCGGCGGCGTCGCCTGCCCAGATAGCTGCTCCTGCCCAGGTGCCGCCGTCCGCCCAGGTACTGCCTCCTGGCCCTGCGCCAGCAGCGCTGCCGGACTTTGATATTGTCCGCGTCACCGCACGCGGCAGCACCGTTATGGCCGGCCGTGCGGCGCCAGGGATGATGGTCATTCTGCGGGCGAATGGCCGGGAGATCGGCCGCGTGCGCGCCAATGGCCAGGGGCAGTGGGTGCTGGCCGGCGGCCCGCCACTTCCGCCGGGCGACCAGGAGATCACGCTCGCGGTGCTGGACCCGAGCGGGCGGGAGATTGCCGGTGCGACAACCATCCTGGTGGTGGTGACCGAGCCCTCGGCCCCCGCGATGGCCCAGGCCCCTGCGACACCAGCGGCGACTCAGGCTACGGCACCATCCAACGTCGCATCGGCACCTGCCGCCGCACCTGCTGGCGGGCCGATCGTGCTGATGACGTCACCGCAGGCAGCACCACGCCTGCTGCAGGGGCCGGCACGGGCCGGCCCTGCGCGGCTTGGACTGGAAATCGTCGACTACGACAATGCCGGCGAGATCCGCTTCGCCGGCGCAGCACCAGTGGGCAGCAGCGTGCGCCTCTATGTCAACGACGTGCATGTCGGCGATGCCGAACCGGACGCCGACGGAAGCTGGTCGGCGACGCCTGCCGAGCGGGTTGAACAGGGCGAGCATCGCCTGCGGCTGGACCAGGTGGATCGCACCGGGCGGGTGGTGGCGCGCGTGGAATTGCCCTTCCAGCGAGCGGCGGTGGCGACGATGCAGGACGGCGGCGACCGCGTGGTGGTGCAGCCGAAGCAGAGCCTGTGGCGCATCGCGCGGCGCGCCTATGGCCAGGGGGTACGCTACACGGAGATCTATGCTGCCAATCGCGACGTGATCGCCGACCCGCACCGCATCTTTCCGGGTCAGGTCTTCACCATCCCGGCCATCACCCCCTCCACGCCTACCTCGTCCAGCAGGTCGAGGTAGGGGCCGAGGGCGAGCAGAAACATCGTCACGTCGGCCAGCAGGGCGGTGACGGTGGTGGGCATGGTCAGCTTGGCGGCGGACAGCAGGACCACCCGATGATCGGCGAGCAGGCTGACCTGCCAGCCCTCCGGCAGACTGGACGGCAGCGAGCGCAGCGCGGCGAACACATCGACCCGCCGCGCGGCAGGCCCCGGCTCGCCATGGCATAGCGCGGTGCTGGGCACGCGGCCAACCTGGGCCTGCAGGTGCAGTTCGCCTTGCAGGTCGTCGCTCGGCGCGGCGCGGAGCTGGGCGTCGACCCGGCAGCCGCGCCATGTCAGGTTAAATTGCGGTAGGCGTTCCCGGCTGGCCAGGGCCAGGCGCCCATCATCGCCAACCATGAACGGGCCGAGATGGAAGGGGGCATCGAAGGGCATCGCGGAACTCCGTTGCGGCCGGTGCGGGAACCTAGGCACGGCGACCCGGTCATCGATGGGTGGGCTTGAAGCCGGCGGGGGGCGGACGCACTTTGTGGGACGATCTTGCCCGCCGGATATGAAGCATCCATAAACATCCGGCGCCCCGATGCCAGGCGCGCTCGCTGCCAAAAGGCGTGCGCGGGTTCCGGCACCTTGCCATCCCCTTCTCCGGCCGGACTGAACACTCATGTCGCTCGTCGCCTCCATGCAGATGGTCCTGTCCCCGCCGCACCCGGCTGGCCGCCCGTTCATCCTGGGCGGCGCTGTCGCGCTGGTGGCGGGGCTGATCTTCGCGCCCTGGCTCGCCTGGCTGGGCGGGGCGTTCGTGCTGTTCTGCCTGTATTTCTTCCGCGACCCGGAGCGCGTGGCCCCCGACCGGCCCGGCGTGCTGGTAGCGCCGGCCGACGGACGCGTGGTGTCGGTGACGATGGCCGTGCCACCGCACGAGCTTGAACTGGGGCCGGAACCGCGCTGGCGCGTGGCGATCTTCCTGTCGGTGCTCGATGTCCATGTGAACCGCATGCCGATCGACGGCACGGTGACGCGCATCGCCTACCGCCACGGCAAGTTCCTCAACGCCAGCGTCGACAAGGCCAGCGTGGACAACGAGCGCAACGCCCTGGCCATCCGGCTGGCCGACGGGCGCGAGATCGCCGTGGTGCAGATCGCCGGCCTGATCGCGCGGCGCATACTGTGCGACGTGCGCGAGGGCGACGCGGTGCGCACCGGCGCGCGCTTCGGCATCATCCGCTTCGGCAGCCGCACCGACCTGTACCTGCCCGAGGGCGTGCTGCCGATGGTTGCCGTGGGCCAGACGATGATCGGCGGCGAGACGGTGGTCGCCACCCTTGCTCCTGCCGTCGCGCCGGCCCCCTCCGCCACCCTTGCCTATCCCGGTCCGGCATGAGCGACCCCGCTGACCCGCCCTCGGACCTGCCTCCGGGGTCCGGCGAGGGCGAGCGCGTGACCGCCGCGCTGCGCATGCGCCAGTTGCAGCACCGCTTCCGCCGCCGCACGCGGCCCCGGTTCAGCGGGCAATCGTTCAACCGGATGATCCCCAACCTGCTGACCATGCTGGGGCTCAGCGCCGGGCTGACGGCGATGCGCTTCGCGCTGGAGGGGCGGTTCGAGGCGGCGGCGACCGCGATAATCGTGGCTGCGGCGATCGATGGGCTGGATGGGCGGCTGGCGCGGCTGCTGAAGGCGACCTCGCGCTTCGGGGCCGAATTCGACAGCCTGGCGGATTTCCTGTGCTTCGGCGTGGCGCCGGCCTTCATCCTCTACCTGTGGTCGCTGCAGACCGCCGGCGGCTTCGGCTTCATGCCCTGCCTGATGTTCGCGGTATGCATGGCGCTGCGCCTGGCGCGCTTCAACGCCTCGTTCGATGCCGGGCCGCACCCGGCCTACACCTACAACTTCTTCACCGGGGTGCCGGCGCCGGCCGGGGCGGGACTGGTGCTGTTCCCCCTGTTCCTGGGGCTGGAGGGCAAGGCGATGGGCTGGGACTGGCTGGTGGCGATCGCCCAGTTCCCGCCCTTCATCGCCGCCGTGCTGGTCGGCACGGCGTTGCTGCTGGTATCGACGCTGCCGGTGTGGAGCTTCAAGAACTTCAAGGTGCCCAGCCGCTACATGCTGCCGCTGCTGCTGGGCACCGGCCTGTTCGCGGCGCTGCTGGTGGCCGATCCCTGGCTGGCGCTGGCAGCGGGTGGGTTCGCCTATATCGCCATGCTACCGTTCAGCGCGCGCAGCTATCGGCGGCTGAAGCGCGAGGCCGAGACAAACGGCGAGGAGGCGGACGCCGCGGCCTGATCCATCCCGCCCCGGAGGACTGCATGCGCGACCAACCCCACGATGCCATTGGCCCGACTGTTGCGGGCGACGTGACCGCCATCCATGACTGGCATGCCCACGTCTATTTCGACCCGGACGACCGCGGCCGGGCGCTGCGCCTGCGCGAATGGGTGGGTGCGCGCTTCCCGGCCGCCGTGCTGGGGCGCTGGCACGCGGTGCCGGTGGGACCGCATCCCGGCGCGATGTACCAGATCGCCTTCGGGCCCGAACTGTTCCCCACCCTGGTGCCGTTCCTGGCGCTGAACCGCATGGGGCTGACGGTGCTGGTGCACCCGGAGAGCGGCCGGCCGAAGGATGACCACCTGAAGCATGCGCTATGGCTCGGCGCGGTGCTGCCGCTCAACGCCGACATCCTGCCGGAAACCGAGGGGGCCGCGCGATGAGCCAGGAGGTCGAATGGCGCCGGCTGCGCGCCGACCAGCTGCGCGAGATGGCGCAGCGCGACGCCATGGTGATCCTGCCGCTCGGCTCGATCGAGCAGCACGGGCCGCATTTGCCGGTGGAGGTCGATTCGCAGCTGGGCGAGCAGGTGGCGCTGCGCACGGCCCGCCTGATGGCCGGGCGCGGCCAGCCGGTGCTGGTGTGCTGCCGATGCTGTGGCCCGGCGTGTCGGAGCACCACATGAGCTTCGGCGGCACGATCACGCTCGACTTCGCCACCTACCATGCGGTGATCGAGGGCATCTGCCGCTCGGTGCTGCGCCACGGCTTCCGGCGGATCGTGCTGCTGAACGGGCATGGCGGCAACGAGAACGGGCTGCGGGTGATCACCGATGAACTCACACCGAAGCTCGGGGTGCCGATCGTGCAGTTCACCTACTGGTACGCCGCCGCCGAGGCGATCGCAGGCATCCTGGAGACGCAGAAGGGGCTGCAGCACGCCTGCGAAGCCGAGACCGCGATGATGATGGCGGTGCGCCCGGACCTGGTTGCCGAGGATCGCATCGCCATGGCGAAGGTAAATTACACCTCGGATGTGTCCGACGTGGTGGGCGGCGGGGTGTATCGCTGGCGGGCGATCGGCGCGCGCTCGGCCACCGGCGTGATCGGCAACCCGGAGGCGGCGAGTGCAGCCAAGGGGACGCGGCTGTTCGATGCGATCTCCACCACGCTGGCGGACAAGCTGGGCAATGCCGGGCTGTGGTCGCTGGAGTGGGACGCCGGGCGCGCCGGGTAGCGGCCATGGCCGGGTCGCCGGGGCCGCAGCTGCGGCGGTCGCTGACGCTGTGGCCGCTGATCTTCTACGGGTTGAGCGTCATCGTCGGCGCCGGCATCTACGTGGCCATCGGCACGGTGATCGGCCGGGCGGGAACCGCGGCCCCGCTGTCGTTCCTGCTGGCCGGGCTCGTCGCGGCGGCCACTGGGGTTTGCTACGCCGAACTGGCCGGGCGTTTCCCCGAGGCGGCGGGCGCGGCGGCGTATGTGCGGCACGGCTTCGGCTCGGACCGGCTGGCGCAGTTGACCGGCGTGGCGCTGACCCTGGCGATCGTGATCGCCGCCGCCTCGATCGCGCGCGGGGCGGTGCAGTATCTCGGCGTGCTGGTGCCGCTGCCGGCGGATGTGCTGACCGGCCTGCTGGTGCTGCTGTTCACCGGAGTGGCGGCGCTGGGGGTGCGCGAGAGCGTCGGGCTGGCGGCGATCATCGGGGCGGTGGAAATCGTCGGGCTGCTGGCGGCCATCGCCAGCGGACTGATCGCGGCGCCGTCGTTCGACCTGCTGGTGATGGTGCCGCAAGGGGGCGCGGCGTGGAGCGGCATGCTGGCCGGCGCCTTCATCGCCTTTTTTGCGTTCATCGGCTTCGAGAGCCTGGCGAACATGGGCGAGGAGGTGCGCGACCCCGGCCGCACCCTGCCGCTGGGCATCATCGGCGCGGTGGCGGCCAGTATCGCGCTGTATCTCGGGGTGGCCGTGGCCGCGGTGCTGGGCGGGCATGGCGGCACCTCGCTGCTGGGGTTGTTCGGGGGCATGGGGGCGACCGCCTTCGCGCTGGTGGGCACGCTGGCGGTGGCCAATGGTGTGTTGGTGGAGATCATCGTGCTGTCGCGCCTGTTCTACGGCATGGCCCGGCGCGGCCAGTTGCCGACGGTGCTGGCGGGGGTGCATCCACGCACCCGCACGCCTCTGGCCGCCACCGCCACGGCGGGCGGGCTGGTGCTGGCGATGGCATTGTTCCTGCCGTTCGAGCGGCTGCTTGGGCTGGCGACCGCGCTGACGCTGGCAATCTTCGTGCTGGTCGACCTGGCCCTGTGGCGGGTGCAGCGGGCGAGCCTCGCCCCGCCACACACCTTCACCGTGCCGCGCTGGGTGCCGCCGGTGGCCGCGACGCTGGCGGCGATGCTGCTGGTGGCGGAACTCCTCTAACCTTTGACGAACCGCCGGGCGGGGGCTTGACCGTGCGCGGGCCGGCATCGCCAATAGGGCATGACCTTGCCCCGCCCCCTGCCCGTCTGGCGTTCGCTGATGTATGTGCCGGCGCATTTCGACCGCTTCATCGACAAGGCGCATACGCGCGGCGCCGACTGCATCCAGCTCGACCTGGAAGACAGCGTGCCGCTGTCGGAGAAGCCGGCGGCGCGCGCCAACCTCGCCTCGGCCGCGGCTCGGGTGCGGCGCGGGCCGAACGACGTGCTGGTGCGGATCAATTCACCACTCTCGCTTGCCGTGCCGGACGTGGAGGCGGCGGTGGGGCCGGATGTCGACGGGCTGATCATCACCAAGGCGCGCGGGCCGGACCATGTGAAGCTGCTCGACGAACTGGTCAGCGAGCGCGAGGCCAAGGCGGGGCTGCCGGACGGGCATACCTGGTTCTACGTGCTGGTGGAGACGCCGGAGGCGCTGCCGCACGCCGAGGCGATCGCGCGGGCCAGCCGGCGCTGCATCGCGCTGAGCCTGGGGGCGGAGGATTTCGCGCTCGCCCTGGGGGCCGAGCCCAGCGAGGAGGCGCTGTCGCTGGCCAAGGGCATGGTGCTGCATGCCGCGCGGGCAGCGGGCGTGATGCCGCTGGGCCTGACCGGCACGCTGGCGGGGTTCGGTGACATCGATGCCTTCGCCGCCATGGCACGGCGTTCCCGCGCGCTGGGGTTCGAGGGGGCGTCGTGCATCAACCCGGTGCAGGTGGGCCCGCTCAACGAGGCCTTCTCGCCCGGCGAGGCGGAGATCGCCCATGCCCGGCGGGTGATCGAGGTGGACCGCCAGGCGACCGCCAAGGGGCGCGGCGCGGCGGCGCTGGACGGGCGGATGATCGACATCCCCGTCGTGCGCCGCGCCGAGCGCCTGCTGGCGCGGGCCGAGGCGATCGCCGCACGAGGGCGGCGCTGATGCAGGAGGGCGCGCACGCCAAGCTGGCCGAACTGGTGGCACGCTGCAGCGGCGGCACGCCGCTGGCCACGGCCGTGGTGCATCCCTGCGACGTGCCCTCGCTGGAAGCCGCCGTGCGGGCGGCCGCGGCAGGGCTGATCGCGCCGGTGCTGGTGGGGCCGCAGGCGCGCATCCGTGCCACCGCGGCGGGTGCCCGGCTCGACCTGGGCGGCCTGCCGGTGGTGGACACGCCGCACAGCCATGCCAGCGCCGAGTGCGCCGTGGCCCTGGTGCGCGAGGGCCGCGCCGCCGCCCTGATGAAGGGCAGTCTGCATACCGACGAGCTGATGGGCGCGGTGGTGGACAAGGCAACCGGCCTGCGCACCGCCCGCCGGCTGAGCCATGTGTTCGTGATGGACGTGCCCACCTACGCCAAGCTGCTGATGATCACCGACGCGGCGGTCAACATCCTGCCGTCGCTGGACACCAAGGCCGACATCGTGGCCAACGCCATCGACCTCGCGCTCGCCCTGGGCGTGGTGCGGCCGAAGGTGGCGATCCTGTCGGCGGTGGAGACGGTGACGGCAAAGCTGCCATCGACCATCGAAGCAGCCGCGCTGTGCAAGATGGCCGAGCGCGGGCAGATCCTCGGCGGCGTGCTGGACGGGCCGCTGGCCTTCGACAACGCGATCAACCGCGAGGCGGCGCGCACCAAGGGCATCACCTCGGAGGTGGCCGGCGACGCCGACATCCTGGTGGTGCCCGACCTGGAAGCCGGCAACATGCTCGCCAAAACGCTGACCTTCCTGGGCGGCGCGGATGCGGGGGGCGTGGTGATGGGAGCGCGGGTGCCGATCATCCTGACCAGCCGGGCCGACAGTTTGGTGGCGCGCCTCGCCAGTTGCGCCATCGCTGGGCTGGACAGTGCGGCGCGGCTGGCGAAGGTGGCGGCGCCCGCCTGAGACGCTTGCTGGCGTCAGGCCATGCCGGTGGCGAGGTCGTCGATCGCCTGGTGGCGCAGCAGGACGATCTCGGCGTTGCCGGGGATTTCGATCAGCTTTTCCGCCTTGAAGCGCGACAAGGTGCGGCTGACCGTCTCGATGGTCAGGCCGAGATAGTCGGCGATGTCGCTGCGGGTCATCGGCAGGTGAAGGCGCTCGCGGGCGGCCGGTGCCGCTTGGCCCGGGCAGTGCGGCAGCAGGGCGGCACGGGCGATGAGGAAGGAGGCGATCCGCTCGCGCGCGGTCTTGCGCCCGAGCAGCAGCATCTGTTCCTGGGCGAGCACCAGTTCGTTGGAAGCGACTTCCAGCAGGCGCTTCTCCAGCGCCGGGAATTCGTCGAGCAGGCCACGCAGCTTGGTGCGGCTGAAGCGACAGATGCGCACCAGCTCCAGCGCCTCGGCGCTGAAGGAATAGGCGGTGGAGACGGCCAGGCCGAGGAAGTAGCCGATGCCGGCGAAGCCAGTCACTTGGCGCCGCCCATCCGGCAGCAGCTTGAACAGCTTGGCGGTGCCGCTGGTCACGCTGAAGAAATGCTCGGCCGGCTCGCCTTCCTGGATGAAGGTGTGGCCCGGCTGCACCGTCATCGTGACCGCCGCGGCGCCGAGACGTTCAAGATCGGCATCATCGATGGCATTGCAGACACTGAACGGCCTCGCCTGGCAATGCAGGCACACATCGACATCGCGATGCGCGTCTATGACCAGTGGGCGGGCCCGAAGCATGCCAGTCATGTGCGCTCCCGGCGACACGACCATGGTCGCCATCAGAAGCTTGAGGCTACTACGCAACACCGGCGAGTGCTAATCATTATCTCGCATACCACGGCAACGTGCCTTGATCTGCGTCAAGGTGCGTGGGGGTGGCCGGGCACATAGTCCCGCGATGCCTCATCAAGCTGCCCGCTCCACTTCCTTCATCTGCGAAAACCTCTCGCCCGACGAGGTGGGGACGGTGTTCCCGCTGCTGCGCGAGGCGATCCCGGGCTTGTCGCTGCAGGCGTGGTTGCGGCATGCCAAGCGGCTCGCCCATCCCGGCCGGGCTCGGCAGTGCGGCATCATGGCGGTGCGGCGGCATCCGCGGCCGATGCCGTGCGGGCTGTTCATCTATCATCGCACCCCGGACCTCCAGCATGGCAGCGTGCTGGTTGCCGAGCATCTGGTCGCCATCGACCTGCTGGACCCCGAACCGGTGATGCAAGTGCTGGTGCAGGAACTCGATGCCTTGGCGCAGCGCCTGGGCTGCGGCGGGATCCGTACCGTGGTGATCAGCGCCGATGCCCCCATCGCCAACCGCCTGCGTGCCGCCGGCCATGCCCATGCCGGAGCCACCTTGTGGAAGACGGTCGATAGCGGGCCGGAGAGAAGCCCTTCTGACAGCGATGAGCCAGATTCAGGTAAGGGGCCGGTGCGGCGAACCTAGTGGTGCGATCCAAACGCTTGCTATCCAAGCGTTTGGTGAATTGCCCAACAAAATCCAGATAGTGGTGGCGGCTATGGCCGGCTTGCTGTTGGCGGTATAGTCGCGGCCGCACCGATTTCCTGGGAACACCCGCTTGGACGACGCCTCACCCGCCGACACCGCCATCGAAACTCTGCTCGCCCGCCATCTCGCCGGCTTCGCCGCGCGCACGGTGCTGGTGCTGGGCGACGTGATGCTCGACCGGTATGTGTTGGGCGACGTGCGCCGCATCTCGCCTGAGGCACCGATCCCGGTATTGCAGGCGCGCGCGCGGCGCAGCGTGCCCGGCGGCGCCGGCAATGTCGCGGAGAATGCCGCGGCATTGGGCGCGCGCGCCGTGCTGGTGGGGCTGGTGGGCGACGACGCGGCGGCTGGCGAGATCGAGGCGGCGCTGGATGGGCGCGTGCGGGCGGCGCTGGTGCGGGTTGCCGGGCGGCCAACCACGGTAAAGACGCGCTTCATGTCGGGCAGCCACCAGCTTCTGCGCCTGGACGAGGAGCAGACCGAACCGCCTTCGCCGGAGGCCGAGCAGCACCTGTTGGCGGCGTTCGGCGCGGCCCTGGCGGAGGCGGACGTCGTGGTGCTGTCGGACTACGATAAGGGCACCCTGACCGATACGGTGCTGCGCGCGGCGATCAACCTGGCGCGGGCGGCGGGCAAGCCGGTGGTGGTCGATCCCAAGCGCGTGCGCTTCGAGGCCTATGCGGGCGCCACGGTGCTGACGCCGAACGTGCTGGAAGTGGGCCGCGCCACCGGCATCGCCGCCGAGGACGACATGCACGCCGCGGCGGCGGGGGCGGCGGCGCTGGCGCAGGCCGGGGCCGAGGCGGTGCTGGTCAAGCGTTCGGAGAAGGGGCTCACCCTGGTGCGCCGCGGGCAGGCGGCGCAGCACGTGCCGACGCGCGCGCTGGCGGTGGCCGACGTGTCCGGCGCCGGCGACACGCTGGTGACGGCCTTCGCCCTGGCGCTGGCCTGCGGCGCGCCGATGCCCGAGGCGGCCCTGCTGGCCAATGTCGCCGCCGGGCTCGCGGTGGCCAAGCCAGGCACTGCGACGGTCAGCGGCGCCGAACTGGCCGCCACCCTGCACCGTGAGGAGGTGCTGGCGATCGACCGCAAGGTGATGGAGACGGCGGCGGCGCTGGCGCAGGTTGCCGCCTGGCGGGCGCGCGGCGCGCGGATCGGCTTCACCAATGGCTGTTTCGACCTGATCCACCCCGGGCATGTGCGCCTGCTGGCCGCGGCACGGGCGCAATGCGACCGGCTGGTGGTGGCGCTGAACAGCGATGCCTCGGTGCGGCGGCTGAAGGGGCCGGAGCGGCCGGTGCAGAACGAGGCGGCGCGGGCCACCGTGATGGCCAGCATGGCGGCGGCCGACCTGGTGGTGCTGTTCGAGGAGGACACGCCCGAACGGCTGATCCGCGCCATCCTGCCGGACGTGCTGATCAAGGGCGCGGACTACACCGTCAAGCAGGTGGTGGGCGCCGACGTGGTCCAGGCGGCCGGTGGGCGGGTGGCGCTGATCGCGCTGGAACAGGGCCACAGCACCAGCAACACCATCCGCCGGATCAACGCGGGCGAAGCCTGAACGCGGCTGCGGGAAGCCGCTCTCGCCGACGCCTACCGCACCATGGCGAAGCCGAGCGCCATAAGCACCACGAGGACGCCGGTGAGGATGGCAAGGCGGGCGGCAAGCTGGCGGCGCATGGGATTCCTCCTGGACTGACATGGCTGGACTGACATGGCTGGACTGATACCAACCGCCGTCAAGAACGATCCTTCGTTAGGCAAGGCCATGGCTTCGCCCTAGACCCACCAGGGGCCAAGCCCCTGGACCTTAACTATATGATAATACAATGGTTTCCAAAGGCCTCCGGCCTTTGGTGGGTCCAGGGCAAAGCCCTGGCCTTGCCTTTGTACATCGGTCAATCAATAGGGCGATTGGTATGACATGGCTGGACTGGCCTGGGCGGGCGGCCCCTACACCAGTTCGAAGATCTCGGTCTGGATACGCTGAGCCGGCACGCCGAGTTCATGCAGTGCCTTTTCGGCCGCCGCGGTCATCGGCGGCGGGCCGCACAGGAAATGGTGCAATCGGGGCCGCAGGTCGTCGGGCACGTGGCGCTCCAGAATCTCGCGCGTGACGAAGCCCTTTTCGCCCTCCCATCCCTCCGGCGGTTCCTCCAGGATGTGCACCAGATGCAGGTCGAGCCGCTGGCGCAGCGCCTCCAGTTCCTCGCGAAAGGTGACGTCCTCCCAGGTCTTGTTGCCGTAGAACAGCCAGACCGGCCGGCGGTCGCCGCGCGCGGCCATGCTGCGCAGCATGGCCATCAGCGGAGTGACGCCGATGCCGCCGACGATGCCCACCATGCCGGCCGCGTCGCGGTGACGGTCGATGGAGAACACGCCGAAGGGCGCGTCGAGGTAGGCGGTCTCACCTGGGCGCACGTCGCTGATGCGCCCGGTGAAATCGCCCAGCGCCTTGATGGCGAACTCGACGCGCGGCAGGTCCTCGGGTGCCGAGACGATCGAGAACGGGTGCTCGCGCAGCCGGAACGGCGAGGCGCCAAGGGTCAGCCAGGCGAACTGGCCGGGCATGAAGCCGGCCAGCCCGGCATGGCCGTCGGGTTCCAACGCCAGGGTCCAGGCCTCGTTGCGCTCCGCGCGGACCTCGACGACGCGCCAGGGCTGGCGCTTCTGGAGCGACGGCTTGACCAGCCGCGCCCAGACGACCAGCAGCACCCAGCTGACCGTCAGCGCCAGCCACAGCGCGCGCTTGCCCGGCGCGGCGGTGAGGTAGCCGATGCCGACGATATGGGCGACGGCAGTGGCAAAGCCCAGCGTTGCGAAGGCCACGTGGAGATAGCGCCACAGGCCGTATTCCAGGCGCAACTGCTTGCGCCATTGCGCGCTGACCACCGCCAGCGCGAACAGCACCAGCGTCGCGCGCCCCGCCGTCAGTTCCCACGGCGCCTCGAACGGGTTGATCGTGGGGCCGAGCGACTCCTCGTAGGCCACCCAGAGGATGGCGAAATGGGTGAGCACGAGGCCCAGCGCGATCCAGGCGAGGTAGCGGTGGAACAGGTAGATCACGTCGATGCCAAACGGTGCGCTGACCCGGCGGATGCGCGAGGTCATGGCGAACTGCACGCCGAACATCGCCATGCCGGCAAAGCCCAGCGCCATCGAGAAATCCCACCAGAACCCCCGGCCCGGCGGCACGTCGCCGAACATCAGCACGGCCTGCGGTGCCAGCACCACCAGCAGGTAGATTCCGATCCAGGTTGCCGCGTTCCTGCCCACGTCCAGACGCCCCCATCTTGTTCCCGTGCCAATACGGAGAGAGCGGGATGGGTTCCACGAGCCATGCGCCGTTGCGGCCACACATGGCTCAGCCATGCGCACCCGGCGAGGGTGGCTTAGCTCAGCGCCGCAGTTCCATCTGGATCGGCCCCTCGCGGTGGCCGTGGGTGAACTGGTCGACCATCGCGTTGCCGCTGTTCATCAGGTTCCCGGCCGGGCCTTCCCAGACGATGCGGCCCTTGTGGATCATCGCGGCGCGGTCGCCGATGCGCCGGGCGCTGGCCATGTCGTGGGTGATGGCAATCGCCGTGCTGCCCAGGCGCTTCACCTGCTCGACGATCAACCCGTCGATGACGGCCCCCATGATCGGGTCGAGGCCGGTCGTGGGCTCGTCGAAGAACAGGATGTCGGGCTGGGCGGCGATGGCGCGGGCCAGGGCCACGCGCTTCTGCATGCCGCCCGACAGCTCGGCCGGCGAGAGGTCGCCCACGCTGGCAGCAAGGCCGACCTGGGCCAGCACCGCATCCGCCCGCGCGCGCGCCTCGGCCTTGGTGGCCTTCTTCTGGGCCAGCAGGGCGAAGGCGACGTTGTCGGCCACCGAGATGCTGTCGAACAGCGCGCCGTTCTGGAACAGCATGCCGATGCGCGCGCGCACCGCTTCGCGCTGGCGCGTGTCCAGGTGCAGCATGTCCTGGCCATCGATCTCGATGCTGCCGGAATCGGGCGTGATCAGGCCGAGGATGCACTTGATCAGCACCGACTTGCCGGAACCGGAGCCGCCGATCACCACCATCGAGCTGTTCGGCGCCACGTCCAGGTCGATGCCGTCGAGCACCAGCTTGTCGCCGAAGCGCTTGGTGACGCCGCGCAGGCGGATTTTCGGGGTCTGGCTCATCGGGCGAAGAACAGTTCGGTCAGCACGTAGTCGGTGGCCAGGATCAGCACCGAGGCCACCACCACCGCCGCCGTGGTGGCAGCCCCCACGCCCTGGGCGCCGCCGCGGCTGTTGTAGCCGTGGTAGCAGCCCATCAGGGTGATGATGAAACCGAACACCGCGGCCTTCACCAGGCCGGAGATCACGTCGCCCGCCTCCAGGAACCGGAGCGTGTCGGCTAGGTAGGTGTTCGGGTTGAAGCCCAGCTTGGCCACCGCGATGATGAAGCCGCCCATCACGCCCAGGATATCGGCCACCACCACCAGCAGCGGCAAGGCAATTATCCCGGCCAGCAGGCGGGGTGCCACCAGATATTTCATCGGGTTGGTGGACAGCGTCGACAGCGCGTCGATTTGGTCGGTGACGCGCATGGTGCCGATCTCGGCGGCCATCGCGGCCCCCACGCGCCCGGCCACCATCAGCCCGGCCAGCACCGGGCCGAGTTCGCGGGTGATCGACAGCACCACGAGCGAGGCGATGGCGCTTTCAGCGGAGAAGCGCGACAGGCCGATGGAGGATTGCAGTGCCAGCACCATGCCCGTGAACACGGCGGTCAGCGCCACCACCGGCAGACTGTAGTAGCCGATCTCCAGCAGCGCGCGGAGGAAGGCGCGGCCATAGAACGGCGGGCGCAGGATGTGCGACAGGCCCAGCGCCGCGAACAGGGTGACCCTGCCGGCGACGCCGCACACGCCGAGTACGCCGCGGCCGAGGGCGGCGATCAGGTCAAGTGGTGCGGTCACGCGCGGTCGGCCCCCGGATGGCAGGCTTGAAGATCGTCGCCCCCGCCATGCCAGACCCGGCGGTAGCGGCCGCCCAGCGCAGTGAGGATCTCGTAGCCGTTGGTGCCGGCGGCCATCGCCACGTCGTCGGGCGAGCGCGAATGCGGGGCGGCGGCGACGGCTATCAGGTCCAGCCAGGCGCCCGGCAGGAGTTGGGGGTGGTCGGTCGCGTCGAAGGTGGACAGGTCCATGGAGACACGCCCTACCAGTGGCAACGGGGCGCCGTCAAAGAGGGCGTGGCCGCGGCCGGACTGGCTGCGCAGCCAGCCATCGGCGTAGCCCACGCCAATGGTGGCGATCCGGCTGGGCCGTGGCGCCTGCCAGGTGCCGTTGTAGCCGACGCCCTCGCCCGCCGGCACCTCGCGCAGCGCCAGCACGCGGGCGCGCAGGCGCACCACGGGGTGCAGCGGATTGGGGCGGCCCGGCACCGGGTTGAGGCCGTAGAGTGCCGCACCCGGCCGCGCGAGGTCGGAGGCGAAATCCGGCCCCAGGAAAATGCCCGACGAATTGGCGAAGCTGCGCGGGGCGGCGGCAAGCGGCGGCGGCAGGGCGGCGCAGGTGGCGGCGAAGCGCTGGCGCTGCAGGGCGTTCATCGGGTCGTCCGGCACCTCGCTGGCCACCAGGTGGGTCATGACGAAGCGCACCGCGATGCCGTCCAGCCGGTGCGGATCGGCGGCCAGGGCATGCAGCGCGGCGGCGTCCAGCCCCAGCCGGTGCATGCCGGTGTCGAAATGCAGCAGCGCCGGCAAGGCCCGCTCCCGGCGCCGCGCCAGGGCCGCCCAGCGATCGACCTCGTCGAGCGTGCCGAGCACCGGCAGGATGCCATGCGCCAGGAACGCCGCCTCGCTGCCCGGCGGCATGCCGTTCAGCACGGCAAGCATGGCACCGCGCAGCAGCGGCGCGATGGCGATGGCCTCGGCGAGGTGGGCCGTGAAGAAATGCCGGCACCCGGCGCGCAGCAGCACGGGCGCCACCCGGGCGGCGCCCAGCCCGTAGGCATCGGCCTTGACCACGCCGGCGACCGGGCCGCCGGGGTGGCGCGCGGCCAGCAGGCGCCAGTTGGCGGCAATCGCGGCGAGGTCGATCTCCAGCCGGGCCAGCTCCGGGATGCCGTCAGAACCCATCTTGCCCGCTATGCTGCAGGTCGATGTCGGCGAAGCGGGTGAACTCGCCCTCGAAGAACAGGTCGATCTTGCCGGTGGGGCCGTGGCGCTGCTTCTCGATCAGCAGTTCGGCGCGATTGTGCACCTGCTCCATGTCGCGCTGCCACTTCTCCACGGCGGTGTGGAACTTCTCGTCGTTGTCGAAGGCCAGCTGCTTGGGTGCCCGCTGCTGGAGGTAGTACTCGTCGCGGTAGACGAACATCACCACGTCGGCGTCCTGCTCGATCGAGCCGGATTCGCGCAAATCGGCCAGCTGCGGGCGCTTGTCCTCCCGGCTCTCCACCGCACGGCTGAGCTGGGACAGGGCGATCACCGGCACTTCCAGCTCCTTGGCCAGCGCCTTCAGCCCCTGGGTGATCTGGCTGATTTCCTGCACGCGGTTCTCCGGGCGGGTGCCCAGGCTGGGCCGCATCAGCTGCAGGTAGTCGACCACGATCAGCCCCAGCCCCTTGGTGCGCTTGAGCCGGCGGCAGCGGGTGCGCATGGCCGACATGGTGATGGCCGGCGTGTCGTCGATGTGCAGCGGCAGGCTGCCGATGTCGCGGCTGACGGCGACGAACCGGTCGAAGTCCTTCTGGCCGATATCGCCGCGGCGAATGCGGTCGCCGGAGATGCGGGCTTCCTCGCTCAACAGGCGGGTGGCGAGCTGTTCGGCGCTCATTTCCAGCGAGAAGATCGCCACCGACGATTTGGGCACCGCATCGGGCCGCTCGGCGCGCGCCTCGGCCAGCAGCGCCTTCGCCGCCCCAAAGGCGATCTTGGTGGCCAGCGCCGTCTTGCCCATGCCGGGGCGCCCGGCGAGGATCAGCAGGTCCGAGGGGTGCAGGCCGCCGGTCTTCTTGTCCAGGTCGCGCAGTCCGGTGGACAGGCCGGAGACGCCGCCCGGGCGGTGGAAGGCGCGCTCGGCGGTGCGCAGCGCCTCGGTGAGCGAGCGTTCGAAGGTGACAAAGCCGCCATCGGTCACGCCCTTGGCGCCGAGGTCGAACAGCGCCTGCTCGGCGGCCTCCAGCTGACCCTCGCCGTTCAGGTCCGGCTCGGCGCCGAAGGCGTTGTTGACCAGCGTCTCGCCCACGTCGATCAACTCGCGGCGCAGCCAGGCATCGTGGATGGCGCGGCCGTATTCGCCGGCGTTGATGATGCCGACCATCGCGGTGAGAAGCTGGGCCAGGTAGGCGGTGCCGCCGACCTCCTCCAGCACGCCGGAATGCTCGAACTCGCCCTTCAGCGTGACCGCGTCGGCCAGTTGGCCCTGGTCGATCCGCCGGCTGATGGCTTGGAAGATGCGGCCGTGGATGGGGTCGGCGAAATGCTCCGGCTTGAGGAACTCGCTGACCCGCTCATGCGCCTTGTTGTTGGCCAGCAGAGCGCCGAGCAGCGCCTGTTCGGCCTGCTGGTTCGAAGGCGGCAGGCGCTGGGACAGGCCGAACAGGGGAGCGGGAGCGTTGATCGTGTTCATCGCCGCATCATAGCGTACCGGCGGCCGCGCTGCGCCTGGGGCCATCCGCGCTGGCCTGTGAACAACGGGGATAACGGGGGCGGCGCGACACCGCTACGCCGCGATCCCACGGGCGGCTGCCGGCGCTCGCACCTTCTCGTCGGCGGTGATGTAGTCGCGGGTCAGCGGGGCGGCGGCCGGATCGCGCGTCAACTGGATCTGGAACACCATCTGGCCCTCGCGGCGGAAGGCCAGTTCGCTGCCGCACAGGTAGAATTCGAACATGCGGCAGAAACGCTCGTCGTACAGGGCGGCGATGGTGTCGCGGTTGGCGGCGAAGCGGCGGCGCCAGTGGCGCAGGGTTTCGGCGTAGTGCAGGCGCAGGACCTCGACATCGGTGGTCATCAGGCCGGATTTCTCCACCGCCGGCAGCACTTCGGACAGGGAAGGGCAATAGCCGCCGGGAAAAATGTGCTTGTCGATCCATGGGTTGGTGGCACAGGGCGCGCCCATACGGCCGATGGCGTGCAGCAGGGCGATGCCGTCCGGCGCCAGGCTGCGGCGCACCACGTCGAAGAATCGGCGGTAGTGCGGCACGCCGACATGCTCGAACATGCCCACCGAGACGATGCGGTCCCATGGGCGGTGGAAGCGCACAGGCAGGGCGCGATAGTCCAGCAGCTCGAAGCTGACGCGGTCGGACAGGCCCTCGGCCGCCGCACGGGCGCGGGCCTCGGCCAACTGCTCGGTCGACAGGGTGATGCCGGTGACGTTGGCACCGAAATCGCGGGCCAGGGTCAGCGCCATGCCGCCCCAGCCGCAGCCGATGTCAAGCACCGTGAGGCCGGGCCGGTCGAGGCAAAGCTTGGCGGCAATGTGGCGCTTCTTGGCGACCTGGGCCTCGTCCAGCGTCTCGCCACCGGTCGGGAAATAGGCGCAGGAATACTGCCGGTCGGGGTCCAGGAACAGGCTGTAGAGGCGGCCGTTCAGGTCGTAGTGGTGGGCGACGTTGCGGCGCGCTCGCCCGGCGGGGTTGAACTGGCTGACAGAGCGGACCAGGCGGGCCAGCAAGGCGCGGGCGTGGAGGATCGTGTGGCGCGAGTCCGGGTGGTTGAGGTTCGCGATCAGCACGTCGAGCACATCGTAGATGGTGCAGTCGCCCGGCGTGAGGCCGCCATCCATGTAGGCCTCGCCGCAGGCCAGCGCGGGATTGGCGATGAGACGGCGCACCGTCGCCCAATCGTGCAGCACCATCCGCGCCTGTGGTCCCGGCTGGCCGGCATAAATCGTGACCTGACCGTCGGGCCAGGTGACGACCAGGCGGCCGGTCACGATGAAACGGCCCAGAATGCGGTGCAAAACAGCGCGCATCACGCCTCCTTCGGCCAGGAGAAGGAACCCGATGGTGGAAGGTTCCGTGAGGCGCGATGAACTTTCAAGCACCGCATGGCTGTCAGCGCAAATTCGCCGTGCCACCGATGGCGGTCAAAGGGGCAGCGTGACGGTGCAATCCGCGCAAGAAAAAACCGGGCGGCCGCTGTCGCGGCCGCCCGGTTCATGCCGGCGTTGGAATGGGCGTGTTCAGACGTCGGGCTGGGGGGCCACCGACGGATCGAGGTATTCTTCCTCGGCCACCATTTCGTCTTCGTCCTCGTCGCCGTCACGGTTGACCGCTTCGCCTCGCGCCTGCTTCTCGGCTTCCTCGACGCTGCGGGCAACGTTGACGGTGACCGGGATCGACACCTCGGGGTGCAGCACCACGCGCACGGGCGTGAGGCCGAGCATCTTGATCGGGTTTTCCAGGATCACCTGGTTGCGCCCGACGCTCAGCCCTGCCTCGCCGCATGCTTCGGCGATGTCGCGCGAGGAAACCGAGCCGTAGAGGCTGCCGGACTCGCCGGCCTGGCGGATGATCACCACAGCCAAGCCGCCGACGCGCTCGGCCAGGCGCTCGGCCTCGCCACGGCGCTTGATATTCTGCGCCTCAAGCTGGGCGCGCTGCGCCTCGAAGCGGGCCAGGTTGTCCTTGTTGGCGCGGATCGCCTTTTTCTGGGGCAGCAGGAAGTTGCGGGCATAGCCCGGCTTCACATGCACCAGGTCGCCCATCTGGCCCAGCTTGTCGACGCGCTGGAGCAGGATCAGTTCCACAGTGGCCATGATGCGATGCTCCTCAGGCCACGATGTAGGGCAGCAGGGCGAGGAAGCGGGCGCGCTTGATGGCCTGGGCCAGTTCGCGCTGCTTCTTGGCCGACACCGCGGTGATGCGGCTGGGTACGATCTTGCCGCGCTCCGACAGGAAGCGCGAAAGCAGGCGCACGTCCTTGTAATCGATCTTCGGCGCGTTGGGGCCGGAGAACGGGCAGGACTTGCGGCGGCGGTAGAACGGCCGGCGGGCGCCGACGGCGGCGCGGCGGGCGGCGGGATTCACATCGTCGGACATGCGTCTTACTCCTCAACCGGCGGGCGGAAGCCGCCCTCACGGAAACCGCCGTCGCGCTCGCCGCGGGGGCCGCCGTCACGGTCGCCGAAGCCGCCGCCAGGGGCACCGTCGTCGCGGGCGCGGAATTCCTCACGGTCGTCGAAGCCGCGCTTGCGGCCGGAGTCGAAGCGGCCGGCGGGCTTGGGCCCGCGGAAGCCGCGCTCACGCTCGTCGGACTTGCGCGACAGGATGGCGCTGGGGGCTTCCTCGATCGCGTCGAGGCGGATTGTCATGAAGCGCAGCACGTCCTCGTTGAGGCCCAACTGGCGTTCCATCTCGGTCACCGCTGCCGGCTTGGCGTCGATGCCCAGCAGCATGTAGTGGCCCTTGCGGTTCTTCTTGATGCGGTAGGCGAGGCCGCGTAGGCCCCAGTATTCCTGCTTTTTCACCGAAGTGCCGTTGGGCACGCCGTTGTCGGTGTCGAGCTGGGTGCCGACCGCCTCGGCGATCGCCTCGACCTGTTGTTGGGTGACGTCATTGCGTGCGATGAACACGCATTCATAGAGCGGCATGTGACCCCCTTTGGCTTGTCTCCGCCCCGGACCCGGTCAGGTCCCGCGCCGGGATGGCGCGTGGGCATAGCCGCTGCGGGCCGACCGCAGCAGCAGGGAAGGCCGGGGCTTATACATGTATGGGGCCCCGATGCAATCGCCTTCGCCGCGCCGCCAGGGCCGCGCCAATTGACAGCAACGTGACAGCAAGGCGATACCGCCGCTCAATTGTTCGGGAAATGTCCATGCCGGTGCATGCCTTTATCTTCCCCGGCCAGGGCAGCCAGGCTCCTGGCATGGGCCGCGACCTTGCCGGCGCCTTCGCGGCCGCGCGCGAAGTATTCCAGGAAGTCGACGACACGTTGGGCCAGAAGCTCTCGGCGCTGATGTTCGATGGGCCGGCCGAGATGCTGACCCTCACCGAGAACGCCCAGCCGGCGCTGATGGCGCATTCGCTCGCGGTGCTGCGGGTGCTCGAAACCGAGGGCGGATTTCGCCTGGCCGACCGCGCCGTCGTCGTGGCCGGGCACTCGTTGGGCGAATACAGCGCGCTGGCCGCCGCCGGCGCCTTCGGCATCGCCCAGGCGGCGCGCCTGTTGAAGCTGCGCGGCGAGGCGATGCAGAAGGCCGTGCCCGCGGGCACCGGCAGCATGGCAGCCCTGCTGGGCGCTGAGATGCAGCTTGCCATGGAGATCTGCGAAGAGGCGGCCGCCAACCCCGCCGGCGGCAGCGAGGTGATCGAGCCTGGCAACGACAATGGCGGCGGGCAGGTGGTGATCTCGGGTGCCACTGCGGCGATCGAGCGGGCCATCGTCATCGCCCAGGCCAAGGGCGTGCGCCGGGCGATGAAGCTGCCGGTCTCCGCCCCGTTCCATTGCGCCATGATGGCCCCGGCCGCCGAAGTGATGGCTGAGGCCCTGCGGGCATCCCCGCCGATATCCCCCGCCGTGCCGGTGGTGGCGAACGTGTCGGCAGCCAAGGCGAGCGACCCGGCCGAGATCATCGACCTGCTGGTGCAGCAGGTGACCGCCACCGTGCGCTGGCGCGAGTGCATGCTCGCCATGGCCGGGCTGGGGGTTACCAGCTTCGTGGAACTGGGCGCGGGCAAGGTGCTGTCGGGCCTGGTCAAGCGGGTGACGCCCGATGCCACCGCGGCCAATGCCGGCACGCCAGCCGAAATCGAAGCCCTGCTGAAACTGCTTTAGGGGATCGCGATGTTCAGCCTGGACGGCAAGCATGCCCTGGTCACCGGCGCCTCCGGCGGCATCGGTGCGGCGATTGCCCGCGCCCTGCACGCCCAGGGTGCCACGGTGACGCTGTCCGGCACCCGGCGCGAGGCGCTGGATGCACTGGCGGCCGAGTTGGGCGCGCGCGCGCATGCCTGCCCTGCGGACCTGAAGGACCCGGCCGCGCCGGATGCCCTGGTGGCCGAGGCGGAGCGCATCGCACCGCTCGACATCCTGGTGAACAACGCCGGCTTCACCCGCGACATGCTGGCGCTGCGCATGAAGGACGAGGACTGGCAGGCGGTGCTGGATGTCGACCTGACCGCGCCGTTCCGCCTGGCCCGCGCCGTCCTGCGCGGCATGCTGCGGCGGCGGGCGGGGCGCATCATCTCGATATCGTCGATCGTCGGCGCCACCGGGAATGCCGGCCAGGCCAACTATGCCGCAGCAAAGGCCGGGATGGTGGGCATGAGCAAGGCCTTGGCCCAGGAAGTGGCCAGCCGCGGCGTAACGGTGAACGTGGTCGCCCCCGGCTTCATCGCCACCCCGATGACCGATGCGCTGAGCGACGCGCAGAAAGGCAAGCTGACCGAGGGCATCCCGCTGGGCCGCATGGGCGCCCCGGCCGACATCGCCGCGGCGGTGGTGTACCTGGCAAGCGACGAGGCGGCCTGGGTCACCGGCGCCACGCTGCACGTCAACGGCGGGATGGCGATGATCTGATGCCCCACGTTCCGGCGGCGGGGCACGGGAGGCGCGCGCCGGCGTGTTGGCGCACGCGAAGAAACCATGCTAATCGCCGCTGATCCTCGTTCGGGGTTCATGCGCGGTGCCCCAGGGAACCTCCCTCGGGTGCCCGCCGGCCGGAGTCGGGCCGGGGGGCGGACCATCGGCAGATTGAACAACCATCATATGCAACAAGTTAGCGTCAGGCAGGAGTGGATACGGCGATGAGCGATATCGCGGAACGAGTGAAGAAGATCGTCGTCGAGCATCTCGGCGTCGAAGAGGCGAAGGTGACGCCCGAGGCGTCGTTCATCGACGACCTGGGTGCGGATAGCCTGGATACCGTCGAACTGGTGATGGCCTTCGAGGAGGCGTTCAGCGTCGAGATCCCCGAAGACGCCGCCGAGAAGATCGGCACCGTCAAGGACGCCATCGACTACATCGAGAAGCAGAAGGCGGCCTGAACCGGGGCGCTTCCCGGCTGCTTTCCAGGATGGACGCAAGGCAAGGATGATAGCGATGCGGCGCGTGGTGGTGACGGGCATGGGAATCGCCTGCCCGCTGGGGCTTGGCACGGAACACGTGTGGTCCCGGCTGCTGAATGGCGAGTCCGGTATCAGCGCCATTCAGAGTTTCGACGTCAGCGAGTTGCCGGCCAAAATCGCCGGCATGGTGCCGCCGGGCCCGCGCGCCGAGGGCAAGCTTGACCTCGGCGAATGGATCCCGGTGAAGGACCAGAAGAAGATGGACCGGTTCATCCAGTTCGCCCTGGTGGCGGCGAGCGAGGCAGTGGAGGATTCCGGATGGAAGCCCGAGGACGAGGAAGGTCGTTGCGCCACCGGCGTGATGATCGGCTCGGGTATCGGCGGGCTGGAAACCATCTTCGAGGCGTCGCTGCAGGTCCACCAGGGTAAGATCAAGCGGCTGTCGCCGTTCTTCATCCCCTCCGCGCTGATCAACCTGGCGTCCGGCCACGTATCCATCAAGTATGGCTTCAAGGGCCCGAACCACGCCGTGGTGACGGCCTGCGCCACCGGCGTGCATGCCATCGGAGACGCCGCCCGGCTGATCCAATGGGGCGATGCCGACGTGATGGTGGCCGGCGGCGCCGAAGCGGCGGTAAACCCGCTTGGCATGGGCGGCTTCTGTGCGTCCCGCGCCCTGTCCACCGGCTTCAACGACACGCCTCCCCGCGCCTCCCGCCCGTGGGACAAGGATCGCGACGGCTTCGTGATGGGCGAGGGTGCCGGGGTGGTGGTGCTGGAGGAGTACGAGCACGCCCGGGCCCGCGGTGCAAAGATCTACGCCGAAATCAGCGGCTACGGCATGTCCGGCGATGCGCACCACATCACCGCGCCGGCCGACGGCCACGAGGGAGCGTTCCGCGCCATGAAGGCGGCCATGCGCAATGGCGGCGTCACCCCCGATCGAATCCGCTACGTCAACGCGCACGGCACCTCCACCCCGCTGGGCGACGACCTGGAGCTTGAGGCGGTGGAGCGGCTGTTCGGCGATGCCGCGACGGGGCTGGCGATGTCGTCCACCAAGTCGGCGACCGGCCACCTGCTGGGTGCCGCCGGCGCGATCGAGGCGATCTTCTCCATTCTGGCCGTGCGCGACAATGTGGTTCCCCCCACCCTGAACCTGGACGAGCCGAGCCGCGCGAGCATGATCGACCGGGTGGCGCATACCGCGCAGCCGCGCCAAGTCGACGTGGCGCTGTCCAACAGCTTCGGCTTCGGCGGCACCAACGCGAGTATTATTTTCAAGAAAGCCGCCTGATCCAGACACAGGGAGGCGCCGATGCGGCGCATCCTGCTGCGCGCATTGCTGCTGATCGTCGTTGTTGCGACCGCTTCAGCCGGGCTGGCGGCGCTGGTATGGCACGAACTCACCCGGCCGGGACCGCTTGCCGACGACCGCGCCGTGGTGGTGCCCCGCGGCAGCCATGCCCGCCTGGCGGAAGTATTATGCGCCGAAGGGGCGCTCCGCCAACCGCTCGCCCTGCGCGTCGCGGCGCGGCTGACCGCCGGCGAGGGGCCGCTGCGGGCCGGCGAGTTCATGTTCCCCGCCCGCGGCAGCCTGCGCGACGTGCTGGACGTGTTGCGCACCGCCCGCCCGGTGCAGCACCGCCTGACCATCGCCGAAGGACTGACCGCCGCCGCCATCGCCGTGCTGCTGGACGGCACCGACACGCTGTCGGGAGAGGCCGTGGTGCCGGCAGAGGGCGCGGTACTACCCGAAACCTACCTGCACGAGCGCGGCATGTCGCGGGCGGCGATGCTGGAGCGGGCGGTGCAGGCAATGGAGCACGAACTGGCGCAAGCCTGGGCCAGACGGGCCGACGGGCTGCCGCTGAAGTCGCCTGAGGAAATGCTGACCCTGGCCAGCATTGTCGAGCGCGAGACGGCACAGGCGGAGGAACGGGCGCGGGTGGCCCAGGTGTTCATCAACCGGCTACGCCGCGGCATGCGCCTGCAGTCCGACCCGACGGTGGTCTACGCGGCCAGCGGCGGCATCGGCGTGCTGGACCGGCCGATCAGCCGGGCCGACCTCAACGCCGACCACCCCTACAACACCTACCGCATCGCTGGGCTGCCGCCGGGACCGATCGCCAGCCCCGGGGCGGCCTCGCTGGCCGCGGTGGCGCACCCGGCCGTCGGCGACGACCTGTATTTCGTGGCCGACGGCAGTGGCGGGCACGCATTCGCCAAGACGCTGGAAGAGCACAACCGCAACGTGGCCCGCTGGCGTGCCCTGAATCGCTGATCCGACCGCTCCGCGACTCGCCTCACGCCCGCGACCAGGTGAAGGTCAATTCGTGCTTGTTGTGGAACAGGTGCGCCAGCCGGCCGCCCGGAATCGCGGCGAAGGCGGCAGCCGCGGCATGGTCGGTCTCGCCCTGGAACTTGAGGGTGCAGACGATGCGGCCGGGCGCGTCGGCGCCGATCCAGCGCTGCACCATCTCCAGCAACGGTGCCGGATAAGCGATCACGTCGCTGAACAGCCAATCCACCGGTTCGGGAGCCACGGTGAAGGCGCTGCCCTGGCGCCAGGTAACGCTGGGCATGGCGGCGACGCGGGGGTCCAGCGGGGCGCGATCGATGGCGGTGACCTCGGCGCCGAGCCTGGCGATCGCCCAGGTCCAGCCGCCCGGCGAGGCGCCGAGATCGATGCAGCGCTGGCCCGGGCGTGGCCAGTCGCCCAGGCGGGTGCAGGCTTCCCAAAGCTTCAGGTAGGCACGGCTGGGCGGGCCGATGCGGTCCTCCTCGAAGCGGCATTCGCCATTGACGAAGGGGCTCGCCTTGGCCGGGCTGGCCAGCATCAGGTCGGGCGCCAGCAGGGTCCAGGCGCCGAGATGGGCGGTGGGAGCGGGTTCGGGGAATACCAGCGGGCGGGCCTTCACCGGCGGCAGGCGCTGCGTGATCAGGGCCATGCGGCGATGGTGCGACACGCCATAGGACGACCAGTTCCGCTGCATCCCCCGCAACGCATCGGCGGCATCCTTCACCGAGGCGATCCGGATCTCCTGCGGTGCGATCCATATATCGAGCGCCCAGGGGCAAGGGACCGGCGGGTCCGAGGAAAGCGCCAGGCGGCCGTGCCAGCACTCAATCGTGGCGCCTGCGCGCTCCAGCGCCTCGGCCAGCGGCACCTCCAGTTCCTCGGCGGCGAGGTACGCGGCGCGGATCACCGGCGCCGGCGAACAGCCGCGACCAGCAGCATCAGCCAGCCGATCATCAGCATCACGCCGCCGAAGGGTGCAACATTGCTCAAGGGGAGGCCGCCGCCGAACACGCGGGCATAGACGGCGCCGCAGAAGAACAGCAGGCCCAGGGTGAAGAAGGTGCCGGCGAAATTGCACCAGCGCCCGCCCCGCACGCCGCACACCAGCAGCGCCAGCGCGTGCCAGCCCTGCATCTGCACGGCATCGCGTAACGCCGCAGCCGAAACGGCATCGAGCTTCACATGCGCCGCCACGGCCGACAGCGCCACCGCGCCCAGGCCGGCCAACGCGCCCAAAGCGAACCATATCCTGTCCATGGCGCCAGAATACCGACGGCTCCCCTATTCCGCCATGCGCTGTTGCGTATAGAGTCGAAGAATGCCCCGTGGTGACCTGTTTCCCGAGATCGGCCCCTTCGAGACCGGCTATCTGCCGCTCGCCGACGGGCACACCATGTATTGGGAACAGGTGGGCAACCCGCGTGGGGTGCCGGTGCTGTTCCTGCATGGCGGGCCAGGCGCCGGGGCGGGCATTGTGCATCGCCGGTTCTTCGACCCCGCGTTCTGGCGGGTGATCATCTTCGACCAGCGTGGCGCCGGCCGATCACGTCCGCTGGGGCGGCTGGATGCCAACACCACCCCGCATCTGGTCGAGGACGTCGAGTTTTTGCGGCGCCATCTCGGCATCCAGCAGTTCCTGCTTTTCGGCGGCTCGTGGGGATCGACCCTGGCGCTGGCCTATGCCCAGGCGCACCCGGACCGGGTTTCGGGCTGCGTGCTGCGGGGGATCTTCCTGGGCCGGCAGCTTGAGGTGGACTGGTTCATGCAGGGACTGGCCACGGTGTTTCCCGAAGCGCATGCCGCTTTCGCCGGGTTTTTGCCCGAGGCGGAGCGGGGCGACCTGCTGGCGTCGTATCTGCGGCGCCTCACCGACCCAGACCCCACGGTCCACCTGCCGGCGGCACGGGCGTGGTCGATCTACGAAGGCTCGTGCAGCACCCTGCTGCCCAGCCCCGACACTGTGGCGGGCTTCGCCCAGGACCGGACCGCGCTGGGGCTGGCGCGGATCGAGGCGCACTACTTCGCCCACGACCTCTTCCTGCCTGAAGGCGGGCTGCTGGCGCACATGCACCACATCGCCCATATTCCGGCGGATATCGTGCAGGGCCGCTACGACATGGTTTGCCCGCCCCGCAGTGCCTTCGAACTGGCCGCCGCCTGGCCGACCGCGCGCCTGACCGTGATCCCTGACGCAGGCCACTCCGCGCTGGAACCGGGCGTCCGGCGCGCGCTGGTGGGCGCGGTGGAACGATTCCGCGAACGGCTGTAGTGCCATGGCGCGCCCAACTGGGCGGGACGGGGCGTAGCCTTATACTATCCGTCGTGTTTCCAGACTCATGGGGATTCCCAAAGCGTGGAGAGCCTGATTCTCTGAGCGCTTGCGGCCGAATCGCCGCGTTGGAGGATCGGATGGCTGCGGCAGTAAAGCTTACTCGCGAGGATCACACGGCGACCGCTCTGCGTGATTTGGCGGTTAAAAGCCGGGATTCGGCGCAAAGCCGG